>Ga0255051_10000057_pt1 | contig 39189 bp, 35 predicted proteins | sample JV7_2_9_MG_FD_181719 | JGI IMG/M metagenome (GOLD analysis project Ga0255051, IMG submission 181719) | Seawater microbial communities from Jervis Inlet, British Columbia, Canada - JV7_2_9 | ecosystem: Environmental > Aquatic > Marine > Inlet | place: Canada: British Columbia | collected 2016-10-06
AAGAGTGTGCAGCAGGCTGGATTGATTGTACTGAAGTCGCCGGATATGCCTTCGATCCTTGTTGAGACCGCTTACATTTCAAATCCTGCTGAGGAAAAACTACTCAGAGACAAGCGTCACCAGGCCAAGCTGGCGAACGCTATCCTGGTCGGCGTGCGTAACTACTTTTACAGCAACCCACCACCGGACACGCAAATTGCGATGGATGTGCGCAGAGCACCTGCAGGTCAGGTGCGGCACAAGATTGCGCGCGGCGACACACTCTCCGAACTCGCGGAGCGCTATAACGTGAGCCTGGCGGCTATCCGCGCGGCGAACAAATTGAGTAACGACAACATTCGCGTCGGCCAGACCTTGTCGATTCCGGTTTTCTCCGGCAGCTAATTCAACTGCAACAAGACTTTTGCCTGCCATTTTGAAAAAATGGTGAACCCAAACTACGCCTTGCGGTTGCTCGCGTGCCGATCCAGCAATTACCCAATCACCTGATCAATCAGATCGCCGCCGGCGAGGTCGTCGAGCGACCGGCTTCGGTGGTGAAAGAGTTGCTGGAGAACAGTCTCGATGCTGGCGCCAATCGTTTGCAGGTCGATATTGTTGCTGGCGGGCGAAAACTGATTCGTGTTCGCGATAACGGTGGCGGCATCCCGCAGGACGAGCTTGAACTCGCATTGTCGCGACACGCGACCAGCAAAATAGGCAGTCTCGATGATCTTGAAGCGGTCGTATCGCTGGGATTTCGCGGCGAGGCTCTGCCCAGCATTGCGTCAGTTGCAAGACTCACACTGTCATCTCGTTTGACGGGCGCTGACAGTGCCTGGCAAGTCGAAGCGGACGGTGGTGAACTGAGTGCAGCACGGCCAACTGCACATCCGATCGGAACGACCGTCGAGGTTCACGATCTTTTTTACAATACGCCCGCGCGACGTCGCTTCCTGAAGACCGAACGCACCGAGTTCGGTCATATCGAGAAATGGATGAAGCGACTTGCGCTGTCGCGGCCCGATGTGGCATTCACCATGACCCATAACCGCCGCACCGTACTGCAACTTCAGGCAGCGGCGAGTGAGGCCGAGCGCTTACAAAGAGTTGGCAGGATTCTTGGTGAGCCGTTTGCGGAGCAGGCCGTCTACATCGAACGTGAGGCAGATGGCATCGCCCTGTCCGGGTGGCTTGGCCTGCCGACGTTTAATCGCAGCCAGCCGGATATGCAGTACTGGTTCGTTAACGGTCGCAGCATCAATGACAAGACCCTGGCGCACGCCGCTCGGCACGCCTATCGTGATGTTCTTTTTCACGGCCGTTATCCGGCCTACGTCCTGGCCCTGACGCTGGACCCCGCTACCGTCGATGCAAATGCGCATCCTGCGAAACATGAAGTGCGGTTTCGCGACGGGCGTCGGGTGCACGGTGTTGTCTCACAAGCTGTAGAAGTTGCTCTGCGAGAAACACGGCCCGGTGGTCATGCACAGGCGCCGGCTTCGATGCCTCAGCCCGCCGCATATGAACAAAGTGCAATGCGCTTGCATAGCGCCGGTAATGTTTCGCGTGCGGCGGTAAGCGATACACTCGCGGCCTACCAGGCAATGACGCCGGCTGCTGAGCCTGCCGATGTTCCGCCGCTGGGCTTTGCGATCGCACAGTTATCCGGTACCTATGTGCTGGCGGAAAACAGTGCCGGACTCATTGTTGTGGATATGCACGCGGCGCACGAAAGAATACTTTACGAGAAGCTGAAGAAAAACTTCGACGACAATGCCGTTGTCCGACAACCACTGCTTGTTCCGACCACGATTTCGGTCGCCGAGAGTGAAGCCGATCTTGTTGTCCAATCGGCAGACGTATTCGAGCAAATTGGTCTCGTCGTGGATCGGGCGGGGCCGACCAGTCTCGTGGTTCGTGAAGTACCGGCGCTGCTCAGGAACACGGATGCCGAATCACTGCTGCGCGATGTGCTAGCCGACCTGGCCGAAGCGGGCCAGAGCAATCGAATTGAAGACGCCACTCATGATTTCCTGGCAACGATGGCCTGTCATCATTCAGTGCGTGCCAATCGATTGTTGTCTATCGACGAAATGAATGCCTTGCTACGTGAAATGGAAACGACCAAGCGTGCAGATCAGTGTAACCACGGTCGCCCGACCTGGACAGCCATAACCATGGCCGACCTCGATCGTTTGTTCCTGCGTGGCCGCTAAGTCACTGCTGTGAATAACATCGCGGTATGTTTGATGGGCCCGACAGCGGCCGGTAAGACCGATGTCGCTATCGAGCTACGCAAGCGTTACCCGTTCGAAATAATCAGTGTAGATTCGGTACTCGTCTATCGCGGCATGGATATCGGTACCGCTAAACCGGATGCGGAGACTTTGCGACTCGCGCCGCACCGATTGGTCGATATTCTCGACCCGGAAGAAGCTTACTCCGCCGGCGATTTCGTGCGCAATGCACAGTGCGAGATGCGGGAAATTTGTGCGGCCGGGCGTGTGCCTCTGCTGGTCGGTGGCACGATGATGTATTTTCGCGCGCTGTTGGGCGGCATCGCCAAATTGCCGACGGCCAATGCGGAAATTCGCAGTGCTATCGATGCCGATGCGGAAAAACTTGGCTGGCCCGCCATGCATGCGCGGTTGCGTGAGGTCGATCCGGTCGCCGCCGAGCGCATCAGCGCCAATGACAGCCAGAGGATTCAGCGGGCGCTGGAGGTGTTTGATATTAGCGGGCGTTCTTTGACGGACTGGCAGCAAGAAGCTGTCGAGGGCACACGCGAAACAGACATGAGATTCCTCAAAGTCGCACTGCAAATTCCTGATCGTCAGGTATTGCACCAGCGAATAGAGGAGCGACTGGCCTGGATGTTCGGCAATGGATTTGTCGAAGAAGTGGCGGGATTACGGCAGCGACCGGCGCTGACGCGGGACATGCCGTCAATGCGCTCGGTTGGTTATCGGCAGGTTTGGGCTCACCTCGAAGGTGAATCCACCCTTGAGGAGGGACAGTATCGTGCGCTGGTGGCGACACGGCAGCTCGCAAAGCGCCAAATCACGTGGTTGCGCAGCGAATCAGACTTATTCTTGGTTAACCCCCTTGAAGCCGGCAATGTTGACGCAATATCCGGGTTTCTGGCCAAAAAGCACCGTATATTTGAGTAGTGACGATACTGTGCTGTGGTAATATTTTCAGACGCTTAGGCGGGACTCGCGAATGGGCAACCGGCGCCGCCGGCATATGAGTCTCAACAACAATAAAAAAATCAGGAGACCCGATCATGGCTAAAGGGCAATCACTACAGGACCCTTTCCTCAACATATTGAGGAAGGAGAAGGTTCCAGTCTCGATTTACCTCGTCAATGGCATCAAATTGCAGGGCCAGGTGGATTCGTTTGATCAATTTGTTGTTCTTTTAAAGAACAGCGTCAATCAGATGGTTTATAAACACGCGATCTCGACCGTCGTACCATCGCGCAACGTGCGGCTGCCATTGCCGGACGGCGAGGTGGAAGAGGCAGGAGAAGAGTAAATCCTTGTTTGAACGACCGCAAAGCGGCGAACGCGCAATTCTCGTCCATGCGAGCCCAGAGGGCGCACCCGACGATTCAGAAACGGATGAGTTTGTTGAGCTGGCCCGCTCGGCAGGTGCAGTTATTGTCGATCAGATTGTCAGTGCCCGGAAGCGCCCCGACGCGCGTTATTTTATCGGCAAGGGCAAGCTCGAGGAAGTGTCGGCCAGCATGGTCGCCAACGACGCCGAACTGATTATTTGTTCGGCCGCATTATCTCCCAGCCAGGAACGCAATCTTGAACGCCAGCTCAAATGCCGGGTACTCGATCGTGCGGGGCTGATACTCGACATTTTCTCGCAGCGAGCGCGCAGCTTTGAGGGTCAATTGCAGGTCGAGTTGGCGCAACTCAGGCACTTATCAACTCGCCTGGTACGTGGCTGGACTCACCTTGAGCGTCAAAAAGGCGGCATTGGTCTACGTGGCCCGGGTGAAACCCAGCTTGAATCAGATCGTCGCATGATCGGCGGGCGTATCCGGCAACTGAAGTCCCGGCTGGACCAGGTCGATGCTCGCCGGACGATGAATCGTCAGAACCGGGTACGGGCTGAGGTGCCCACCGTTGCGCTGGTCGGCTATACGAATGCCGGCAAATCGACATTGTTCAACGCACTGACGGACGCGCGTGTTTACGTTGAGGATCAGCTGTTTGCAACGCTCGATCCCACTGTCCGCCGCCTGGAGTTACCGAATGGGCGCGAGGTCGTGCTGGCCGATACCGTGGGCTTCATCCGCGATTTGCCGCACGAACTGATCGCAGCATTTCGATCGACGCTGCAGGAGGCTCGCGAGGCCGACCTGATCCTGCATTTAATCGACGCGAGCGATAGCAATCGCTGGCAGCGTGTTCGGCAGGTCAATTCAGTGCTGAAACAACTCGAAGCAGCCAAGGTTCCGCAGATACGGGTGTACAATAAGATCGATAAGCTGGACCGGGCACCGAGAGTCGCGAATAATCGCGCGGGAGAGGGCCGCGCTGCCTGGATATCGGCGGCGGCAGGTGAAGGCATTCCGTTGTTGCTGGACGCTATTGGCGAACGACTGCGACGCAAGACGCTGCACGGCGTCATGCACTTGCAGGCGACGCAGGGTCGGCAACGCGCAAAACTTTTTGACATGGGCGCTGTCCTCAATGAAGCGGCATGCGAAGATGGCGGCTGGAATATTGAATTGAAAATGGCCGAGAGAGACTTACGGCGCTTTTTGAAGCACGAGAATCTCGCGGATGATCTTTTGGAACCGTTACCGGCAAAGGCAACGGCTGTTATATCTAAATAAGCAGACAAATATGGCTTGGAACGACTCAGGAAATGGTAAGGATCCCTGGAAAAGGGATGGAGATGAGCCCAACGATCTCGACCAGATAGTGCAAAACTGGCAGCGACGGCTCAGCAAGATTCTCGGTGGTGGCGGCGGTTCGCGATCCGGCGGTGGTGGTGGCTACGTGCTCGCTATTTTGCTGTTGCTCGCGTGGGCGGCGACCGGTCTTTATCGCGTCGATCAGGCAGAACGCGGCGTCGTGCAGCGATTCGGAGCGTATACCGTGACCACATTGCCCGGACTTCAGTGGCACCTGCCATTTCCGATTGAGACGGTCGATATCGTCAACATCGAAGAAGTGCGCGATTCGAAGTTTCGCACGGAGATGCTGACTCAGGACGAAGCCTACGTTTACATCGATATGACGGTGCAGTATCGGCGTTCGGATCCGGTCAAGTACCTGTTCGAGGTGGAAGACCCTGAAACGATTCTTGGCAATCTCACGGAAAGCGCCCTGCGTGGCGTGGTCGGTACGAGTTCACTGGAATTGCTGATCGGCGAACGACGTGAGCAAATTCCGGCACGCACAATGGATGAGTTGCAGGAGACGTTGGAGGCATACGGTGCCGGTATCACCGTCACCTCGATTAACCTTGAAAAGGTTGATTACCCGGAGTCGGTTCAGGAGGCGGTTGACGATACGCAAAAGGCACTCAATGACGCCCGGCGCTACCAGTTGGAAGCGGAAACATTCGCCAACGATATCGTCCCGCGTGCTCGTGGTACCGCGCAGCGTGTTTTGCAGGATGCGGAGGCCTATCGAGACAAGATCATCGCGGATGCAGAAGGACAATCGCAGCGCTTCCTGGCGCTGCTCGCGGAATATCAGCGTGCGCCGCGTGTAACTCGCGATCGCCTCTATATCGAAGCGATTGAAGAGGTCTACGCCAATTCCAACAAAGTCATCATCGATACGGACGGTAGCGGCAACTTGCTGTACCTGCCAATTGATCAGTTAATGAAAAGCGCATCCAGCAAATCCAGCGGGAGCGACACAGGACGCTCGGCTACTGCGCCGGTAACGTCGGATTCGCAGTCGCAATTCGAGTCAGATGCCAGCCGCGAACGGAGACAACGCCAATGAATAATGGACGGTTTATGGTAGTAATTGTTCTCGGTCTGGGTCTGCTATCAGTTGGGCTGACTGCGTTTACGGTCAACGAACGCGAGCGGGCGATCAAGCTGCAGGTGGGTGAGGTGGTCCGGGCCAACTACGAACCCGGTATTCACTTCAAAATTCCAATATTTCAAACCGTTCGCAAGTTTCCGCGACGTCTGCTGAAAATCGACGATGAACCGCAGCGTGTATTCACTTTGGAGCGGACCGGCATGCAGGTCGACTACTTCGTACAGTGGCGCATCGTCGACGAAGTGTCGTTCTACACGTCTACAGGTGGATCGCTGTTTTTCGCCGAGGATCGCTTGCGAGAGATCGTCAGGAACTCGGTCGTGACCGAGTTTGGTAAGCGCACCGTACAGGAAGCAATTTCTGTGGAACGCGAAGAACTGATGCGCGACATGTTGACGACCGCAGCAGCGACGGCGAAGGGCATCGGTATCGAGCTCGTTGATTTTCGCGTGAAGCAAGTTGAGTTTGTGGAAGAAGCCCGAAACTCGGTCTACAACCGCATGCGCGAAGAGCGCGCGCGCGTTGCTGCGCAGACACGCGGACAGGGACGCGAAATAGAATCGCTGATTCGCTCGACTGCCGAGAAAGATCGTACGATTATTCTTGCCGATGCGAACAAGCAGGGTCAGATAATTCGTGGTGAAGGCGACGCCAAATCTGCTGAAATTTATGCTGATGCCTATAATCAGGATCCCGAGTTTTATGCCTTCTACCGAAGCATCGATGCCTATCGCAATTCAATGGGCAAGAGCGGCGATGTACTGGTCCTGGATCCGGATAACGAGTTCTTCCGTTACCTGAATCAGTCGGATGGCTCTCGATAGCAAGGATGTCTTGAGGCCATCGTGTACTGGACGGAGATTCTCACCGCGGTATCGCTGGTGCTAATCATCGAGGGAATGCTGCCATTCATCCGGCCCGGACGATACAAACAACTGGTGGCGCAAATCGTCCGGCTAAGTGACAATCAGCTGCGGATATTCGGTTTGTCCGTGATGATCGCGGGCCTGTTGTTGTTGTTCATCGTCCGTATCTGACCAGCGGGAACGTCATGGGAAAAAATGTTGTTGTCATCGGTACCCAATGGGGTGACGAAGGCAAGGGAAAAATTGTGGACCTGCTTACCGATCGCGCGGCGGCTGTGGCGCGTTTTCAGGGCGGGCACAATGCCGGGCATACGCTGGTCATTGATGGCGAAAAGACGGTCCTGCACCTGATTCCGTCGGGCATCTTGCGCGAAGGTGTCAGTTGCCTGATTGGCAACGGTGTCGTGATATCCCTCGATGCATTGGTGGAGGAGGCGAATGCCCTGGTTGAAAGTGGCGTCCCGGTCTTCGATCGGCTGGGTATCAGTCCAGGATGTCCTCTGATTCTCCCATCGCATGCGGCACTGGATCTGGCGCGCGAGAAAGCACGCGGTGCAGCAGCGATCGGTACGACTGGCCGCGGAATCGGGCCCGCCTACGAAGACAAAGTGTCGCGGCGCGCGCTCAAGATTTCAGATTTGTTTGTGCGCGAGAAATTTGCGGCGAAGCTCGGGGAGATTCTCGATTACCACAACTTCCTGCTGAAGAATTACTTTCGCGCTGAGACTGTGGATTTTGCGAAGACGCTCGACGATGCGATGCAGGCGGCAGATATTATTGCGCCGATCACGGTTGACGTTACGCAGGTTCTTCAGGACCTCATGGATTCCGGTGACAGTATACTTTTCGAGGGCGCACAGGGTACTTTCCTCGACATCGATCACGGCACCTATCCATTCGTCACGTCGTCGAATACGGTCGCCGCTGCGGCAAGTACCGGCACCGGCGTCGGCCCGAGAAATCTTGATTACATTCTCGGCATCGTCAAGGCGTACACAACACGTGTCGGAGCGGGACCATTCCCCACCGAACTGTTCGACGATCAGGGCGAGCATCTCGCACGGGTTGGCGCGGAGTTTGGTGCGACAACCGGCCGGCCGCGGCGATGTGGTTGGTTTGACGCCGTCGCACTACGGCGCTCGATCATCAACAGCAGCGTTTCAGGACTGTGCGTAACCAAGCTGGATGTGCTGGACGAGCTTGAAACAATTCAGATTTGCAATGGCTACGAGATAGACGGCGAGCCCATACCCGGCTTGCCGGTCGTCGTAGACCGGTTTGCGGATTGTAAACCAGTCTACGAAGAACTGCCGGGCTGGCAGGAATCGACCGTCGGCGTTACGCAGCATGCGGACTTGCCAGCCAATGCTAAGGACTACCTGGCTCGCATTGAAGAGCTGGCGGGAGTCCCGATTGACATCATCTCGACAGGTCCGGATCGCGAACAGACGATTATCAGGCAGCATCCTTTCGAATGACGGTTCGCAATTTGGTGTTCAAGGCGGGTCCGGGAGCGTTTGCATCCATCCGACGTCACGGCTTCGCGCCTGGGCGAATCGGCACCCTTGCAGGTGCATCGGGAGGTGCCAAGTGGCTGGTATTGAGCCAGTTGGACCGATGCATTCTTGAAAACCTCGTACCGAAACTGGTGGGCCCCGTACACCTGGTTGGCTCGTCCATTGGCGCCTGGCGTTTTGCTTGTTACGCACAGGACGATCCGCTAGCCGCAATCGACCGTTTCGAAGAGGCCTATATCGGCCAGAGTTACAGCGACAACCCGGACATTCACGAGATAACGGCCAAGTCGCGCGAAATCCTGCGCACCCTCCTGCAGGACGGAGCGGCCGAGCAGATTTTGTCGCACCCTGTGTTTCGCACTCACGTCATGACCGTGCGAGCGCGCCATATCGCCGCATCTGAAAATCGATTTGTGCTCGCCGCGGCGTTAATGGCAGCGGCTTCTCTGAACGCGGTCAGTCGACGGACTCTGGGCTGGTTTTTCGAACGGGCATTGTTCTTCGATGCTCGCGAGCTACCGCCATTTTTCGATGTCACCGGGTTTCCGATGCAAAAGGTCAGAATTCGGGTGAGTAACCTCGAAGATGTGATCGTCGCAAGCGGCTCAATTCCGTTAGTGCTTTCCGGAGTCAAGGATATTGAAGGAGCCGATCCCGGTACATACAGGGATGGCGGCGTCATCGACTACCACCTTGATCTGCCGCATAGCGATTCCGATCGACTGACCTTGTTTCCGCATTTTTTCGATCGCATCGTGCCGGGCTGGTTCGACAAGAATTTGTCTTGGCGTAAACCCGATCCGATCAATGTTGATCGCACCATTTTGGTTAGCCCATCAGATGAATTTGTGGCTCGGCTGCCGGGTGCGAAAATTCCGGACCGCACGGATTTCAAACACTACGCGCCGATAGAGCGAATACGTGTGTGGCAGGATGTTGTGACCGAGTGTGCGGCACTGGCAGATGAATTTAACGAAGTTATCGAAACTGATCAGTTGGCTGCAAGACTGCAGCCGCTGTAGTCAGGCAGAAATCGTGCAACGGGTCGTCAGTAGTTTGTGCAGGGCTTCGACGTCTTCGTTCATCAAATAGTCGGCCTGATCTTTCCAGCCGCTGAGCATGGGTAAATTTCTTTCATTGACGAGCAGATGTTCTTCGCTACCTTGCTCACCAATGTCCCAGCCTGGAATTGCGATGACCGAACGAACCCGGACGCGGTGATCGAGCAGGCGCCGGAATTCCCGTTCGAGACTGGCTATTCTTGCATTGGTAGCGACAATCGATTGCGTCTGGCCGGCAGGGTTGAATTGCAGCTCATTACTTTGCAGGCTGACGTTTCCGCTCTTGGCCGACGGTCGCGCGAAGACACTAACAGCGTAAGCGCCACTTTGACCGACGATGATGTGATCAATAATACCAGCCGATGTTTCGACATCATGGTAGGTACGCCCGACTCCCATCGCCAGGCGCTGCAACTGATGGCCGATCGCGATGTTCGCGTCGCGCCTCAGTTTCACCCGGTGGCGAGTGAGTACCGTTTGGGCCAGTCGATACAAGGCCAGTATCGTGCCCACAAGCAACGTACCGAGCAGTACGTATAGCTGCCAAAGCGGATAGCCGACGAACAGTTGCCTGGCCTGCAATACGTAGGCGGCGATAAACAAAACAACGAAAACAACACCGGCACTCAGATAGGTCGACTGGCTGCTGCTGAGCCGATCGAATTCGTCGCGGAATCGCTGTGCAGCTTCTCGCATGATGCTGCCGGAAAAACGGGGGCTGGAGCCAACCGATCGATTGATCAGTTGCCAGGACTTCGCAATGAGAACGAAAACAAGCGTACTCGTTAGCGCGACGGTGGCCGCACCGCTGATGCTTTCGATATCCATTTCGAAGTACCTTGCCTCATTTCCGTGTTATTCAGATTATCTGGCGCGCTGCCCGGCCACTGTGATCCATGTCACATTGGGCAGGACCCAAGTGCGGTATATGGCGCAGTTTTCAGGTTTGGTTCAGGGTCTGCCTTGTATCTTTGTTGCAGACTCAAAACGAAGAGATTTCGAAGGGCATTCTCATGTACAGGAATTCGGCAAACATTCTATTGTCATTGGTGGTCATCGGCCTGAGCGGCTGCGCATCGATGAGTGGTGATGAATGCGCGACCAGCGACTGGTCAGCAGTTGGTTATGAAGATGGATCGCGTGGCTACACGACTGATCGCTTTGGTGCCCATCGAAAGGCGTGCGCCAAGCATGGCATTACGGCGGACTTTCAAGCCTACCAACAGGGTCGGGCCCAGGGCTTGGTGGAGTTTTGCCAACCGAGCAAGGGTTTCGATCTGGGCGCCAGCGGTGGACGTTACAACGCTGTCTGTTCGGCTGACCTCGAACCGGAATTTCTCGATGCCTATCGTGTTGGACAGCAGCTATATACGCTGCGATCAAACGTCAGTTATGCCAATTCGGAGATTTATGCCAGAGAGCGCGAGCTGGCAAGTATTTCGGAGTCGGTTCGTGACGCGGAGGCGCTACTGATCGGTGCGGATACATCGACCGAAGATCGTATCTTGTTGCTGGCAGATCTGAAGCGTTTTTCGGAGCGCATCGGTGAGTTGGAGGCCGAGATCGAAATGTTGATAGCGGATCGCGCAGGTCACGAACAGGAGTTGCGCCACTACCAACAGACTGTAGCCGCTTACGGCTATTAGCTAATCATTCTTGCGGCGGTCAGTGCCGTCGCGCTGCTCCGAATCGAAAGCACCAGTCCCACCACCCAGGCCACTTGGCCCGAACGGATTGCGCCGATCTTTGTTGGCGCGGCGATCTTTGTGATGCAAAAAACGACACGTGCATTCGAGGACGTCGCAGTTATGCAAAGGCAGTTTCGGCGCTGCCGTAGCGAGAAAACGTCGCCCGGTCAATTCTCTGGCGGCTGCGCATACAGGGTCCGAAAATTTGATCGAGACGGCATGAAATTCAGTATTGGCGGCGGGGCGCCGAATATTCGATGCCTCGTTTTCGCTGACAGTCTCACGGCGTTTGCGCATGAGCCACCAGATAGCAATAAGGAGTGCCAGAATAAGCACCAATGTTGGTAAATTCACGCTAGCCTCCCTTATTCGCTGCTCGTTAGTCGAAAGTTACCATATTTCGCCAAATTACGGCTCATCGCTTGCCGATAATGTTGCGATGTAGTCGCTGATCGGCGAGTAGATTTCAACATTCTGAATCGCCTCGAAATTCTCGTAAATGAATACGTAATGTGATCGTATGCCCGGCCAGTGCTCAAGGCTATACGTCAATTCCAGTATGTATTCGTCCCTGGTTTCGCGACTCAGCAGGCCGTTTTCGTAGGCACTTTGCACGGACCACAGGACATTGATGAAGTGCCAGGCAAGACCGCGAATCTGGGATGTCTCGGTAGCGGTCGTAAGATGCGCTTCGGGTGCCTCGAGCTTGGGGAAAAGTTTCGCGAATTCCGGATTTGATGCCCGCTCGGCATACAACGTGCGGTGAGCATCGGCCAATTGCCTTTCGGCCTGGTTTGCCGCAATGCGGTTCGACTGCCTGATTTCCGCCGCCACCAGCAGCAATGCGGCAACGATGCTCACGACCCCGACAATCTCTACTGTTTCCCGCCAGTGTCTTTTTGTCATGGAATCAGTATACCGATTCGGGCAGGATACAACGATGAGTAGCGATGGCAGACTGATGGACATGCTCACCGGCTATGCCGCTGCGCATCAGCATCCCTTCAATATTTTCGTACACATGATCGGTATTCCCACGATCATGCTGGGCGTGCTTATTCCGCTGACATGGTTTGGCGCCGGCAGTGGCGTGGCCGAGGTCAATCTGGCGCATATTGCGATGCTCGGTTTCTTTCTGTTCTACATGACGCTGGACCGGATCTTTGCAGCCGTATTCCTGATATTTGCGTTGTTGCTGACCAAACTTGCGATGACCATCGGCGCAATGCCGATCGAGACCTCCGGCACGATCGCCGCGATCGCATTCTTTGGCGGCTACATCGCGCAATTTGTCGGCCATGCGGTTGAACAGTCGATGCCCGTATTGGTCAAACATCCCGTTCAGGCGAATCTGGCTGCGCCGTTTTTTACGGTTGTTGAATTATTCAAGTTAGCAGGCCTGCGAGATGACTTGTTCAATGCGGTACAGCACCGAATTGAGGAACAGCGGAGCCGCGCCGCGGATGCATAGGGGAATTTCATGATGAATCGTGTCTTGTCATTGGCCATATCCGCGGTTGCAATATCGTTGCTCATCGCCGGCTGTAGTGGAAGTGGAAATGGTAACGGCAATGGCAATGTTCCTCCCATGCCGCCACCAGCACCCGCTGTGACCACTTGTGTCAATGGTGCTGCGGGTGGCTTCTCGTGCTCCGGAATCGATCTCAATGCAAATGTTGCGCTGGCTGCGATGCAGGTCGGCACCATTGCCGCCGCTGGCAACGACATCTGGGGCTGGGTTGATACCACGACGGGAAGTGAGTATGCCTTGATGGGGTTGAGCAACGGCACGGCCTTCGTCGACGTCACGGACTCGGTAAGTCCCGTTTTTTTGGGTATCCTGCCAACCCAGACGGTGGAATCCTCCTGGCGTGATATCAAAGTGTTCGCCGACCACGCGTTCATCGTCGCGGACGGTGCCGGACTACACGGCATGCAGGTCTTTGATCTGACGCAATTACGAGGAGTAGCGGCGCCACAGACATTTGCCGCCGGTGTTGTCTATGGCGACTTCGCAAACGCACATAATATTTCGATCAACGAAGATACCGGATTTGCCTACGTCGTTGGCACAAATACCTGTGGGGAAGGCTTGCACATGATCGATATCAATGTGCCGCTGAACCCGATGTTTGCCGGGTGCCATGCTGCGTTCGAAGTGCATGATACGCAGTGCGTCAGCTATGTCGGACCAGACGCAGATTACGCGGGCAACGAAATTTGTGCGAATTCCGCCAAGGATCGGGTAGAAATCGTTGACGTTACCAATAAGGCGTCTCCGGTGACTATTTCAAACGAGATCTACGCTCAGCTTGGTTTTGTTCATCAGGCCTGGCTGACCGAGGATCACCAATTCCTGCTGGTCGGCGATGAATTCGACGAGATTAATTTTGTTGTCCCGACTCGGACGCACGTATTCGATGTGTCCGATCTCGATGCTCCGGCCTATGTATACGCGTATGAAGCCGCAACAAATTCAATCGATCACAATATTTACGTGCTGGGTAACCGTGTATTTCAGGCCAATTACACGACCGGCTTGCGCGTGCTGGAGTTCACTGATCTGGCCAACAGCGATTTGGCGGAAATTGCGTTTTTCGATACATTTCCCGGCAGTGATGCGGTCGAGTTTGATGGTGCATGGAGCGTCTATCCATTCTTCCCGTCCGGCACGATTATCGTCAGCGATATTAGCGGCGGACTGTTCATACTTACGCTGCAATAAATGTGTATGCTTGGGTGATCGCGTTTAGTGGCGGTCACTTTTGCAGATACAACAACAATGAGCACCGTCAGTTTGCACCTCTATGCTGGCTGGATTGCGATGTTGCTTGGCGCTACATCCGGCGCGCTTTTGGGCCTCTTCTTTCATCGAGATGGCTGGGCTGGTGGCTACGGCGCATTGCGGCGACGCATGCTGCGACTCGGCCACATATCCTTTTTCGGTATCGGCTTCCTCAACTTTCTATTTGCGATGACGCTTGCGCAGATCAGCTTGCCGGAAGCGCATGAGCAAATCGCATCGACCGGCTTTTTGGTCGCTCTGGTCGCGATGCCGCTGAACTGCTTCCTGACTGCCTGGAAGACCGCTTTCCGCCATCTTTTTCCGATTCCGGTACTCGCAGTGCTTGCCGGAATCGTGCCGATGCTGCTTGGTTGGCCAGCCTCATGAAACTCGGCCTGGTTGCGATGAGCGGACTGCGGGCCAACAACGCGGAGCTCACACGGCTGGGCCTCACGATGCCGGGCTTTGTGGAGCGCAACAAACAAATCGCGTCTCTGCCAAGCCTTGGTTTGCTGACTTTGGCTGGCATGACGCCGGATGACATAGCACTCGAATATGTTGAAGTTGATCGCGTAGCTGACTTGGCGGGACTGAGCGATGACTGCGATGTCGTCGCCATATCATCATTCTCGGCGCAGATAAAAGAGGCCTACGTATTGGCGGACCAGTTACGTGCAGAGGGCCGGCGCGTGATTCTGGGTGGCCTGCATGTGACTGCAAGACCGGACGAGGCACAACAGCATGCGGACAGCATCATCATCGGCGAAGGTGAGCCGTCCTGGCCACAACTCATTGACGATTTGCAAAGAGGGCAGTTGCAGAGCCGGTATGATTCGCGCGCCACGCCATTCGATCTGGCCAACGCGCCGATGCCGCGTTTCGATCTGCTGGACCCGGATAAGTACAACCGCCTGACCGTGCAAACGCAAAGAGGTTGTCCGTTCGACTGTGAGTTTTGTGCGGCATCCATTCGTCTTTCGCCAACTTTTCGTGTCAAACCGGTTGCAAAGGTTATCGCAGAGATAAGGCGCATCAAGGAGATATGGCCGAAACCGTTTATTGAATTTGCGGACGACAATACCTTCGCTAACAAGAAACATGCGAAGCGCCTCGTGCGTGCATTGATCCCCGAGAAGATCAAATGGTTCACGGAAACCGACATATCGGTCGCACGGGACGGCGAACTGCTGGGATTGATGCGTGATAGTGGCTGTGCTCAGGTTCTGATAGGACTTGAAAGTCCGACGCGGGCCGGCCTGTCAGGGGTCGAGCAGAAGTCCAACTGGAAGGCGAAGCAGCTCGATTCCTACTTCTCGGCAATCAACAGGATTCAGAGCTACGGCATCACGGTGAATGGTTGCTTTGTATTGGGCCTTGATGGCACGGGACCGGAAAGTTTTCAGCAAGTACTCGATTTTGCCCGTGACAGTGGCCTGTACGAAGTGCAGGTGACCATTCAAACTGCATTTCCTGCGACGCCTTTATATGATCGATTGAAACACTCGGGACGACTGATTGACGAGAATGCATGGGAGATGTGTACGTTGTTTGACGTCAATTTTCATCCTGATGGCATGACGGCTAAGGAGCTTGAAGATAATTTTCTGTGGCTTGTTCAGGAGTTATATAGCGCAGAAGCAACCAAAGCTCGTAAGACGAGCTTTTTCAACATGCGGCGCGAGCTGAATCATGAAACTCGTTTGCACGCTGGGGGTGCAAGATGAATGAAAAAACAATGAAGATGTTTTATATATTGGCAGCACTTTATGATTTGGTGTTGGGAGTGGCGTTTCTAGTTGCTCCTGTGGCTATTTATGCGGCATACGGAGTCGAGCCACCTAACCACATGGCGTACGTGCAATTTCCAGGCATGCTGTTGATCGTTTTCGGAGCGATGTTTTATCAGATATCCAAAGATCCGGCCAGGAATCGTGGCTTGATTCTTTACGGATGCGGATTAAAGGTGTCGTATTGCTCCATGGTCTTTGGGTACATGGCAACGACGGGTGTGCCTGCGATGTATGTCCCGTTCGCCTGGGCGGATCTCGTCTTCCTGGCGCTATTCATCATGACCTATAGAAGTCTGGGTGCGAAGGCAGAGGCGGCCTAGCGATCAAAGCGCTTTGCACAGTAACAATCGTTTCTCTGGCCGCACTGGCGAATTTCGCCGGTGCGGCTGAGAGCGAGACACCGGATCCGTTATTTCTGTCTGACGATACGCTGGATGTCACGATCACAGCGCCGCTGACCACGCTGGTTCGAGAACGCCCGAAAGAGGACTACCTGTCAGGTACGTTTCAGTTTCCGGACAGCGATGGCTCTGCGGTTGAATTCGACATCCGTATCCGAACCCGCGGAAATTTTCGCCACAAGAACTGTGATTTCCCACCGCTTAGCCTGAATTTCAAGAGAAAGCAGGCGGAAGAATCGTTATTCGACGAGCAAAACAAGTTAAAGCTTGTTGTCCACTGTGACGATTCCAAGCGTTACGAACAAGTCGTGCTGCGGGAACACCTCGCGTACAAAATTCTCAACGTTATGACCAACATGAGTTTTCGGGCTCGATTGTTGCGCGTTACCTATGTTGATAGCGAACAGCGCAGGGACGATCAGGTACGTTATGCATTCCTCATTGAGCACAAGAACAGGCTTGCGGCCCGTTATGGTCTCAAGGACCTGGAGATCGAACGTACGACGGTCCGGGCCATTCAGGCGGACAGACTGAACCTGACGTCGGTATTCGAATTCCTCATCGGTAACACGGATTTCTCACCGGTCGCGGGTCCCCCGGGAGACGAGTGTTGTCACAACTATGTTCTGTTCGGTAACGGTGTCGAGCAGATCGTCGCGATTCCCTATGACTTCGATCAATCTGGCTTCGTTGACGCGCCCTATGCAGAGCCAAACCACCGCTTTGGGATAAGAAGCGTACGTCAGCGAGTTTATCGCGGTCGGTGCGTCAATAACGAGCACGTCGCAAATTCATTGACCAGGTTCAGGGAAAGGCGTGACGAGATATACGCCGTTGTTGCAGCACAGGAAGGTCTGGAAGACAACACGCGTGAAAGGATTGTTCGCTATATCGACAGCTTCTACAGACTGATCGACGACCCGCGTGATGTTGAACGGCGAATCATCAAGCGGTGTATTTGAGTTCCGGTCGCGTCAGCGCTGCTTCTCACGATAGTCCTGCGCGACATAAACCGGCACATCGATTGGATCCAGTGGCGTCTTTCCGGCAATAAGGTCGGCGGCCTTTTCTGCCATCATGATGGTCGGCGCATTCAGGTTGCCACTAACAATAGACGGCATGATTGAGGAATCGGCGATACGCAAGCCATCCAGTCCGATTAGCTTGCAGTCGCTGTCGACGACAGACATGTCATCGCTGCCCATCTTGCAGGTGCAGGACGGGTGGTACGCTGATTCAACGCCGTCGCGGATGAAGTCATCGATGTCCGCATCACTTTGCACGTCCGGTCCGGGCGATAATTCCGCACCGCGGAAAGACGCGAAAGACTGCTGCTGAAATATTTCCCGAGTCAAGCGCACGGCGGTTCGGAAGTCCTCCCAATCTTCCGCTTTCGACATGTAGTTAAAACAGATGCGTGGCGCGTCATCCGATTCTGCGGAACGCAGTTTTACCCAGCCCTTGCTTTGCGAACGCATGGGGCCGACATGCGCCTGAAAGCCGTGCCCGTCGTTCGGGCTCTTGCCGTCATAGCGTACTGCCATCGGGAAGAAGTGGTATTGCAGATCGGGGTGTTCGACACCTGCGCGGCTTCGGATGAAGCCACCAGCCTCAAACTGGTTGCTCGTGCCCAGACCAGTGCGCGTAAACAACCATCGCGCGCCGACATACGCTTTGCCGAGCAGGTTGTAATACTTGTAAATAGACACCGGTGGCAGGCATTCCATCTGCACATAGATTTCAATATGGTCCTGCAAATTTTGCCCAACCCCTGGCAAGGTGTGGGTCGGCGTAATGCCCATTTCCCTGATGTGATCGGCCGGCCCGATACCTGAGAGCATGAGCAGCTTCGGGTTGTTAATCGGTCCTCCGGAGAGAATGACGTCGCGATTTGTGAAAACCTTGAATGTTCGTCTTTCATGTACGAACTCAAGGCCACGAACCCGCTGTCCCTGCTGGATCAGCCGTCGCGCACAGGCGTGTGTCAGTACTGTCAGGTTTGGCCGCTGCATGGCCGGACGCAAATAGCCCACTGCAGTTGATTGCCGAACGCCGTTGCCGGTTGTTCGGTCCATGGGGCCGAAACCTTCCTGCTGGTAGCCATTCATGTCGCTCGTATAGGGGTAGCCGGCTTCCTGTGCGGCGTCGGTAAAGGCTCCAAACAGTGGATTGTCTGCGCGCCCCCGGGTGACTTGCTGTGGTCCTGAAGCACCGCGATAGTCGTCGCCACCGCCCTCTCTTGTTTCCGATTTCATGAAGTAGGGCAGGCAGTGACGATAATCCCAGTTGGAGAGCGACTCGTCCTCTTTGGCCCAACGGTCATAGTCGAGCGCGTTGCCGCGAATGTAGACCATGCCGTTGATCGACGACGAACCACCGAGCACCCGGCCACGCGGGCAATGCATGATGCGGCCGCCGAGATGCGGCTCCGGCTCGGTATGGTAGTCCCAGTTGTAGCGCGTGCCATTCATCGGATAGGCGAGCGCGGCAGGCATACGAATTTTCCATTCCCAGAACGGATCTGGACCGCCAGCCTCAAGTAGCAATACGGACGTGTTCGGGTCTTCCGAAAGCCGGTTAGCGAGTACACAGCCCGCAGACCCGGCGCCTACGATGATGTAGTCGAAATGAGCCAGGTCTCCACTGAATTTTGCGTTCATGATATTTCTCGTGCAGCTGCCGACAGCTTACGCATTTTTTTCATCGCCAGTTCGCGGTCCAGCATCATGAGACCACAATCCGGTGCCGCGACCAGGCGATGTGCATCGATATGCTGCAACGCTTCTCGCAACCGATCGGCAATTTCGTCAACCGTTTCGATACGGCTGCTGGCAATCGCGACGCTGCCAAAAATAACGGTTGATTTCACGAATTGCTCGAGTAGCTTCAGGTTATTGTGCCGATGTGCGTCTTCGATCGAAATCTGGTCGATGCAAGAGTCATCCAGTGATCGTGCCAGTCGATGATAACTGTCCGGGTCAGCCTTTTGATAGTTTTCGTCGTCCAGGCGTCCAGGGTAACCGCAGCACATGTGCATGATGCGTTGGACGTCGTCCGGCAGGCCATCGAAGCAGCGCTCGAGACACTCGACACCGAAATCCAGCGCCATCTCGACGTTGCGAGCGAACAGCGGTTCGTCGACCTGGATATGCTTGCAGCCGGCCTCGGCCAGTGCGCGAATTTCAAAATTGAGTGCGTCAGCCAGATCGAATGCCAATTGCCGGTCGTTCTTGTAGAAGGCATCGGTCGTTGTATCCATGATCGTGATGGGCCCAGGTACGGTTATCTTTACCGGCTTGTCCGTACACGCCTGCGCACTTCTAAAGTCGCGATCCAGAAAGTGATCGCCATCAGGCAATACCTTAGCGGAGATGGTCGGCAGGTCAGCCACCGCGGCACCGTTTCGATGCACTTTACTTGTCAGATTCTCAAAATCGATGCCATCGAAGTGGCGGCAGTGGTAGTGAATATAGTTCTCGCGTCGCTGTTCCCCATCTGTCGGGATGTCGATACCGCAAGCAACCTGGTCCTCAATGGCTTGTCTTGTCGCGCGATCAAGCGATTCGGTAGTGTCCTGATCCGCAGTTGAAGTGACATAACTGAATGTCCGCGGTTCAGATTCACCGCCAGCACTTACGTCTGCTTCGCTCCAATGGGTAACGCTAATGTAATCGGGCCTTGGATAAGCGCCGATGCAGGTTGTCTTTATGTTCATCGCCTTTCTCTTGCCGTACCGCCTCGCAAGCGTAAACTATTGTGCATGACGCGTATCCAAAATGTTTCCGCAATCCTATTCGACATGGACGGCACGCTGGTAGATAGCGAAATATTTACGGAGCGTGCTGTGCGCAAGCTCTGCAGCGAGTTGGGTGTTATCGACGCCGACATCGATTGCTCGGCATTTGATGGCGTTAGCTGGGAAGAGATCGGCATGGCAGTCGTTCGGCGATATCCCACGTTGAAATTCGAGCAAAAAATTGCGCGCCGATTACATGAAATCTATCAGCACCTGATGGTCAGTGAGCCGCCGCCGCCGATTAACAAGGCCAGAGAGGCTGTCATTGCCGCGCACGAGTTCATGCCAATCGCGATAGTGTCATCGAGTCATCGGGAATCGATCGAGGAAACCATTCGTAGAATGGAAATTGCGGATTTTATCAATCTCTATGTTGGCGCCGAGGATTGCGATGCGTTTAAGCCGGCACCTGACGGCTACCTGCAGGCGGCGAAAGAATTGCGGGCCGATGCAAGAGAGTGTCTTGTCTTCGAAGACAGTATCACTGGCATACTGGCTGCCCGAAACGCGGGCATGCAGGTAGTGGCCGTCACTCACGGCAGTAGCAACGTCGATCAGATTCGCGGCATGGCAGACATGGCAATAAACGACTATTCGGAACTGGAAGATCGTTTCTTTGAACGTATCAGGTCTTTGTAAGGGAACGGCGCCAATTGAAAATTAAGGAGCCGCCCCGCGAAATCGATGTCGTCCACGAGACCGACGTTCTGGTTGTCGGCTCCGGTCCCGGCGGGTTGGCCGCCGCTATTGGAGCTGCTCGCGCTGGCGTTTCCGTCACTTTGCTGGAGCGCTTCGGTTGTTTCGGCGGCAACATCACCGCGGTTGGCGTGGAAGGATTCGCCTGGTACCGGCATGAAAAGACGATCGATTCGGAAGGCGTCGGTATTGAGTTCGAGGAACGCGCCAAATCAATGGGCGCGGCAACACCGGAACCACAGTCAGACAGTCATGCGCTGGATGCAGAAGCGTTCAAGTGTGTCGCTGATGCGTTGGTGGAAGAGGCCGGCATCACGCCGATGCTGCACCGCCTTTGCGTTGCGCCGATTCTGGATGGCAATGCCATTAAAGGTGTCATTACGGAGAGCAAGGCGGGCCGCGAAGCGATCCTGGCTCGCAGAGTCATCGATGCGACCGGCGATGCGGATATTGCTTTTCGCGCGGGCGCACCAACGAGCAAGACGCCAAAGGAAAGAATGATGGCAGCGTCCGTCATGTTTTCGATGACTGGCGTTGATAAGCAGAAATTCATTGAGCACATCAAATCAGACCCGCAGACCTACAAGGACTGGGAAAGCGGCGAGTGGACCGTCGAAACATCCGGCAAGGAAGACGACATGTTTTCACCGTTTCTGCGCAAGCCGTTTGTCCAGGCCATAGAGGCAGGTGAGATACCGGCAGATCTCGACACGATTGCGGGAACCTGGGGCGCGATCTATGACACGGGTGACCTGACCTATCTGAACCTGGTGCACCTGGCGGGCTGTGACGGCACTGACCCTGATGATCTCTCCCGATCTGAGATAGAGGGGCGGAAGCAGGCGATGCTGGCCGTTGCCGCGATGCGCCAGTACAACCCGGGTTGTGAGAAAGCACGCTTGCGAAATTTCGGCATGACTTTGGGCGTACGAGATACTCGCAAGATAGATGCGGTCTACAACATGACTGCGACCGATGTTCGAAACCAGGCGCGCTTCGAAGACAGTGTCGGTATCTTCCCCGAATTCATCGATGGTTACGGAATTCTGATCTTGCCGACTACAGGACGATACTTTCATGTGCCATATCGAACGCTCGTAGCCAAAGAGGTCGAGAATTTGCTGGTAGCAGGTCGTGCGACTGGTGGCGACAGAGACAGCCATGCCGCAACCCGTAACATGATGTGCTGCACAGTGACGGGTCAGGGTGCCGGTGTGGCCGCAGCGATCTCTGTGAAGCAGGCGCAGTCTTTTTCCGAACTCGACATCGGATTGCTGCAGGCTGAACTACTTCGCCAGGGCGTACGTTTGCAGTAATGCGAGAAATTCCGCTGATCGATATCTCTGGCGGCGTTGGCATCGTCGACGAGATCGAAAATGCTTGTCACGGCATTGGCTTCATGTATGTCGTTGGCCACGGTATTGGGGCCGAAGCATTTGCTCGCACACGTGCTGCTGTAGTCGACTATTTTGCGCTGCCGCTGGAGACCAAGCTCGGCGATCGAATTAGCCGCGATAACTATCGAGGATACATTCCGTCAGGATTCTTCAGTGCCAATAGTGGCGACGGAGTCGCTGATAGTTACGAAGGTTATAAACTGCACTACGAAGTTGATGCCGCTGATCCGATCTGCACGGCTTGCGAATTATATGGTCCGAACAAGTGGCCCGACAGGCCGCAACCCTTCAAGCGGCACCTGCTTGACTACTGGCGCGAGTGCGATCGGGTTGTCATCGTGTTACTCCGGGCAATGGCCGAGATTCTCGGTACAGCGCAAGACTCGTTGCTGCAATTATTCGAGATGCCACTGACCAACATGACGCTGCTGCACTACCCGCCACAGACCGAAGAATCTGCCGGTTTCGGCATCCACCCGCATAAAGATACCGACGCGCTCACTATCCTGGCGCCGGATCCGGTCGGTGGACTGATGGTCAGGTGTCGCGATGAGCAGGAGTGGATACACGCTGCACCGCCGGGCGATGCGTTGACGGTGAATATTGGTGACCTGCTGGAGTTGTGGTCCGGTGGTTATTTTGTATCCACACCGCACAAAGTTGTTAATGCGAGTGGCAAAGAGCGATACAGTTTTCCGTATTTTGCTGTGCCGCGTTACGATACTATGGTTGAGCCGCTCAGGACCGCGCAGCCGAAATTCAGCCGTTCCAGTGTTCACGTGGGTGATGTGTCGAAGGAAGTCTGGCGCACGAACTGGCCAGATGTAACATCGAGTAACCCGCAATTTGATCTTGGCACCCTGGAGGACTGATGTCGAACAGCGCATTACAACGTTATCTGCAACTCGGCGTATTGGTCCTTGCCGGGGGTGCCATCTACCCATTGATTTACCTGCGGCAAAATTTCGAAGTATCGATACTCGAGTCGTTCGGTATAAGCATCGCCCAACTGGGTCAGTGCTACGCGATGCTGGGCGTGATCTTCGTCGTGACCTATCTGCCTAGCGGTTGGCTCGCCGACAAAGCGTCACCGCGCTGGTTGCTCTCATTCTCACTCGCGCTCACCGCTGTACTGGGGGTGTGGTTTTCAACCTATCCATCTTTCGACATGCTGCTGGTAATTTTTGCAGGGTGGGGAATCGCGACAGGCCTGACATTCTGGGCTGCACTTATCAAGGGCGTAGCTGTACTGGCAAGGCACGACGAGCAGGGCAGGTTCTTCGGTTTTCTGGAAGGAGGCAGAGGACTGGTCGAGGCCATACTCGCATCCATAGCCGTCGCCTTATTTTACTACTCGCTGGAGTCACTGGGTCAAACGACCGGTGTCGCGTTGCAAAAGGTCATTTACCTGTACGTTGGCTTTGCGCTGCTGCTGTCGCCGATCGTGCTTTTTGCAATAGACGATGTCAAAGATGAAGCGTCCTCGGTCGCCAGTGATAGATCGACCGGCCACTTGTGGACGGACTTGAAAACCATCTTCTTCACCACTGAATTATGGCTGGCGGCCTTTTGTATCCTGTGTGGCTACCAGCTTTTCTGGGCAACCTATTCATTTTCGGGATACCTGCAGAATAACTACGGAATGACTGCCGTAGCGGTTGGCACAATTACGGTTGCCAAGCTGTGGATGCGACCCATTGGTGCGATCGCCGCGGGATTTGTGGGCGATCGACTGGATCTGGAAAAGGTCCTGGCTGTCCTGATGTTCGGTGCTTCTGTCGCACTTGCCGCGCTTATTGTTCTGCCACTATCGGCTAGTGTCGCGATGTTGCTGACTGTCGTGTTGGTCATCGGATTTCTGACCTACGCTGTTCGTGGAATTTTCTGGGCGACACTTGATAGCTGTAACATATCCCTTCGCATCAAAGGCCTCGCGATTGGTGTTATTTCACTGGTCGGTTATTCGCCCGATATTTACCTGCCCCTGATCAATGGTGTGCTGCTCGACAAATACCCGGGCAAACTGGGCTATAGCATTTATTTCGGGGGCATCGTGTTGTTCGGTCTGCTGGGTACATTGTCTGCGTGGCGATTGCACGTTATGGTCGCGCAACGCGACAGGTGAAAAGTACTATGCGAAACATCTTGATCGTCATGATTTGGATCTGCATCCCGTTCACGCTGGCGAACGCCGATGTATCCGTCGAGATCGGGCCAACGACGATTCCTCGCGGCGACGCGACGGGTGCCGGCGATATCACAGTCCGCAACGAATTCTTCGCCATTGCTTTTGCAGTCGACACCGCTTCGCCCTGGGGAGTCGCTCGTGGTGGCATTCTGGATATCGCGCCAGTCATAGATGACAAAACAGGCTATGACATTGCATCGCTTGCCGATTTCATGCCGAACCGATGGTCAAGCTGGCCGACGACCTATCAACGCGTAACGGTCGAAGAATCCAGTACCGAAAAAGTAGTCATCAAAACGGTGCGCGATTGGGGCGAGGTCGAACTCGAGACTCTTTTCGCCATCAGCGACGGCGACAACAAGATTCACATCGTGACGCGCATGAGCAATATGGGCGAAGCGCCTCTCGAAGGTTTGTTTTCCGGCTACATCGTTTGGCCAGATGGTGGCTCTCTGTTTGGTGTCCCCGGATTGCTTGGTGTGAACTACGGCGTCGAAGATAGCGCGTTGGCTGACTGGTCTGCCTCTTACGGTGAACACTGGGCGCTCGGTTTGCATGCACCATTCGCGGACTACGTTGCATATTGGGGGCGTGATCGTTATTTGCAGCATGACCTGCAGCCCGGTGAGAGCAAAACGTTTGAAGCCTGGTTGCAAATCGAAAATGACGGAACACTCGCGCCGCTGGTGCAGGCAGAAATCGACTTTGGTCAGTTGGCGTATGGCGGGGTATCAGGGCATGTGGTGAGCACCGACGGAGAGCCAGTGGTTCGTCCCGCTGTGGTCGTTAGCCAGGGTGGCAGCCCGTATACCTGGACGATGGGTGACGATGGCCACTATGAGATCAATCTGCCGGTCGGTGCTTATGAAGTGTATGCAACGGCCCGTGGATACGCCCGGGGTATCGCAAAGTATGTTGTTGTTTCAAAGGGTGGCGACACCAGGGTTGATTTTGGTGACGTTCGGCCGCCCGGAACAGTACATCTCCAGGTGACAGACGAAGAAACGGGCCAGGCTCTCGACGCAAGGATTAGTATTCAGAGTGGCTACAAACCGCTGATCGGACACTTTGGCAAGAATCGGTTTTTTACGGAGCTGGACCTAATAGGCGAAACCACGGAAGTCATTGCTCCCGGAAATTATGTGCTTGAAGTATCGGCTGGCGGTGGTTTTACGTCCAAACCAACTTTGCTTGAGGTCGTTGTTGAAGCCGCTCAAACGCATGAACTGCAGGCGGGTATCACGGTAAAGGCGAATCCGCAAGCTCAGGGCTGGTACAGCGCAGACCTGCATCACCACTCGGACGTGCTGGACGGTTTCACCGAAGCGGAATTCGTCATGCGTTCCGAACTGGCGGCGGGCATCGATATCGCGTTTCTCAGCGATCATGATTCCGTAGCGAATAACAAGGCGATGAAAAACCTTGCCGACGCACGTGGTCTGCACTTCATGCCGGGGGCGGAACTGTCGCCGTCATGGGCGCACTTCAACGCTTATCCACTGGATGATGGCAAGACCGTAGACATCGATACCGGTCAAGCCACGGTGCAGGAGATTTTTGCCGCCGCTCGTGACATGGGCGCCGATGTCGTTGAGGTTAATCATCCCTATTCGGACTACGGTTATTTCAATAGTCTCGAAAAGGAAGTCGTGCCAGGTGGTCATGATGCGGGTTTTGATCTGGTCGAGATCGAACCTGATGATCAGGTAAGAAACTCGAAAACACTTGAGCGGGTATGGCGGATGTGGAATGAGGGACGCAGAGTCTATCTGGCCGCTGGCTCTGATGCGCACGATGTCTGGCTGCAGGAGTCCGGATCGGCGCGCACCTATGTGCACATCGATGGAGAGCTCAGCATCGACAAATACGTTGCGGGGCTGAAAGCCGGACATTCCTACGCCAGCCAGGGGCCGCTGGTTTATCCGGATTTATTGTTTGGCAGTGAGATGCAGCATTCGGCCGGTGATAAGCTCGCGCTGGCGTATTCTATTGAGGCAGTGTCGGGACTACGCTCGGTCAAGCTCATCGAGCGCGGCAGTGAAATCGAAGCAATCTCGTTTGACGGAATCGACGAACCAGTCCCGGTCGAATTTTCAGTGAGTCCCGGGGCGAATACCTGGTACAGCCTCGAAATAGAAGACATCAATGGTAAGTTCGCCTATACCAATCCGGTGTGGGTGATGGTCGCAGAATAACGGGGGACGTTGTGGCACTAATCCTGACAATTGCGATGGCCGTAACATTGCTGACTGCTGTGCTGCTGGTTGTTCGCTGGGGCGACGTCGTTTGCACCGGCCCCATGCCAGTATCGTTTTTCACGTTCATCGCGATCTTGTTTACGTCGGGGCTCGATGTCGGCCTGATTATGTTTCCGCTGGTCGATTTTCAGCTGTATGCCAGCGAGCCGGAGTATGCCTTCGCTAATCCACTGGCGATTGAATTCGGTTTCTGGGGCTTCCTTGTCTGGGGCTTCTATTTTCTCACAACATTCTATTTCTGCATCGTTGAGCCGAAGCTCAAGCTGTTCGAAATCCCCGTCATCAAACTGACGAACAACATCGTAATTATAGGTACCTGCGCATTCACCGCTTACCTGTTCCTGGTGTATCTGCCCGACTATGTACTGGGTATCAGTGATTCATTTCGCTACAGCCTGGTTGCGATAGTTATCCTCTTCGCGACCTTGTCCAGTACCGATATCAAGTACGTGAAGGTGCTCAGTGTTTCTTCAACCTGGCTGTTTTTCGCGCTGATTCTCGGCGCCTGGCTGGTATCGGGCATGGGCGTATCGGGATTAATTAATTCAATGGACTATGTTGGCGCCTACTTCGCGAACCTGCACCGCTTCATGTCGCCGATCACCGAATACCATCAGTTCTACCTGTACTGGTGGTTCGCCTGGAGCATCATGATCGGCCAGTTCGTCGCGCGTTTCGTGGGTGAAATGAAAGCCTGGAAATTGTTGCTGGCGCTCCTGGTCGTGCCATCCATTCCCATCGCGATCTGGTTTTCCGTTCTTTATTACTACTTCAGCAATGCACTTGAGATCGGCCCGTACTGGCGGCTGGCAATGGTCGTTGTCGGCGTGATATTCGTTATCAACTCCCTGGACTCATTGATCCGGCTGTACACGCAGAACCTCAAGGTCACTCCTGATCGCTTCGGCAAGCTGCAGTACGTTTTCGGCAACTGGCTGGCCTTGTCTGGGCTCGTCATACTGTACAAATTCACGCCGTTGAAGATCGAGTGGATCGGCCTGGTCGTGGTCGGCATTTACGCCGCAATATACGTGCTGGTCTTTCAACGGCGCCAACAACTGGAGCAATCTCCCGTCTGATGCAAGCAAAACGCGATAAATATAACGCCGGCACGACGTTGCCGAGACAACAGAGTTACATCGGCGGCGATTACGTCAGTAATCAGAGCGGCGAATCATTTGTAACTCGTTATTCGGGGAACGACAGTCCCATCTGTGAAGTCGAGATCGCCGGCGACGTTGAGGTCAATGCTGCGGTGGCCGCAGCACGAGATGCTTACAGGACCTGGTCGCGAACACCGGCAGCGGAACGTGGCCAGATCCTCCGACGCGCAGCGGCAATTCTGCGTGAGCGCAACGACGAACTGGCCGAGCTGGAAACGCTCGACACGGGCAAACCCATTGCCGAAACCAGTGTCGAAGACATCATTACCGGGGCCGAAGTAATCGAATACTTCGCCGGCGTCGCGCAGTCGATTCATGGCCAGCACGTCGATCTGCCACCCGAGGCTTTTGCGATGGTGCGGCGTGAGCCGCTTGGCGTGTGTGCCGGGATAGGTGCGTGGAACTATCCGATTCAAATTGCTATGTGGAAATCGGGACCGGCATTGGCTTGCGGTAATACGATGGTGTTCAAGCCGGCTGAGCAAACGCCGCTGACCGCTTTGAAGCTTGCCGAAATCTACACTGAGGCCGGCTTGCCGCCTGGTGTATTCAATGTGGTGCAGGGCGCCCGCGATACCGGCGCCGCATTGATCAGCCACCCCGATGTTGCCAAAGTGACGCTGACCGGTTCGGTGGAAACCGGCAAGGTCGTTATGGCGCATGCCGCGAGCGATTTGAAGAAAGTTACGCTGGAGCTGGGCGGCAAATCGCCGATCATTATTTTCGACGACGCCGACCTCGATAACGCCCTGAATGCAGCGTTGGTTGCGAATTTCTATTCGACCGGCCAGGTCTGCTCAAACGGCACGCGCGTGTTCGTGCAGGAAGGCCTGCAGGATGAGTTTGTCGATCGACTGGCCGAAAGGAGCAAAGCTATTCGAGTAGGCGATCCGTTTGATCCGGAGACGCAAATGGGGCCGCTGGTGTCGCGGCAACACTACGAGAAAGTGTGTGCCTACATGGCAACTGCGAAGAAGAGCGCGGCGCGACATATCTGCGGTGGCGATGTGATCACCGACGGCGAACTCGGCGAGGGTCTGTACGTGACCCCGGCGATATTTTCACATTGTACTGATGACATGGATTTCGTCCGCGAGGAGGTATTCGGACCGCTGATGTCCGTGTTGTCGTTCAAGACGGAAGAAGAGGCACTCGAGCGTGCCAACTCGACGCATTTCGGTCTGGCCGGAGCGGTCTTTACGAAAGACTTCAGTCGGGCGCACCGGGTTGCGAACCGAATTCAGGCGGGAATCGTCTGGATTAACGATTACAACATCACACCGCCCGAGGTGCCGTTCGGCGGTTACAAGCAATCCGGAGTAGGGCGCGAAAACGGTTTGCAAGCAATTGAGCACTACACCCAGGTGAAGACGATTTACGCCAACCTGGGCGATGTCCCAAAGACTTATTGATTCGGGCCTAAAGGCCCTCCTACGCCGCGACAGCTTCGCCTAGTCAATGTCACAGCGGAAGTCCTCGAATTTTCCACCCTCACCGCGTGGGATATCAGGGATGCATTTGACGGTTAAACGGACTTCTCGGGACAGTTTCGTCCATATTTGCTCACGCAAGGCATTCTTATCTTCGTCGTCGAGTGTCTCTTTAGGGACCACCAACACCGTGACCGCGTTAATGTCGGTTTGAATGAGTTGAATCTGGCTGACCGGAGCCACATCCGACAAGTGCTCAGAGCTAAATCGTGGCCAAAATTGGTCGCCGTTTTCAAGGCGCATCATGTTGCGGCTGCGTCCCATGATGCGTCGCAAGGTAGGCAGCCCCCGCCCACATGGGCATGCGGGACCTACCTCGGCATAGTCCTCGATCGCGTAACGAATGATCGGCATAGCGGTATTGTGTAGATTAGTCACGATGACCTGGCCGATCTCTCCTTCGTTTGCTAGCGACCCGTCGGTTTTGCGAATCTCCAGGTAAACGGTTTCCGACTGTACGTGGTACAGACCGGAGACCGGGCACTGCGTCGCCATTTCGCCAATCTCACGAGAGCTGTACTTATCGCCGACCGCACAATCGAAGACGTCGCGGGCGAGGGACGGCAGCTCCTCATCCATCATTTCGCCGTAGAGATCGATGCGCTCCAGGCGTGGCAAGGAAATGCCATTTTCCTGGGCGTGTCGTACGAGCGCCGCGGCATTCGTTGGGTAAGTCAGCAGATAATGCGGGTCTTCCTGTTGCAGCCATTCCATTTGTCGAGCGATCGGCCAGGTGACAGTTTGCTGTACCCATTTCCCGCCCGGCATGAGCGGATACCAATCCCGAGTATTGCTACCAACTTCATTGCCATCAGCATCGCGCGGGCACACTTTCAGGCTGGACATTTTTCTTGTTGGTTCGCTGCCATGCCATTGGTGATAGCGAAATGTTTTAGCGTGGACAAATGAGTACGCGTACTGATTCCAGGTGACCGCGACAGGCTTGGAGGTCGAGCCGGACGTCTTGAATTCGCTCAATGTCCCGTGACTTGGATCGTGCTCTAGCACGATAAAGCGATCGCCCTCGGTCTGCAGCGTTTGTCGGCTCGCAATCGGCAGCTTGCTAACCAGGTCATCCGTCAATTGGCCGGGCGTGAATGAATCGAATTCCCTTAGTGCCTCAGAATAGTAGTCAGAATTGTCTTTCGCGTGACTAAGAAGCGCCGACAACAGCATCTGTTGCAGCTCGATCAGCCGTTCCTCCGGCCACCATTGCGTTTCATTTAGCTCGGACGCAACCTGCAGGAGTGGTTCATTTGCCGGACTTACTTGTGCCGGCCAAATTCGCGGCCTGTGCTTTCGCTGCGGAGGTACATGTTTCGTCATGACTACGCATAGTAAGTTAAGATTATTGACATGAACACCGAAGCTGAACGGTTGGGCTCGCTGAAACAGGCGACAAAGCGCACCGCACAATTACTGGATGTCGACCCGGTGCTTGCCGCCGAACAGGCGCAGGAGATTCTCAATGCCATTCCGAATCATCCGCCTGCTCTGTTTTTGCTTGCCATGGCCAGGCGCTACTCGGGTGACCCGCAGGCCGCTTTGGAAATACTCGAACCGCTGTTGAATGCTCAGCACGAGTGGGCTGCCGCGCATTTTGAGTATGGCGCATCTCTTGGGCTTGTCGGTCGGGGGGGTGAAGCTATTGAAGCATTGCTGAAAGCTGTGCAGTTCCAGCCGGAACACCCCGAGGCGTGGCGGATGCTCGGCGATCACCTGATGGCCACCGGCGATACCGAAGGCGCCGACACAGCCTACGCGCGCCACGTTAAGTGCTCGACGCTTGATCCGGTATTGCGGGAAGCCGCTGCTGCGATGATCAGAAATAACGTCGCTGTTGCCGAACGAGTCCTGAAGAAGCACCTGATGCAGAAGCCGACGGATGTTTCTGCGATACGAATGTTGGCTGAAGTTGCAATGCGTTGCGACCGCGATAGAGAAGCCGAAAAATTATTGCTGCGTTGCCTCGAACTCGCGCCGAGTTTCACTGGCGCCCGTTACAATTACGCTTTGCTGCTGCAGCGCCGCGAGGATGCGCAGGGGGCGTTGGTCCAGATCAATCAATGCCTGGAGGCCGAACCGGACAGACCGAATTATCGCAATCTGATTGCAGTAATTTTCAGCCGAACTGGCGAATTCGATCGCGCGAGGGAGATCTACGCACAACTGCTGGCCGAGTACCCTGAAAATGCCAGGGTCTGGCTCAGTTATGGTCATGTTTTGAAGACTGAAGGTCGTCAGGGGGAATCCATCCAGGCGTACCGCAAGTGTATCGAGCTCGATCCGCAACTGGGCGAAGCTTACTGGAGCATCGCGAATCTCAAGACCTTTGAATTCGAGCAGGATGATTTGTCGGCAATGGAGCGGCAGATCGCCGATCCCGAACTCAGTGACAAAAACCGCTGGCACTTTCAATTTGCGCTGGGCAAAGCTTACGAGGATGCCCGGGATTACAAGCAATCATTCCAACACTACGCGGGCGGCAATAGCTTGTATCTTGCGAGTCATGCCTATGATGCAGACTCTTTTGCCAGGCGGGTCGGACGTCTAAGGCAGGGCTTCAGTCGTCAGTTCTTCGATGAGATTGCCGGTATGGGCTGCGAGGCAGCGGATCCGATATTCATCATTGGCATGCCGCGTGCTGGCTCGACATTGCTTGAACAAATCCTTTCCTGTCATTCGGCTATCGAAGGGACGTCCGAGCTGCCGGACATGATCACACTGACAAGCAACCTGAAGAAAGAAGCCGAGGAGGCGGATTGGGGCGAAATGGCGGTGCATGCACATGTGCTTGCAAGAAAAAGTGCTGCGGAATTGCGGGCGCTCGGCGAGCAATATATTGAAAACACGCGGATACATCGTAAGACCGATCGGCCGTTTATCATCGACAAGATGCCGAATAATTTCCTGAATATCGGCGTTATTCAAGCAGTGTTGCCCAATGCGAAGATTATCGATGCGCGCCGTCATCCGATGGGCTGTTGTTTTTCCAACTTCAAACAGTTCTACGCCAAGGGCCAGATTTTCAGTTACAGCCTCGAGCATATCGGCCACTACTACCGCAATTATGTGGGCCTAATGGCCCATATCGATGAGGTCCTGCCAGGACGGGTCCACCGCGTTTTCTACGAGGACACGGTCGCGGACACCGAAACGGTGGTCCGCAATATGCTCGAATACTGTGGACTGGAGTATGAGGCGGAGTGTCTGCGCTTTTTCGAGAGTGAGCGCCCTGTGCGCACCCCGAGCTCCGAACAGGTCCGACGACCCATTTATCAGGAAGGAATCGAGCAATGGCAGCACTTTGAGGAATGGTTGGATCCGCTCAAAGACGCCCTTGGTGACGTGTTGGACGCTTATCCTGCGGTGCCTGAGATATAGCTCCCGAGTCTAAGTTGCAGGCATATTCGAAATCATGTCGTCGAAAAGCAACATCTAGTCGCTGTAGGACTGGACGCTTGGTCGAAATCCGTTGTAACCTTGGGATATAAGAATGTTCAGCTTGTTGTAATTTAGATAATTTATCGGGGGTATGGCAATGCAGTTCTCTCAGGAAAAAATCGGTTCACCCAGTTTCTCTCGTACTCCGATAGCCGCAGGAATTGTAATGGCTCTCGCGAGCCCTGCGCTATTGGCGCAGGAGTCCGGCTTGGCGATCGAAGAGGTCATAGTAACCGCACAGAAACGCTCAGAGAATCTTCAGGATGTGCCGATCAGCATCCAGGCGCTGGGCACTGAGGCGATCAAAGAGCTTAACCTGACGAATTTCAAGGACTACACCCAGATGCTACCGAGTGTGGCCGTACAGCAGAACCTGGCCGCAGGAGCGGGCTTCGCCCTGGTTTACATGCGCGGTATTGCGACTTCCGGTGACGGTCAGGCAACTACGTCGCAACCGAGTGTTGGCATGTACCTGGATGAGCTGTCGATGACGACGATCCAGGGCAACATCGATGTTCACATGTACGATGTCGCGCGCGTTGAGGCGCTTGCAGGGCCGCAGGGCACGCTGTATGGCGCCAGTTCACAAGCGGGAACGCTGCGAGTAATCACCAACAAGCCGGATCCCAGCGGGTTCTCGTCCAGCGTTAGCGCAGGTGTGAACAGTGTCGACCAGGGCGGCACCGGTTTCACGGTCGAAGGTCATGTCAACGCACCGATCGGCGACAACGCCGCCATTCGCCTGGTCGGCTGGCATCGTGACGACGCCGGCTGGATCGATAATGTGCTCGGTAGCCGGACGCATACGGGCGTTCTTGCAGATCCCTCCGACGACATCACGTTGACGAACGACGACAAGGCCGAAAAAGACTACAACACGCTCGTAACAACAGGCGCTCGCGTGGCGTTGAAAGTCGACTTGGGCGACAACTGGACCGTGTCGCCGACACTGATGTACCAAAAGTCGGAATCAGAGGGCGCCTGGGCCGACGATCTCAGCCAGAGTGGCGATTACGCAGTGACACACTTCCAGGACGAGTTTTTCGACGACGAGTGGAGCATGCTTGGCCTTACCATCGAAGGCAGTATCGGTAATTTCGATGTGGTCTACGCAGGCTCTTTGCTGGATCGTGAGGTTGATGGATCGACGGACTATACGGATTATTCGTATTGGTACGATGTGTCTTCGACAAGCGGCTACTATGCCGATCTGCATTTTTCCGATACGGGCGCGCGCGCGCTGCCGAACCAGTTTGCCGATCCGGCAGAATGTCCTAATTATCCCACCCCGGAAGACCCGGAATCAGGCCTGGGCGGGTGTACGTTTGACCCTGCCGCTGTTGGTTCGCGCGTCATGACAGGCGCACGATTTACCAATGACGATAATTACAGCAAGACGAACCATGAACTTCGGATCAGCACGGACCCGAGCAAGAGTATTCGGGGCCTGATCGGCGTGTTCTCGCAGAAGCAGTACCATGACTTCGAGCAGCACTGGCGAGTCGATGGCGGTGTTGCCACGATAATGCAGCTGAATGGTGGCGGTGACCCGCGCTTCACGGACACGGTGTACCTCAATAGCATGGACCGAACAGACCGCGATACGGCCTTTTTTGGCAGCGTCAGTTTCGATGTGACGGACGATCTGGAGCTGACAGTCGGTACGCGATTCTTCGAGCCTGAAGTGCATGTCAAAGGCTTCTTCGGCTTCCCGCTCGGATTTCAAGGGATCTGGGGGACCGACGGGGAATCCCAGTGCGATGCCGTGGTGGGCGGCAGCGGACCCTGGGATTCAGGGGCGACGCCCGAATTCAATGGTCAGACGGACTTCAAAGACAAGCCGTGCCTGAACGTTGACAAAACACAGAAGGAAAATGACAACGTCTCCCGAGTCAATCTGTCCTGGAATGTTTCCGATGACAACATGGTGTATTTCACCTGGTCGGAAGGCTACCGCCCTGGCGGCATCCAGCGCAGACCCACATTGGGGGAGTACGAGTCAGACTTCCTGACCAACATTGAGTTTGGCTGGAAAACCCAATGGCTGGATAACCGCCTGCAATTCAATGGTGCGGTGTTCACCCAGGACTGGGACGACATCCAGATTGGCTTAACCGGAGATAATGCCATCACGCTGGTTGACAACGGACCTTCAGCCTCCGTCGATGGAATCGAAGTTGACCTGCTGTGGCTCGCCACCGACAGGCTGAGAATTTCGGCAGCGGCAGCCTTCTACGATTCCCAGTTGGAGGACGACTACTGTTGCGGCAGCGACGATGTTACCCCTCTGGCTCCCGCTGGGACTCGCTTACCCCTCACTGCCGACGCAAAGTACAACATCGTTGCCCGTTATCACTTCCCGATGGGTGGCCTCGATTCCTATGTACAGGGTGCGTTGGTTCACCAAGGCGATCGGGATTCCAGACTTGCCCGGTTCAAAAATGACATCATCGGTGTACTCCCCTCGTATACGACGCTCGATATCAGTGGTGGCTTCGGGAAAGACGATTGGGCGGTGGACATCTTCGTCTCGAATGTCACCGGTGACGACGCCACGCTTTTTCGCGTAGCTGAGTGTATCCCGGGCACCTGCGCGGGCCAGGTTTACGGTGCGAGAATACGGCCAACGACGGTGTCGGCGAGGTTCAGGAAGGACTTCAACTGATCATCTAGTCGTTTCGCTAAAGAGAATAAAGGGCTCCCATACGGGGGCCCTTTTTTCATGCCTGCGATTCGTAACGTATCGACACAACGACCAATGTAGAGGTCTGTTCGCCAATGCTCACGACAACTTCATCATCCACACGCCTGGCCAGCAGCGCCCTCGCCAGTGGTGAGTCCATGCTGATTGCATTGTTAGCGGCGTCTGTTTCGTCCGGCCCGACTATGCGATAAGTCAGAATGTCGCCGGCGTCATCTCGTAGTTCAACAATCGCTCCGAAATAGATGGCATCGCTGTCCGGCAGTTCCCGTACCACATTCAGGACGGGCAGGCGCTTTTGCAGATAGCCAATGCGCCGATCCAGACCGCCAAGCTCTTTCTTGCGGTATATATATTCGGCGTTCTCCGAGCGATCCCCCTCTGCGGCGGCCTCTGCCAGGGCCCTTACCACCACGCGGCGGCGCAGCCAAAGGTTATCCAGTTCCTTTTGCAGGGCTGCAAAGCCTGCCGCTGTGATGTACGGCGATGAGTCTGGTACAGGTGGTCGCCAGCGTCCCATTTCGGCTATTTCGCAGGCTGCAGGTGCTCAAGCATCAAACCACGACCCGTATACTGCGGAAATCCTTTCCAATACGTGTGTGCATCCGTTGGCTGCCCGTCCGCTACGGAATAGACGCCATCCTGCGCGTTTGGCAGGAGATTCAGATACTCGAGGCTCTCTGTAGCGCCTTTCAGGTGATAGTCAAAAAAAGCGGTAGCGAAATGATCCATGATGTTCGCGGATCGAACCGAATCCCAGACCGCATCGGTGTAGTGAAACGCGCCACTCTGGTCTTCACTGTTGTGAAATTCTATCGGCAACGGAATTGGCGCAATGGCGTTGTGACCGGCATTGGCGAACGTCAACAGATAGCGATCGCTGTTGATCGCGTTTTCAAATATGGCACGCGTACCGTCTTCGTAGCCGGACGTACCGTCGACGCTGCCCGCCATATAAAAAGTCGGTATCTGAATAGCACTCAGGTCGTCTGCCTCCCACACGCCCTCCGCCATGCCCCACGGCGCAATCGCAACACCGGCTTTGATTCTTCGATCGAGATTCCTGCGGTACTCGGGATTCGCGGTTGCGTGACGATAGGCCAGCTTATTCGGCGGTGCCGCATCATTAGCGAGCAGGGCTTCACTGAATCCCCCACCCAGATTGTTGAGCAAAGCCAGGCCCCCGAGCGAATAGCCAACAACACCGGCGTGCTCGGCGTCGACCATGCCGCTGAGAAAGCTGTTCGTTTCGTGAGACAAGAGGTTCATTGCGTCTATTACAAACAACTGGTCGAGTGGCTGGTTATAGAGCGCGCTTGCGGACGCCTGTTGATCGCGATACGTGGCGTCCCTGTGGTCGATGGCAGCGACTACATAGCCTTTGCTGGCAAGATTTTCGCCAAGGTGACTCATGAGGTATCGGTTGCCCGGGTAGCCATGCGAGATGATAACGAGCGGCAAGGCTCCCAGACTTTTCATCGCGCCAGCATCCCTGACGGCGTGGCCGTGCAATGTTGCCGTAATAGCCGTGTTCCGGGTTGCTGTCACATAGACACCACCCGGTTGTTGGCCGTCAGTGAGCAGGGCGGGGTACCACACTTCAACGATGAGGCTACGATCGTAATACGCCGTCTCGCTGCCCTCTACTGTGTTTAGAACGTCAGCCCGGTTCAGGTCAACAAGTTCGAGAGTGCGAACACCAATGTCGTACTCACCAAAACGCGCCAGCTCGGGAGCGTCGTGGCGAACGATATCAATGCGATTGCTCTGGGCAAGCGCACTCAAAGAAATGCATGTGGCCAGTATGCCGAACAGGATTCTTGTCATGCCCGGATTATATCTGAGTCCGGGCAAAGCAATAACTGCTACAGATGACTGACGGCGATTAGAATGCTTCGCCTACAGAGAAGTGAATCGCGTCGCTGTTGACGGAGCGGGCGAAGTCGAGGCGCAGGTTAATGCGTTTGGCTGGTAGTACCGAAAAGCGCAATCCGACCCCGTAACTCGGGATGTCTTCGTGCTCACGAACTCCGCTAAATGAGTCGCCGACGAACCCGCTACCGCCGAAACCGACCAGTCCCCAGCGCTTGCTGAGTCGCCAACGTGCCTCAACCTGCGCTGATGCGGACGCCTTGCCAAGATAATCCGTTGCCGAGAAGCCCCTGAGTTTAATCGTGCATGCATCCCAGAGTGGTGCCATTCCGCCGCGTTGGCATCCCTGGATTTCCCAGGCAAGCACGAGGGAGTCGTTCAGCTCGTGATATGAACGATAGGCAATACTGAAGGACTGATAGGTTTCGTTGCTACCGATCGCCTCATCGTTAAACAATGCATCGGTCTTGAAGTATCTGCCGCTGAATGTATTCATCGGCATGTCGCGTGAGTCGTACTCTATACCTAAACCCAGGCCTGACGAACGTACATCGGCGCTTTCATCAAAGCCTTCAGTTGCAAGCCCGGCCTCGATACTTTGATCCGCATTCACCATTCGCAGATTGAGGCCGCCGTACCAGTGACCACTCAACCGTCTTGATAGTTTGGCGAACAGGAATTCGCCATTAATTCGCCAGTCGACGCTTTGCCCATTCGTTGTTTGATCCGGTGCGATCAGTGAGAGCCGGAGATCGGCTGCACCTACCGCGCCCGTAAAGCGCCAGGTATTGTCTCTCCAGTAGTTTTGCTGCACGAGCACCAATGCTCTGCTGTCATTACTGGTGTACATCGCCGCCGCGGCAGTAAGTGACGCCGGCTGTGCCTCTTTTTGCTCCTCGGTCTGCGCGTAAAAGTAAGCGGCGCCAGCGACCAGGCCTGAATCGAGGGTCGGATTAGATATCGGAATAGGTACGACCACGAAATCGCCGCGCTGCACTTTCAGATTGGTCTCATCTTCACGGATATCCGGCGCTATGCCGGGGCGCGTGTCTGTACTCGATTCCTGTGCGAACGCAAGGGAGCCGTACAGAGCGAGCAGGCCAAGCAACATAGCCACCGGTCGTAGAGTTGCACGCGATTTCATTGATTGTGACTTCATACCGTTTGCCAGATACTTATAGCGTACAGTAGTTTCTGCCAGCATCTGAGTCTCAATGACCATAGGTGAATGTCCCACTATGAACAACAAGCTACTCATATCTATTGCCCTGTCTTTCACTGGCCTGAATCCCGCCGTGGCGGACGAATGGGACTGGGAGGTTACACCCTATCTGTGGGCGTCGGGTATCAGTGGCGGCGTCGCGGTGGGCAGCATTGAAGCTGATATTTCGGCGAGTTTCGAGGACATCGTAAACGTACTGCAGGGCGGTGCCTTGCTCAGGTTCGAGGGGATGTCGGGCCAAAACGGTGTCTTCGGCGATACATTTGACCTGTAACTCCGATTGACTACCTGGAGTACGATACGAGTTGGTCGGGTTTTTGCGTACGATAGCATTGGAGAAAATAATGAATGAAGTTACAACAAGACTTATGTTGTTTGGTTTGGCACTGGCTGTTCCAGTCGGAAGCCTTGCGCAGACGCAGACGCTGGCAGCAACGATGGAAATGTACGTGTTTCCGACCTCGGGACAGGACTCGAGTCAGCAGTCACAGGACGAGTCTGCTTGCTACAACTGGGCCGTTTCCAATGTTGGTACAGATCCCTTCGCACTGGCGAAGCAGGAGCAGGCAGACGAGCAACAGGCGCAGGCGAACCAGCAGGCTGCGGAACAAGCGGGTACTGGTTCCGGCGCACGCGGTGCGGTTCGAGGTGCTGCTGCAGGTGCGTTGATTGGTGAGATAGCCAATGACGATGCGAGCGAAGGCGCCGCCTGGGGTGCTGCTGCCGGGCTGGTGCGCGGTCGACGGCAGGGCAGAGCCGCACAGCAACAGGCAGAGGAGCAGGCAGAGGCACAGGCGGAGCAGGCAGCGGGGGCGACCGAACAGGAGCTGACCAACTTCAAGAAC
>Ga0255051_10000059_pt1 | contig 38562 bp, 36 predicted proteins | sample JV7_2_9_MG_FD_181719 | JGI IMG/M metagenome (GOLD analysis project Ga0255051, IMG submission 181719) | Seawater microbial communities from Jervis Inlet, British Columbia, Canada - JV7_2_9 | ecosystem: Environmental > Aquatic > Marine > Inlet | place: Canada: British Columbia | collected 2016-10-06
CCAGCTTCGGTCTCTGCCAACCAACGGTTGCCGTCACGGATTAATTTTAACAGTGGCGACTGCTGATATATTTTAGCGCCTGATTCAGTCGCGGCATTGGCTAGCCCTCGCACATAGCTCAGCGGTTGTATGGTACCGGCGTTCGGGTCGAGGATACCGCCGTGGCAATACACCGGTGAACCAGATATTGATTGAGTTTCCCTACCGTCAATCATTCGAGTCGAACAACCCAGCCTTGTCATTTGCTCACAGCGATCTTCCAGGTAAGGCATCGCGGCAGCCTTGTGGGCAATATTGACAGTGCCAACCTGATCAGCATTGCATTCGATTTGACGCCGCCGCACCAGGCCAAATACGACTACCGATGAGTCATGCAAGGTGATGTTGAATCGTTCTCCCGCTTCCTGACCCAGTTGTTTGACGACATAGTCGGGTGTTTTCCAGACGCCCACATTCACCAGGCCAGCCGACCTGCCAGATCCACCATAGCCAACCTGCCTGGCTTCGAGCAGGACTACAGATACACCCTGTTCTGCCAGGTGCAGGGCACTAGAGAGACCCGAATAGCCACCACCCACTACCAGCACATCGGCCTGTAAAAATTCCTGCAATGCTGTGGATACTGGATTATCGATGGCGCTATCAGCCCAAAGCGACTTTTCACCGGGATCATGTGGCAGGTTGTGGTTCATCACCAATCAAATAATCGATTAATACAGGGCGGTATTTTCGAACATTACAATTTTTATTACCAGATATTTGAGCAGTCCCTTTGCACAGGACGGCAAGGGTATTGATTGCCGTATCAAAAACAATCGTGCAAAATTCCCTCCCGGGCAAAGGTGAACGATGCTAACCGTATATAGTGAAAAACACGTGCTACGAGACGCCAAAACCGAACTATTCGGTGGTCAACTGGTACCACCGTTCGAGTGCCCGGTACGTGCCGAGTATATTCTCGAGCGACTGCAGTCGGTTGGCCTCGGCAAGGTAATTGCACCCGACGATTTTGGGCTCGATCCGGTTACGCGTATTCATGATCGTGAATTCCTCGGTTTCCTCGAACAGTGCTGGGAAGACTGGATCGCCCTGGGTTACAAGGGTGAGGCAATTCCGACGATCTGGCCTGCCCGCGGTATGCAGCAACGCGTCCCGAACCACATCGAGGGCAGAATGGGTTACTACGCGCTGGCTGGTGAGACCGCTATTTCAAACGGCACCTGGGAGGCAGCCCGCGCCAGTGCCAATGTTGCTCTCACCGCACAGATGGCTATTAATAACGGTGCCGGGGAGGCTTTTGCGCTGTGCCGTCCACCAGGGCATCATGCGGCAGCTGATATGTACGGTGGTTATTGTTTTATCAACAATTCTGCCGTGGCAGCGCAGGCCTTTATTGACCAGGGTGCTGGCCGGATCGCTATCCTCGATGTCGACTTCCATCACGGTAATGGCACGCAGGCGATTTTTTTCGACCGCTCCGACGTGATGTTTATATCTCTTCACGGCGACCCCAAAGATGCATTCCCATATTTTCTGGGATACGGCGATGAAATCGGCTCGGGCAAAGGTGAAGGATTCAATATCAATTACCCGATGGGTCCGGGAACAAATTTTGAAACCTGGGGATCGGCACTCGAAGACGCCTGTAAAAAAATAGCCAGCTACGGGCCCGACGCACTGGTAATTTCTCTAGGCGTCGATACCTTCGAAAAAGATCCCATTTCATTTTTTAGACTAACCAGTAACGATTTTAAACGCTATGGTGCCACCATCGGGGCACTCAGATTACCCACCTTGTTTGTCATGGAAGGTGGCTACGCGGTTGAGGAAATTGGCCTCAACACGGTGAACGTATTGCAGGGATACGAGGAGATTTAAATCGCCCGCCACAAGGAATGTCCGGCTAGCTGATCCGACCTGCCTTCGCCTATAATTCTATTTCCCTGGTCTCTATGAAGACCGCCATCGTGCAGCCGGTTTTAGTAGTCGACGAGTGCTCGGTACCTTTCTTCAACCAGACCAGGTCACCCTCCCGGTATACCGTACCATCGTTTTCGATTAACTCGCCGCTCAGAATCAAAAATTCCTCGTGATTGGTGTGCACGTGCGGCGTCGTGGTTGAACCGGGTTCCATCTTGTAGATATGAAAACCAACCCCCATGGGCTTGCTGTTATCGAGCTGCAACGCGCTGCTATCGTGAAGCTCGCCATTTTCCATTACCCAGGGCCGATACTCAGCCTCGTGGATATTCACTACTAGACGTTCGTCTTTACCGGTTGGTTTCATCTCAAGATCCAGAATTTATACGATATGGTAAGAATATCTAAGGATACGACTCCTCGATTAAGAAAATCTAGATTTTTAATCAGGTATCGTGTCTATCCAGTGCCCGACCGCAGCGATACGAGTCGGCTATTCCAATGAGCCAGCAAATGACCAATACGGGCAAGGCTGCATCGAGTAGCTGAGATTCATTGGCTATTGGCTGTCTGGATAGTAATTCCGCGATTGCGGCCACATCCGGACTAACTTCCCCGCGTTCGATTTTTTCAACTATCGACAGCGCCCTTTCCAGTATGTCAGCAACGATCAAATAAAGCGCTGATAATGAAGCACAAACCAGAACCGCACCGGTAATGTACCTTTTTAAAAATAGATGCCCCGCTCCGGGAAATACCAGGGCTGATAGCAGGACGGCCTTATTTGATTTACTCATACAACTAACCTGGGTCAGGCATTATCCGGGCATTCGATACTATGTTCAGTAGGTTGAGGGGTCACCGACAATATCTTAACAGCTTTCGATGTTTCAAACCGGTGCCAGGTATTTTTTGGCACGACTAGCAGTGCACCCTGCCCGAGCGTGTATGATACTTCTTTACTATCAACCAGCAGTATCAGGGTGGTCTCCCCTCCGACAACGAAAACAATCTCATCTCCGTATGAATGACGCTCCCATTTACTGTTACCCGCATAATGCCCAATAAAAACGCCGCCATCGCGGTATTCCGAAAGCATCGCAAAAGCCCCGTCGGTTTCTTCATCGCTGGTTTCAGGAGTGCGATTAGCTAAAAACCCAAGCCGCTCGAAAGCTGCCTCGATCACAATGGGTGTAGCTTTTGGCATTAACAGGTCCTCTTCGATTATGAGTAACGACCAGGCTGTGCGGCGCAAACGAAGCGCAGCGCAGTTTGGGTCCTAATGGGCGCCCTGTTAGCCATTTAGAACTCGTGCTCTTCAACTATGAAAGCTGATGATTTTGAGTGATCAATGAAGTTCCCCTCATCCTCAAGCAAGGCAGCGCCCAATTTCTGGCCCTCCGGAGAACTCATGCCTTCCATAAGCGCTTGTTCTGATTCGAACCAAACTTCAGCAACGCCATCAAATTCCGGCAACATCCCTCTAGAGGTTCTCAAACCCTCATTCAATGGGCTGTCCAGCGTGTGGGATTGCACATATTTTTTTGCACCCATCGCATCAGCATTCTCCATGAAGAAAGGTCCGTGCTTATTCATCCAATAATCTTTGAATTCTTCAAGGGACATATCCGGGTGTCGAGTGATACACATGATGAACTTGATCATTTATTACTCCTACGGTTGTTTACTCGCATTTATATCACTTTAGCGTTGATCTAGAATTTTCCGTTATTATTTTTCCATTCGCTACGAGGTGGAATAGCTTCTGTCGTGTCCCAGTGCTCAATAATTTTTCCATCCTTTAAGCGATAAAGATCAAAGAAGGAGGAATGGATTTGATTGGCATAACCTTCGCAAACGGACAGAACAAAATTACCCTCTGCTAAAAAACGATGGCACTTCTTATATTCAATGGAAACAGAAGCATCATTCTTGGAACTGGATAGAACGCTTCTCAACTCGACTAAGTTATCACCAAGCCCTGGATTATGCTCAGTGTAGTGTTCTTCGTTTATGAAATCATTTAACTTTTCGAGATAACCTTGAATCAGTATGTCTTCAACGAACGAATTGATGACCCTGCGATTGCTTTCTGTCATTTCATGGTCTGTCACTTCGGTTATGCCATCAACCATCGAGTGACCAGAGTCATTTGGTCCTTTTCTTTCTTGAATATTATCCCAATGCTCAACTGCTTGACCGTTTTCAAAACGAAATATCTCGAACCCTATATTCCGTGTAGCAAAGTCATACTCAGTATGGGCGAAGACAAAATCACCATCTTCAAATACTCTGACTATATTGACTCGTGGCGATGTTTTAGACAGACGCTTAAATAGCTCTGCTAACCCTTCACTTCCTTCATGAGTTTGCGGGTTGTGCTGGATGTATTTATCTTCGTTAACGACAGATACAGATGCGGGGTCACCCGTTTCGATGCCTTTCAATAATTTACATATCTGATCTTTTTTATTTGAGGTCATAAAAGCTTAATGTGATCCTTATTATGGCTAACGCCCAGCATCAGCGGTCAGCAAAGCGCGTAGCGATTTGCTGATCCGACTGCATGCGTTTGTTAAAAGGCGCCTTGTAGGAAAAAGCATCTATAGGCTTTAAAGATTGCGGTTCAATTAAAACCCAGCCCATATCCTTTACCTTTACCCACCATTTTGAAGATGGTTCTCGTAACACATCGACCCAGCAGTAACGCCAATTAGGATTCTCTGAACATCGCGATTTTTTTCTTGCGATTTTTGTGTTAATAAAATTCCCATCGTGAAAAATTTGAGAATATCCTTCCCCAAGGTAATTCAGAATGTAGATTCTCTTACTTGGGTCAAATTGCTCTGCATGTATGTAGGGTTTCCCGGTCATCCTGGCTTCTCCGGGAGTAACGTATTCTACTCCAGTCAATACATGCGCCTTTGTACCGCGCTCTAATTTGCCAACGATCGGTGAGCTTTTATTTGGACTCTGGTGAACATTAGTGTTTCCGAGAACTTCCCATTTGCCAAATGTGCAACCCTCAAAAGGACAGGCATTGTTAACCATGAATGGTATCTCGAATTCTCCGGCATATAGCTTGATCGAAGCGATGGGCAGTATTATGAGAATCAATCTGATTAGATTAAACATATCCCGCCTTATAACAGTGATTTAGACAGATTCTGTAAATTCCCGGATTTAGGCAGAATCTGTATAACATATTTATATTGAAGTTGTTCATTGCGCACAATCCTGGCAGGGCGTGGCACCACCCGCGACAATTATTACCAGGGGAAACACATTACCAACAAGTAGAATCTCCCTCACTCCGGAATGACCGCTATCACATCGATTTCCATTAGCCACTCGGTTTTCGCCAGACCAGCGACCACGATACCGGTCGAGACCGGGAATACACCCTTGAGCCATTTTCCAATCTCCTGGTACACCGGTTCGCGATATCGCGGGTCGGTGATATAGGTTGTCGTTTTGACGATATGACTCAGATCACTGCCGGCTTCTTCGAGTAATTGTTTTACATTTTTCATCGCCTGTTCGGCCTGCGCCCGCGGGTCATCGCGACTGACCAGCTTGCCCTCTAAATCGGTACCCACCTGCCCCCGCAGGTAAACGGTATTACCGGCGACAACGGCCTGGCATAAATCGTTATCGAGTGACTGGTCTGGATAAGTATCCTTCGTATTGAACATTCGAATGCGTTGATGCGTGGGCATGGATTAATCCTCAGGTTTTGGCTGCAGGGGCGACAGCACCAGGCTGCTCCTTCGCCTGCACTCGGTAACTAATTCCTGCCGCCTGGCGCACCATCTCGGCGGGACCATCCCAGTCGAAGTTGTGGTAAACCGCTGCCAGGTGCGCGAAGCGTGGAGACTGCGCGAATTCCTGAAATGTCAGGCGATGACCGGCGTAATCCGAATTTAACAAATCGCGGCTGAAAGCCAGCAGCTTGCGCCGATCCTCGGCGAGCCAGTTATCGTTGATGGTATAAAACTTATCCAACCACGGTCCGGTATCCTCCGCCTCGAAGCTGGCCGCATCGGGCGTTACGCATACCTGGCCACCGCCTAACTCGCGGGCAATTTCAACCATCTCGTACATACGCGAACAGGCATGCACGCGACCCGCGTAAAGCAGCGCCTGGTTGGGCATCAGCAATCCGCCCGGACTTTTTTCTGCGGTCGCTATCGCCGCGGTCAGGTGAGCGTTTATGGTTTCACGATAGCAGGCCAGCCGGGCCAGGTTTTCCTGTACCGCCTGCTGCTTTTCAAGACCTGTCTGACGCACGTTGAGCAGTGCCGCGCCAATCATCAGATCGGCAACGCGCAGGTTGCGCTGCACGAATGCAAACGCCGAATAACGATGCAGGGTCGATCGGATATACACCGCCGCTTCGGTGTGTCGGTAGAACAGCACATTCTCCCAGGGGATGAGAACATCGTCGAAAACCACCAGCGCGTCAATTTCGTCGAATTTATTCGCCAACGGATAATCGGCCTCCGGTGCGCGCCCGGTGAAACCGGTTCGGCAAATCATTTTAATGCCCGGTATGGCCAGTTCGCAGATAAATCCGACCGCGTAGTCCGAGAATTTTTCACCCCCGGCCCAGTTCGCGATGGTAGGTTTAGTGAAAGCCTGGTTGGCGTAGGCAGCCCCGGTTTCGAACTTGGCACCGCGAACAACGATTCCGGCATCGGTTTCCTTGACCACGTGCAATAACATATCCGGATCCTGTTCTTGCGGGGGTTTGGAACGATCACCCTTGGGATCGGTGTTAGCCGACACGTGAAACGGGTCTTCATAGAGCACCTTGTTCACATGGCGCTTGATATTCTCCGAGAACTGCGGGTCAACCTCATTTAATACATCCTGACCGTCGAATAACGACCACATCTCGCCCACGGTCTCATCGCCAACCCGCGTCACGACCCCGCCAATATCGTCGAAAACCGCGTCGGTCGAGGCGCGCTTGTCATGCCAGTCCTGCTGGCTATACGGCATTTTCAAGCCGATCGCATGATCCTCGCCCTGCTCGTCGGTATAGGTCATCAGGTCGCGGGTCGCCGTATCGTGCTGCATATCATAGATTCGGGCGCGTATATCGACCAGGGGCTTGAACATCGGGTGAGTCGTCACATCCTTCACGCGCTCGCCGCTCATATAGATTTCGCGCCCGTCCTGAAGCGATGCCCTGTATTCGTCGCCGGTTCTGATCATGATCTGGCCTGCTGGTATCGAATTAAATGTGTCTGCTAGGTTCTGAATTCCACTAGTTTGATGAGATCACAGAAACATGTAAATTACTATTTATCTTATGGACCGGATATTCGCAGATCTAGATCAGAGATCCGAAAAGCAATTACAGAGATATCAGCATCGCTCATGTTATGCTTCAACAGCCGGCTGCAATTACCCGGGTCGAGCCATTCGAATAGTAATGCTGGTAACTTTTGCGAACCGGGACCAACAGAAAAATCTATGGGTGAGCCTCTATGACATTATCGATTGCCGCCTGGGACCAGGCTACCGGTCAACTGGGTGCTGCTATTGCTTCTTCGAGTATTAGCGTCAGCAGTCGCTGCCTGCACTGGCGTCCCGGTATCGGCATAGCGCTGAGCCAGAATATTACCGACCCACGCCTGGGACAAGCGATGCTGTCGCTTCTGGCTGATGGCCTGAGCGTCGAAGACGCTGTCAGCACAACGGTAGAAAGTACTCCCTACGCGCAGTACCGCCAGCTGGTATTAATCAACAGCAAAGGGCTCACTGGTCTATTTAGCGGCGACCGGGTATTGGGCTGTTTTTCGACCGCGCAGGGAAAACACTGCGCCGCGGCCGGTAACCTGCTCGACAACGAAGCCGTGCCTGCTGCGATGACCGACAGTTTCGAAAACTCCGGTGGCAGCTTCGGTAAACGGTTACTCGACGCGCTCAAGGCCGGTGTCGATGCCGGTGGCGAGGTGGGTCCGCTGCATTCGGCCGGCCTGCTCATTGGTGGGGATATGTCCTGGCCGCGCGCCGAACTGCGCATCGACTGGGATGACGATCCGATAACCAAAATGTATGCCGGCTGGGCCGTGTATGAACCACAAATCGACGACTACATCACCCGTGCGATCGATCCGCGAAAAGCGCCTTCCTACGGTGTCCCCGGAGACCTCTAATGACACACCTGAGTAGCGAAAAAATACTCGCACGCCTGATCGCCTTCGATACCACCAGCACTACCTCTAATCTCGAGCTAATCGATTTCGTACGCAATTATCTCGACGGTTACTCGATCACATCGCAGCTGGTTCTCAATGATGACCAGACTTGCGCCAATTTGTACGCGACCATCGGGCCACACGATATCGGCGGCGTGATGCTCTCGGGTCACACCGACGTGGTGCCGACTGTCGGGCAAAACTGGAATAGCGATCCCTATCAACTGAAGGCCGATGATCAGTTATTTTATGGTCGAGGCAGCTGCGATATGAAAGGCTTTATCGCCTGCACGCTGGCCGGTGTTCCTGAAATGGTGAAGCAGTCGTTACAAACTCCAGTGCACCTGGCTTTTTCCTACGACGAGGAAATCGGCTGTGTCGGTGTCAAAAAGTTAATTACGGCGATGGAGGGATTCGAGGTAAAACCACGTATAGGACTGATCGGCGAACCCACCGACATGAAAATGATAACCGGCCACAAGGGCAAAGCCGCATTTCGGGTCGAGTTTAGTGGCTCCTCCTGCCATTCAGCCTATATCACCAACGGTGTCAACGCGGTTGAATATGCCGCCGAATTGGTTTCGTTCATCCGTAACATGAACCAGGCGGTGCAGAAACGAAATATGCTCGACCAGGGTTACTCGGTGCCGCATTCGACCTTTCATGTGGGTAGTATCAATGGCGGTACCGCGCTCAACATCGTACCCAGACAGTGCCAGATTGAATTTGAAATTCGTAATTTACCGCTGGACGATGTCGATGCCCTCGCGCACGAAATCAAACACTTCGCGATGGATACTTTACTGCCCGACATGCAAAGCAGATTTGGAGAGTGCGATATCCAGTTTACACCAATATCGGACTACCCGGGATTTCAGACCGATCCCTCGTCGAAAGTGATCGAATACACCCGGTCGATCAACCCGATCGACGAAATCGGTGACCCGGTCAGCTTCGGCACCGAGGCAGGATTGTTCGACCAACAGCTCGGCATCAACAGCGTTGTCTGCGGCCCGGGCAGTATCGATCAGGCGCATAAGCCAAACGAGTATGTATCGCGACAACAGATGCAAAGCTGTGATCAATTAATAGAAAACCTGGTTCATCGATGCACGAAGTCTTATCCCTTTGATTAGTCAGCTGGTCAATCAATTCATGTTTGAGTTATGTTGAGCAACTGAAAGCGTTGGTTTATATTGCTCTCGATGGAAGATAATAATCAAAAACTGTCCCTTGGCTGGCGCGAATGGGTGGCTTTACCCGACCTCGGTTTACCCGCAATCAAGGCCAAGATCGACACCGGTGCTAAAACTTCCGCCCTGCACGCCTATTACACCGAGCCATACCAACTCGACGGTGTCGAAATGGTGAAATTTCTGATTCATCCAGTACCGCGTAATTATGACTTTCATGTCGAGTGCCACGCACCCATTATCGACCACCGTGAAGTCACCGATTCGGGTGGTCACAGGGAGATGCGCTATGTAATCGAAAGCATGCTATTGATCGGCGGGCAGCAATGGCCAATCGAAATGACCCTGACGAATCGTGATACCATGCGGTTTCGTATGCTACTCGGACGTCGCGCTATGGAAAACAGGGCCGTCGTCGAGCCCGAGGCTTCCTACCTGAACGGCAAATTAAGAGCCAGTAAGCTTTACCAGCTATAAGTGGAATTTAACGCATGAAAATTGCCTTATTGTCAAGAAACCGCAAGTTATATTCGTCACGACGCATTATTGAAGCGGCAGAGCAACGTGGCCACGAAGTCAAGGTCATCGATGTATTGCGCGCCTACATGAACATTGCCGCGCATAAACCTTCGGTGCACTACAAGGGTGAGGTACTGGAAGGCTTCGATGCAGTAATACCACGGATCGGTGCCTCGGTGACAGCCTACGGTACGGCGGTACTGCGCCAATTCGAGATGATGGGCGTTTCGCCATTGAACGAATCGGTCGCGGTTACGCGCTCGCGCGACAAGTTGCGCTCATTACAATTATTATCGCGTAAGGGCATCGGCATGCCCCTCACCGGCTACGCCAGCAAACCCGACGATATCAAGGACGTGATCGAAATGGTCGGAGGTGCTCCACTGGTGGTCAAACTGTTACAGGGTACCCAGGGCATCGGCGTGGTGCTGGCGGAAACCCAGAAAGCGGCCGAGAGCGTTATCGAAGGGTTTATGGGCGTCAAGGCCGATATCCTGATCCAGGAATATATCAAGGAAGCCGGTGGCTCCGATATTCGCTGTTTTGTCATCGATGGCAAGGTAGTCGCCGCCATGAAACGCCAGGCACCGAAGGGCGAGTTTCGCTCTAACCTGCATCGTGGCGGCACTTCAAGCCTGATTAAAATTACCCCCGAAGAACGCTCTACCGCGGTCCGCGCTGCGAGAATCATGGGGTTGAATGTATCCGGTGTCGATATATTACGCTCTAACCACGGCCCGGTGGTGATGGAGGTGAATTCAAGTCCGGGACTGGAAGGGATCGAAGGAGCAACCGGCAAGGACGTCGCCGGCATGATCATCGATTACCTCGAAAAGAGCTGCAAACCCGGTAAAACGAAAACGCGTGGCAAGGGATAAGGTTGCCGGCTCTATGCAGGCCGATATCGAGATAGCCGGGGTCCGTGTCAAACCTGGCTCGCGCCAGTCTATTGATATTCCGCTACCGAGTTATTATACCCATAGTAGCGCCTGCATGCCGATTCACGTGGTGCACGGGAGTAATCCTGGACCCTGCCTGCTGGTTTGCGCGGCTATTCATGGCGATGAACTTAACGGTGTCGAGATCGTGCGCCGAATTCTGGGGCACAAGCTGATCAATCGAATTAGCGGGACACTGATTGCGATCCCGATCGTCAATGTCTTCGGCTTTGTCTCCAAATCACGCTACCTGCCCGACCGCCGGGATTTGAATCGATCATTTCCAGGTTCGGAAACCGGATCGATGGCTTCTCGCCTGGCCAATGTGCTGATGACCGAAGTGATGCCGCATTGCACGCATGTGATTGATTTACACACCGGCGCCGTGAATCGCGAAAACCTGCCCCAAATCCGGGCCAGGGTAATCGACGAACCGGAAACCGAGGCGATGGCGCGCGCGTTCGGTGTCCCGGTAGTACTGAATTCAGAGTTGCTCGATGGCTCGTTTCGGATGGCGGCCCGGGCACATGAAATTCCGGTAATACTGTACGAGGCCGGCGAGGCACTTCGCTTCGATGAGGTTGCGATTCGCGCCGGCGTAAAAGGCGTGCTCGGCGTGATGTCCCACCTCGAAATGCGAAAAGCAGGTCGCGCCCACAACCAGCCGAGTTGCCTGATCGCCAACACCAGCCAATGGGTACGTGCTCACCAGAGCGGTATCCTGCGCTCACTGGTCGCGAATGGTGCCAAGGTAGAAGTCGACGAGGTACTCGCTTATATCAACGATCCGTTGGGCGAGAACAGCGAACCCCTGTTAAGCCCGATTGCAGGAATCGTGATTGGAAAAACCAATCTACCGTTGGTGTTCGAAGGTGAGGCGGTGTTCCATATTGCCAGGTATGAGGAAAATGCCGATGAGGTCTCCAATTCTATAGAAGCCTACCAGGATGAACTCGACCCGCTGAGCGGCAATAGTGAAAGCGAAGAACCACCGCTGGTTTAGATAACAGATTTTATGAGTCCATTCATAGCACTACGCAGCTACATGGTAATTCGAATATTTCAATGGTTACAAGGGTTTGTGGGTAGTTGTACTGTGTTACTTGTAGTACTTTTTAGTACCGCACTCCACTGTAATTGCGATAGGAGTGCGATAGGTGATTACTCCAAAACCGACATTCAAAATTTAAAGATCTACAGCCGCTCACGACACAGAGCGGACGTCCAGAAAATTACGATGGGCGTCTGAGAACGACCCAACAGAGATACTCAGGTTTGAAAATTTAAGGACTACTTCGTATCATAATCCCTCTTTACTCAGCCATCATGAAAAATATAGTCATGAGCGAACATTACGACGACAGTTTTATCCGATTCCTGGAAGCTGTGTGGGGTGAGGGTTACCTTTCACCGGGTGGGCCAGAAGAAGTCAGTGGTTTACTGTCTGGACTAGATCTGGAGGGTAAGCAGGTACTGGATATCGGATGTGGTTCCGGTGGCATAACGGTGTCACTGGTGACAGATTACCAGGCGGCGCATGTTGTCGGGATTGATGTCGAGGAACCAGGCTGTCAGTCTGCCCGAGATCGTGCCCACCGAGCCGGGGTTGCCGATCGGGTAACCATACAACAGGTTGTTCCCGGCCCTATACCTCTTGCCGATGAAAGTTTCGACATCGTCTTCAGTAAGGATTCGATCGTGCACATCCCTGACAAATACAGCCTGGCCAAGGATGTCCATCGGCTGTTATTGCCTGGAGGTTGGTTCGTTGCTTCGGACTGGCTGATCGACCACGATGGTGAGCCATCGGCTGAAATGAAACACTATATTCAGCTCGAGGACCTTGACTTTGGCATGGCTTCACCGGAACTTTACAGGCAGGCTTTGGAACAGCCCGGCTTTGTCAACATAGAATTGATCAACCGAAATCACTGGTACCGGGAACAGGCCCGGCTGGAGCATGCACGCTTGACGGGGGATGAAAAGAAAAAGTTCGCAGATATTCTTGGTCAGGACGAACTCGACACGATGATCGAAACCTGGCAAGCCATGCAGGTGGTTCTAGATACAGGAGAACATTGTCCGCACCAATTCCGGGCTCGAAAGGCGCATTAATTCATATCTACAGGTCATGCCCTGGCAACGAAAATTAATATGAGTTCAATTGACTACTTAGGGCACTATGCCGAAGTTGCGAGGCTGAATCTCAAGGTCGGATTTCTCGTTAGCAGACCTTCAAAATTCCTGGATTAACTTCTGCAAACGGCACACAGCTGATGTTAGCGGCTATAATAAACAGCTACCCTTTTTTATTTCCAGTGGAGCCTGGTAACGCTATTAGTATAAACGTTGGGCTAACCCTGTATCGAAACATTCTCCATTTTATCCGGCCTTCACGACCCAGGATTTACACCAACCTTTGCCGTTGACCAGTTTACCGGGGAATATCGCACATGGGCCCCATTCATCGCCAGCTGTGCCGGTGTAGAGTTGACATCCGATACAAAGTTTCGCTGCATCCGGGGACTCGTGGACATACTCCAGCGCTTTTGCGGTGGGGTCCTCGAGATCCAGCTTCGGGGTTTCGGCCGCCAAGGCAATTCCCTGGCGGGTTAGGGTGCTCAACGGTATGGCAATAGCCCCCGTGCCGATGGCGTACAGAAATGACCTGCGAGTCTTGTTCACTTTAGGAATCTCCTTTGTATTTATTCGATTAGCCGGACCAGAGTAACATGAAATGCTGGAGGATTCCGTAATGGTAAAACTTCATTTTGGTGAAATGAGATAAAATGGGAAGGGAAAAATGGAGAAACATTTGTTCTAAACCAAATGCCAACAAAAGGCACTTTGCTGCTCCTAACATTTTAAGTCTGAGTGACGGTTATGGGTCGACTCCTGCCGATGATCGATGGTTTTTGAACGACTGCTTTCCCGATAGCAGCCGTTTAAATCCTAGTCTACAAGGACGACTCACGGCGGACATTCGATAGCTTCTCGCGCAGACCCCCTAAATGGAGTGTGACTCACTCGGGAGACAACCTGGAATAGCAATCGTTATACGGGGGCTTGACAGTAACTATCGATTAAAGGAGCGACCGTTCAGTAATCGGCTCGTGCTCGTATTGCATGGAAAATACTGAGGCAACTGGTTAATCAGAACAAATTAACCGGAGTGAAGTAGAAAATTTACCTTGTATTATTTTCACTGGCTGGTAACTACTAATAATCGGAATTCTTTAACTAAGGAAGGAGAAAATAGTTATGAGTCAATTCGCCCCCGGAATGTTAATCAGTTCGGGAACACTGAATTGCGGTTTCTAATATTTAATCAGGGAAAATATCAGTCATGTTCAGGTTGCTCGTAGTTCCAATATCTATCGGGATATTGGCTTTTTTGTTTATCTTTTTTATTGCGCCCGCAATTGTTTCCGAGCCGAGTATTGTCTCGTATGTCGCCGAGGTTGTCCTTTATTTGTCAAACTTGTATTTCGAAAGTATGCCGCCGATTATTGCCAACTATATAACCAATTTGAATCTGGCAATGGTCGCCTTGACGGTGGGGTTACTTTTGACCGTAGTTATTCAACTAGTCGTGATAATTGGAGGCACGTTTATTCGCATAATAAAGTGGATAATACCGTTTCTGCAAAAAGATAGAAGTAAAGAGGTTGTAAAGGAATTGCCACCTATCGATATGGACCCGAGATTTATGGAGCCGGAGCCAGGGAAAAAAATTCTTGGACGCGGCCTTGATTCGATTGACCGAGAATGACGGACTTAAATAGATAATAAATTGAGCTTGATACAGGATTTATTAAATCTTGATTTTCATTGAGAGTAGAGGGTCCGAGTTGGGCACTAAGCAGCAGTTGCCAGATTGAAAATGAACGGCAGCTTCCCCGTTAGCCGTCATTCAAATTATCTAGATTAACTTCTGCAAACGGCACACAGCGGTCATTCAATAAAGGATTCTTTAACTCATGTAATCTTTGATCGGAGGTATTTCCCCCCAGTGCTTGAATTACCCTCCCCCAATGTTGGCTTACTTTATGAGAAGTTGACCCAAGTCATCACCCGTCTATGCCACCTGTGTGATAATTAAGTTCACAAATTCGTTTTTCGTAATAAAGGGTATTAGTAATGTACAAGAACATTTGACGGCATATCACAATATTCGTGCCTGTCGCATAATCACCTGTTAGATGAAACAAATATTCGTAAGGAGCAATTATGCCAAGCATTAAAATTAATACGTACAAGGATGGAGGTGTTGAACCAGAGGTTACGATTACAATTCCATCCAATGTTTTCAAAATCGCAAAAAAACTTATCCCTAAATCAGCTTATGCTTCACTTGAAGCGCAGGGTATTGATTTGGGTGCGATTGATGAAATTATTGATTCCGAAGGGCCGCTGGGTGTTCTTCTCGAAGTGGAAGACCATAAAAAGAATGAAAAGACAGTTATATCGATTGAATGAACAATTCATCTAACAAGCGCATGCAGTCGGACCTTCAAACCGCTACTCACTTTGCTGGCCGCTGATTTGGACTCAAACGGAGGCCTGTTTAGCGCACTATGCCGAACTAAACGGGCTGTGGACAAGTTGATGTATGCCTCGGGCAGAAGTCAGGAGGAAGGGATATGATTAGGAATGCAAAGAACCCAGTGAAGGACTGGCGCGCACGGATCATCGGTGCGTTCATAGCGTTCGTGACAGTTTTGGCAGTGGCGCTGATCCTGCTTCCGGTCATCGGTCTTACAGTCCTGTCCGTCCTCGGGGTGGTGATCATCATTCTGTTGACGCTAGCAGTGACGATTCCGTTGATCGTACTTGTCAATCTGGTCCTGAACCCACCGGTCAGGGGCAGCGGGAAGGAAGTGACCGAAACGCGCCAGGTGTCGGCGTTCGACGCGATCCACCAAGCTGGGGCGATGCGACTCACGGTGACCGTTGAGGGCGATCAGGAAGTCAAGGTGCACGGCGATGACAATTTGATTCAGCATATTGAAACCAGCGTGTCGGACTCGACGCTGCACGTCGGAACCCACCGGAATCTCCGGCCCCGGTGCAGGATTGTGATAGACGTAAAGGCCCCGACGCTCCGCGAGATGGTCCTGGCTGGCAGCGGGGACGTGACCGCGACGGGCATCTGGGGCGAGGGTTTCCACGCGAACATCGCAGGCTCAGGCGACATGACTCTGGGCGGCCAAGTCGACAATGTCGAGCTGAAGATTGCCGGCTCAGGCGACATCGATGCGGCAGACCTGAAGGCCAAAAGCGTCAAAGTCAACCTGACCGGCAGCGGCAACATGACCGTCTATGCTTCCGAGACAGCCAACATCAATGTTGCGGGTTCGGGAAACGTGGACTGCTATGGGCATCCAAGTCAAGTGAACAAAAACATTTTGGGCAGCAGCTGCCTGAACATGAAGTAGCCGGTTTGATGTGGAGGTGGCCGGTAACGAACAATCGAATAGAGAGGGGCTTCGGGTTAGCCGGCCTGCTTCGCTCTGCGACTAACCCGAAGCGCCTCATTCGCCACGTTACCAAATGACTCCTCTGGGCACTAAGCGGCCCCTGGATATCACGTATCTAACGTCTGCTCTCGAACGATCCCAGGTATATAAAGCAACGAATGCGATACCAGTGCGACAGCATGACTTCAAACTCTGAATGCTATTTACCCGACCGTCGGGTTTTCAGACCATTTCACAGGGAAACCAGTGGCTCCCGGTTTACCAGTTTCTCCCTGATCGGCCAATGCACGGCCGCGGCAAATAATCCGAGCACAACACCGAGCCACCAGACCACATCATAGGAACCAGTCTGGTCATAGAGCACACCACCCATCCAGACACCGAGGAAGGAACCGACCTGATGCGAGAAAAACACCACACCTCCGAGCATGCCCAGGTAACGTGTACCAAACATGATTGCGACTAAACCGTTTGTGGGCGGGATGGTAGAAAGCCAGAGGATTCCGATTACTACCGAAAAAATGACGACAGTAGCTGGCGTCGCCGGTATTAACAAGAAGGCGGTGAATGCGATAGAACGACCGATATAGATAAGGGTCAACAGTATCGGTTTTGAATAGCGTTGCCCGATAATACCCGAGGCCAATGAGCCAAATATGTTAAACAGGCCGATCAGGCTGATCGCCACTACCGCCCACCGGGCCTGAATGCCCAGATCACTGATATAGGCGGGGAAATGGGCAGTAATAAATGCCACCTGGAACCCGCAGACAAAAAAACCGGAAGTCAGTAAAAGATAATCCCTGTGTGCAAAAGCCTCGCTGAGCGCTTCCCTGAATGACTGCTCTATTTCAGCACTGGCTATTTTTGAAGTCGACGCATTACCCCGCAGGGCTATCCCCAGCACTGGCACAAGTAACATAAACGCACTCAATACCAGCAGGCTATCGGACCAGCCCAGGGCACCGATCAAACCCTGCGAAATCGGCGCGTAGATAAACATGCCTGCTGAACCGGCTGCCGTACCCAGGCCAAAGGCAAGCGATCTCTTCTCGGGGCTTACTATGCGGGCCAGGGAAGCCAGAATAACGCCAAAGGAGCAACCCGCGATTCCCAGCCCGACCAGAATACCGCCTCCAATATGCAACCACAGTGGCGTTGCAGCAAAAGCCATCACGGTCAATCCGAGGATGTACAACAGGGCACCAGTCATCAGTACTCTCCAGGTTCCGAATCGATCGGCGATAAAGCCAAAAAACGGCTGCCCGATACCCCAGAACAGGTTCTGCAACGCCATCGCGAAGCCAAAGGTCGAGCGATCCCAGCCGGTTTCCTGCAGTATCGGCAACTGAAAAAATCCCATTGCCGACCTGGGGCCAAATGCCAGCAGTGCAATCAAACAGGCGCAGCTGACCGCAACCAGCGGGAACGCTGACCGGGTTGATTGCTTTGTTTCCGTTACCGAACTCATTTTGGCTTCCAGTATTACCTCGACTCCAGACGACTTTCCAGATCGCTATTATTATCGAAATTCTGTCTTCGTCAATGGTATACGATTAGCAATCATTTGAATTACGTGACATCCATGAAATAATCCCGCTATGAACAGACAGCATCAACCCTATGAAAATTAAAATTCTCGCCACCGGCGGTACCTTCGACAAGATTTACTACGATCACAAGAGCGAATTTCATATTGGCGATCCGATGGTTATACCAATACTCGAAGAAGCCAACGTGACATTTGATTTCGAGGTGGAATCGATCCTGAAAAAGGACAGCCACGATCTGGATGATGCAGACCGCGAAATCATTCGCTTGAAAGTGCAAGCGGACCCCTGCGACCGAATCGTCATCACCCATGGAACCGATTCCATGATCGAAACCGCGTTGTGTCTGCTTGAGATTGAAAACAAGACCATTGTCATCACCGGTGCGATGCAACCCGCGCGCATGCGATATACCGATTCAGCTTACAATATTGGAGTCGCCACGAACGCGGTTCAGCTACTCGAACCCGGTGTTTACGTGGCGATGAACGGAGAGATATTCGACCCCAGGACAACGACCAAAAATGTCGCTATGAGTCGTTTCGAAACTTTGACCTGATCACATACAATGAAAAATTATCAACCCGGAATCTTGCAACCACTGCCCGAACAGGCGGTTTATCTGAGCTGTAACCTGGATCGGTCCGCTGGTCTGCAGCAGGTGATTGAAGTGCTTCAAACACTGGACACCGAAAACAACCTGGTCGCTATCGGCCAGTCGTTGCTCGATCGTTTCAATCAATCCGTGCCCGGCATGAGAACCATGCCGACATTCTCTTCGAAGCATATCGAGGCTGCCACGGCTACCAATTTATGGTGCTGGTTACGCGGCGATGACCGCGGCGAACTATTACACAGATCACGCCGTATCATCCGCCACTTATCGCCTGTGTTTGAACTGGTCGACACTATCGACGCCTACTTATATGCCAGCGGAAAGGATTTAACCGGCTACGAAGACGGCACCGAAAATCCAGTAGCAGATGCCGCGATAGAGGCTGCCATATTAAACAGTGACAATGCGGCCATCAACGGTTCGAGTTTTGTCGCGGTTCAGCAGTGGCAGCATGATCTGGATAGCTTTGATGCCCTGCCGGGCGAGCAACAGGACAATATCATCGGTCGCCGCCGATCCGACAATTTGGAACTGGATGATGCGCCGGAATCGGCGCATGTCAAACGCACCGCCCAGGAAAACTTTGAGCCTGAAGCTTTCCTGGTACGTCGCTCAATGCCCTGGAGTATCAAGTTGCAGGCGGGGCTGATGTTTGTCGCATTTGGGCACTCGTTCGATGCTTTCGAGGCCCAGCTGAATCGGATGACGGGGGCAGATGACGGCATCGAGGACGGACTATTTCAGTTTTCCCGCGTGCTCAATAGTGCCTATTACTGGTGCCCACCGGTGAGTCATGGAAAATTGAATCTGGCTGCAATTAGCAGCTAACAGGAACTAACTCGAATACTACCCATCTATCTGTATCAGGCGCTTGACGCTTAATCGATAAATCATTACAACATTAGTTTGTAGTTCCGAATGTGCAACAATAGCCAACCATGAGTCTCCACCCAGCCATAAAATTAATTCTTCCAGTCGTTATTATTGCGATTGCGGTCGGTGTGTTTCAACACCTGAAGGCCAGCAAACCGGAAAGGAAAAAGCCGCAGCTCAAGGAAAAGGTCTGGCTGGTCGAAGTTATTCCAGCGACGAAACAGAATCTATCACCCGGCCTCGGGCTTTACGGTCGTGTTGAATCCCCGGAACTGTTACAGGCTGCCGCCCCCGGAGCGGGCATCGTCAGCGAGGTACTGGTGCAAAGTGGAACCCAGGTGGGGCTGGGCCAGTTACTGGTAAAAATGGACCGCCGGGATTTTGAATCCACGCTGGTGCTGGCCGAGACAGATTTAGCGGATATCGAAAACCAGATCAGCGAATTGAAGATTCGCCACCGGTCAAACCTGAATGCACTCAAAACTGAACGCCAGCTATTGCAGTTAGCCAATGACGAGGTCGAGCGGCTGCTCAAACTAAAACAACAAAAACTGAGTGCCGATACCATTCTCAACCTGGCCAGCAGTGCGCAGGGGCGCCAGCAGTTGTCAGTAATATCTCGAGAGTATGAAGTTGAAAGTTTTCCGGTACAACTCGGTAAACTCGAAGCCAGGCTAAAACATAACCTGGCAAAACTCAAAGAAGCGCGCTTGATGATCGAACGCAGCGAAGTATTCGCGCCTTTTCAGGCAGTCGTCAGTTCGACACCTGTTTCGGTCGGCGACCGAGTTGGCACCGGCCAGATACTGGTATCCCTCTACCCGGTGAATAGTCTCGAAATACGCGCGCACATCCCGGCACGATATATTGCAGGTGTGCAACGGGCCATGTCCAATGGCACAACCCAGGTTGCCAGCATTACCCTGCCCGACACGATTCTACAACTCGAACTAGTCCGCCTCGCCGGTAAGGCCGAACCCTCGGGTGTCGACGCCTACTTCCGGGCAGGCGAGTCCAGCACCAGGCTACGTCTCGGCGCCCTGTTACCTCTTGATTTTAACTTACCGGTCGAAAATAACGTGATAGCGGTTCCTTACCAGGCAATCTATGGCAATTCGAGGCTCTACCTGCTGCGCGATAATCGGTTGCAAGGTGTTGATGTTGAGTCGGTCGGTCAATATAGCGATGAACAGGGCACTGCATTACTGCTGGTTAAAAGCACTAAAATTAACAGCACCGATGAAATCGTCATCACCCACCTACCAAACGCCGTGAGTGGTCTCAAGGTCCGGAGCGAGGCTGATGACGCATCGAAATGACATCATTGGCCTGTTCGCGAATCACCGCGTGGCTGCCAACCTGCTGATGGTGATGATGCTGCTCGCCGGTGCTATCGCTCTTAAAAAACTCAACATTCTGTTTTTCCCTAATTTCGATCTCGACAGGATCTCGGTATCGGCAAGCTGGAGTGGCGCCAGCGCTGAAGACATCGAATCGGGTATCACCATACCACTGGAACAGCGTTTACGCAGCGTCGATCAGCTCAAGGAAATGAGCTCCTCTTCCGCACCTGGATTATCCGGTATTACACTGGAGTTTCATGAAGGTACCGATATGGTGCTGGCCCTCGACAATGTTAAAAAACAGGTAGACGACTTCACCAATATGCCCGAGGAAGTGGAAAAAGTAACAGTCACCCAGGGTATTCGCTATGAATCGGTAGCCCGGATATTAATTACCGGCCCTGAGAGATTACAGGAACTGCGTATAATCGCCCGCCAGTTCGAACGGGAATTGCTGGCACGTGGCATAGACAAGGTTGAAATCAGGGGCTTGCCACAGGATACGATTCAAATTTCGGTAGCTGCGGAACAGATGCGAAGCCTGGGCCTGGGGCTCGACGACCTCGCCCAACGCATCGACAACGCGAGCCAGGACCTGCCCGCTGGATTAATGGGTGAGGATGATGGTACGCGGGAAATTCGCAGCAAGAACCAGCGCCGATCACCCCTGCAATTTGCCGGCTTGAGCGTGATCAGCGAACAGGACAAACGCATCAATCTCGGCGATATTGCCACCATCGAGCGCAAGACCAAATCCGGCACTCCAACTATTACTGTCGGCGATCGCAACGCGGTGGTAATGGTACTGCGCCGCAACGAGTCCGGTGACTCGTTCGAGTCGGCCGAAATTTTACAAAAATGGCTGGTCCAGACAAGGCCCACGCTACCGCCGACTATCAAGGTACAGGTATTCAACCAGCGCTGGGAATTAATCCGGGACCGAATTCTGCTGCTACTCAAGAATGGTGCCGGTGGTCTCGTCCTGGTTTTGCTGATTCTGTACCTGTTTTTATCGACACGCGTGGCTTTCTGGGTCGCGGTCGGAATCCCGGTTTCATTTATGGCCACACTCGCGGTCTTGTACCTGGTCGGCGGCAGTATCAATATGATTAGCCTGTTCGCATTGATTATGGCACTCGGCATCATTGTCGACGATGCGATTGTGGTCGGCGAGGATGCGCAGGCGCACTATGATATGGGTGAAGATCCACTGAAAGCCTCCGAGGGAGGTGCACGGCGGATGCTTGCCCCGGTCATGGCTTCGTCTCTCACCACGATCGCCGCCTTCCTGCCGTTGATGCTGATCGGTGGTCACATGGGTAATATCATGATCGCGATTCCGATAGTAATCGTCTGCGTGATAATCGCCTCACTGGTCGAGGGGTTTCTGATTTTACCCGGACACCTGCGGCATGCCTTCGTCAACGAGCACAGGAAACCACCCTCACGAGCACGGGTTTTCCTCAATAATCGTTTTGAGGCTTTTCGCGATCGTCTATTCAGGCCCATGGTTCATCACGCGATCGAATTTCGCTGGACCACGATTGCGACTGCGATTGGATTCCTGTTGTTCGCGGTCGGCCTGGTGGTTGGTGGAAAAACCGGTTGGCAGTTTTTCCCCTCACCCGAGTCGACCACGCTGTACGCTAACGTGCGCTTTGTCGCCGGCACCTCGGAACAGGTAGTCGATGGCTTTTTGCAGCAGGTAGAGAGCGAACTACACAACACCATCTCAGATTACGATGAGAAAATTGTATCCACCTATTACACCATGCACGCCTCCAGCTCCGGGCGCGGGCGATCTATAACGGGCCAGCGCAACGGTTCGATCTACGTCGAATTACTCGGCTCCGATAAACGTAAAACTGAAAATCGTGACTTTATCAAGAACTGGCGTGCGCGCATCGGGCTGCCCGCGGGGATCGATAGTTTCAAGATATCTTCGCGCAGGACAGGCCCTTCGAGGCGTGATTTGAATATTCGCCTGACCGGTTTCTCAGCTCATCAATTAAAAAATGCGGCGCTCAACCTGGCCGAGGCGCTTTCTGGAATTCCCGGTGTAAGTGCCATCGACGACGATTTACCCTATGGTCGTGAGCAATTGATCTATTCACTGAGCCCGGCAGGAGACGCACTGGGCTTATCGATCAACGATATTGGTCGGCAGTTGCGCGCCGCATACGACGGCATCGTATTACAACGATTTCAACAGGGTGCCGATGAAATCGAGGTGCGCCTGCAACTACCCGATGATGAACAACGCAGTCTCACCAGCCTGTATCAACTACCGATAAAACTACCGGGTGGCGAATTCGTGCCGCTTGAAAGTGTCGCTATCTGGTCGTCCAACCAGGGCTTCGAAACGCTTCGCCATTTCAACGGCAACCTCTCGGTTGACGTGACTGCCGATGTCAATCCGACCATTAACAACACTGCCGAAATCGTTAATGACCTTCAGCTCTCGATCCTGCCTTCACTAGCGAGCCGTTATGGCATTAATTACAGCATCGAGGGTCGATCAGCAAGCCAACGTGATACCTTTTCCGACATGAAAACCGGTGCACTGATCGCACTGATACTGATGTACCTGGTGTTATCCTGGGTATTTTCTTCCTACGGTTGGCCGATACTGGTGATGTTGACCATTCCACTGGGTATGACCGGCGCAATTCTCGGCCACTGGATCATGGATATGAACATGACGATACTATCGCTGTTCGGTGTTTTCGGTCTGTCGGGCATCGTCGTCAATGATTCGATCATCCTGGTTATTTTTTACAAGCAAATCCAAGATTCAGGTATGTCGGTTTACGAGGCACTCGAAGAGGCCGCCTGTCAACGTCTACGAGCGGTTTTATTGACCTCGATGACAACCATCGCCGGGCTAACACCTCTATTGTTTGAAACCTCACGCCAGGCTCAATTCCTGATTCCAATGGCTGTATCAATTGCCTTCGGGCTCGCCTTTGCGACGCTGCTGATCCTGCTCGTAATACCCGCGATGTTATCGATTTACGAAGATGTAAGAATCTGGTTGAGCGCCGATTCGGGTGAAACAGCCGTTGAATCCTGACTTAATTTAAACAGTAATCAATAATGGCAAAAATATTCGAATTAAAAAATGAGCAACTCAAGTCAGTAGCCCTACCAATATGGAAAAATATCGTCGAGGCCGCGAGTGAGCAAAATTACGCCCGTTTTTCGCGTGGATTCTCCAATGATTTGCTGGCAAAGCTGTCGGAACAGCACTTCAGGCAAAGCTGCGCTGATTTCCCGCTGTTAAGCAGTATCGCGCCAGATTTCAAGATGATTGATTCGATTCAGCGCGATAATGGTGTGACTATATTGTGGCGCTTGCACAGTACCCAGCTAGCAGGAGAATTTCTCGGTCAACTGACCTTGCAAGGTGGTGAGAAGGGAATGGAGATCACCGGTGTTTCGGTAAATTGATCTGTTTCAATATTACATTTTTAAAAAATTTATTAATCTAGCCGGGTTTCACACACAAAGGTTTTCAGTACTCCGTAGTTATTTTTAAGTAGGTGTGCGAAAACAGAATAAATAACTATCCGTCGGTGCCACCGACAGTAATCTCATCGATCTTCAGGGTCGGCTGGCCGACTCCAACCGGTACGGACTGGCCTTCCTTGCCACAAACTCCAACCCCCTGATCGAGCGCCAGGTCGTTGCCGACCAGTGAGATTTTAGCCATGATATCCGGGCCCGAGCCTATCAGGGTCGCGCCCTTGACCGGTGCGCCGATGCGGCCCTTTTCGATCAAATAGGCTTCCGAGAGAGAAAACACGAATCGGCCTGATGTTATATCAACCTGGCCACCCCCGAAATTAACTGCGTATAGACCCTTGTCGACTGAAGCCAGGATGTCCCCGGGCTCGCTCACTCCCGCCAGCATATAGGTGTTCGTCATACGCGGCATTGGCAGGTGTGCGAAAGATTCGCGTCGACCATTCGAGGTCGACTCGACGCCCATCAGCCGGGCATTCATTTTATCCTGCATATAGCCCTTCAGCACACCATCTTCAATCAGAGTGGTGCACTGCGCCGGCACACCTTCGTCATCGATACTGAGCGATCCGCGGCGATCAGCCAGCGTACCATCGTCGACCACGGTACACAGTGGTGACGCGACCAGCTCGCCCATGCGATTACTGAATGCCGATGTGCCCTTGCGATTAAAGTCACCTTCGAGGCCATGCCCTACCGCTTCGTGCAGTAATACACCTGGCCAGCCGGGCCCCAGTACTACCGGCATACTGCCGGCCGGAGTTGCAACTGATTCCAGGTTAACGGTCGCCAGGCGTACCGCATCACGAGCATATTCGTAGGGCGCATCGGTATCGAAAAATGAATTGTAGGAATGGCGTCCGCCGCCGCCTACCGAAGCCTGTTCACGGCGACCATTCGCATGCATCAGCACCGTAATGTTAAGCCTCACCAATGGTCTGATATCGCTCGCCAGGGTATTATCCGTGGCCGCAACTAAAATATGATCGATACCACCCGACAACGAGATAATCACCTGCTCGATACGCTCATCCAGTGAACGGGTATAAGCATCCAGTTGCTTCAATAGTTCGACCTTTTGATCGGCACTGTGTCCGTCGACCGGATTCATACTGGTATACAGGGACTTAAATGTCTGTGTATTGACGGCAACCTGCGAATTCCCGCTCTGCCCCTGCTTTGCTATGGCACGTGCATTTTTTACCGCCTGGGTAATAGCGTTCGACTGCAGGTCGTCGCAATAGGAAAAACCGGTTTTTTCACCCGACATAGCGCGCACACCAACACCCTTTTCGATATTGAATGAGCCCTCGCGAATAATGCCATCATCCATCACCCAGGATTCCTGCTGGCTGGTCTGGAAATAGAGATCTCCGGCATCAATTTGATTGCCATGCAGGCCATCCAGAAATTGATCGAGGCATCCAATATCCAGGCCCGTTGGTTGCAATATCTGGCTGGATACATTTTCCAGTGTTGAGGACATAGTGATGAATCCTAAGGTTTTAGTTCTGTACGGTTACCAACAATAATGGTGACTTCTTCAGCATCCCGGCTGCCCGATACCAGTAATAGGTAGTCCGAAGGAATGCCGAGAGAAATAAACCAGTCTCGTAACTCCGAGGCCCAGATTTCACCGCTGTCTTCGCCCGGATAACGGATTAACACTGCGTAGTTGGTGCCTTTATCCCAATAACTGATTGCAGCCCGGAGCGCATCAAATTCCGGAATAACCGAACCGGTGCGCGGCCTGGCCCACTCATCTGCACTCAGGGTAAATATACGCAGGCTATTCGCCGCCAACGGCAGGCTAAGCGAAACGAGTAACAACAGCAAAATTAATCTACCTGTCATTAGGTACCCTCTCCTGTTTTATGATGACTTTCTTCACCAGTTCTAACTGCGGATCCGCCCATGGGCCTGTCACTTTATATTCAACCTCAACACTTTTATCGATCGCGTTTTTGAACAGGCTCTGAATTAACAATAATCCCCAGCCAACCGTGCTTCCCGCCGCCAGGCCCCCTATTACCGGTAGGGTATGTCTGATTTTGGGAATTACCAGCATCGTCTGATCGTAGTCGCGATCGCGTAATCCGGTTCTACCTGATATTCTGATTCTGGCCGAGGCTCCATCCATCTTGGTATTATCAGTATACAGATTTTCGCCTTCAATTTTATAGCTACCCGAAATTTTATCAAAATTCAAACCTTCGAGCAGTACGTCTTCAAAATCGAGCGACAATCGTTTAGGCAAGGCGTTTAGACTGAGCAAACCGACCAGCCTGCCTGAACCTGGATCAACATTTTTGAGCACACCCTTGTTAATTTCAAACCTGCCCTCACCCATTAAACTGTCCCAGTCCAGGTTCAATAGTTCTCCTGACCAGCGGATCTGACCATTCAGGTTGATGTTTCCATCTCGCATAGTGTCCCCAAGGTCAAGTGCTGCCAATGTTTGACCTAGCTGACCACCGGTAATGGACAGGCTTAATTCTGAGCGATGCTTTTTTACTACGGGCAGATAATACCAGTTGGCTTTTGCCGCCAGGGAAATATTATTGTGCCGAAAGGCCAGCGTATCGATAGTCAGTTGATTGCCCTTAACTCCTGTCTCAAGACGAAAATCACTGAACCGGAGTTGATCGTAGGACATCATATTGCTGGTTAATTTCAGATTGAAGAAGTCTTGTGGCAACATACCAGTTTGTTCAGACTCAGAATCTGACGATTGAATATTCAGATATTCAAGATCAGCAAGAATGGGGTTTTGCAGCGAATGCCGGAACGGTAAAGTAAAGTTTCCTTTCATCAGCGAAGAATCTATCGTGCCGATAAACCCGCTGGATGTTCGGATTATGATCAGGTTGGTGTCGGTAAATACTCGATCACGAAACAGGGTTGTTTTAATATTCAGATCAACAGTGTCTACCAGGCGCATCGCTTCGCCTGCATCGGTAGTGTCGGATGCAATTCGGGTTTGATAATAGTCAATCCATTGATCGAGTGGAAAATTTCCCAGCTCTCCATATATTTTTACGCCTGCCGATGATAACGGTCTCAGCGAAGTAGAAAATCCGAGCCCGAGCACCGATAACCCGTAGGCATTATTATCGTTCGGCTTGAGTTGGCCCCGCACCCTAACATCTAATCCGTAGTCCACCTCAAAATCGATTGATTCACCCTCAAATATCGAAACATTAGCTGTCGTTTGTCGGCTCAAATTTTCCGCTTTACTAAAGGGTTCGGGGAAGAATACCCGGGTATCCTGAAGATCGCTTTTAGCATTAATCTGGATCGTTGGCGCCGTTTTATTTCGTTGTCCATTGGCAATACCAACCTTGATATCCCATTCACTGCTTCCAGCAAATCCCCGTGTCAGATAATCGGGTAAAAGATTGAGTAACTGTTGCGAATCGATAAGGCCACTGGCGTTGAGCAGAGTTTGATCACTTTCCTGATCGGTACTTACATCTATGTCCACCGGGCTAGTGTAGAACAGCGCCTTTATTCCCTTAGCGGCCATATCTTGCCCGGTGACCAGTAAATCACCATCTATCTGCGAGAATTCAAGACCCCAGTCCGGCGCCTTAAATGCAGCCTTGTCAAACTGCAATTTAACCTCGACCCGCTGGCTCGACTTGTCCACGCCTACCGGTAGTGACATGGCTAGCCTTGCGATCACGGCGCCACCCGCGTTACGAAGTTTTTTCACCAACGGCGTGTATTTTCGTCCGACTGGCGTTCCAATCCAGGTTTGTAAAGCGGTGTTCGTGGGGGTTCTGGTAACGAGGTTAACATCGACCCGGGTATGCTTAAAATCAAGGATCGAAATCGTCGTGCTGGCATTGTCGATCGATCCATAGCTGACGCTTTCAAGATCTATTTGTACACCGATATTGTGAAACAGTACACGACCTTTTCCGTTACTTGCCAATTCCCAGTCCGGGTCAAATCTAACCCGGGTATTGTCGACGCCAAACTCGACCATCATTTGCCCCGACCTGTTTTTTTCAAGCGACTGGATATGTTCGAGTCGACCATGAAACAACAGGCTACCGTCTGATACATCAACGGATTTGATGCTCCGGTCTACCCAGTTCACGACTTTCTGCGGCATAATTTTAACCGGCAAATATTTTGAGGTGCTGCTTCCATCCCCGTCTTCCAGATTCGCGCGTAGATATAGAAACGGCCTTTCGGCCCGGTCGGCTTTTAACCAAAATCGCCCAGTAACATTGATATCACTATTGGCTGCTTCGAATACCGGTGCGGAAACCAGCACAACATCGTCATGCATACTAATATCGGCTTTTATTTTAAAACGTTCAATTTCCAGTGGCGCACGGAATAGATCGTTAAAGTCTAGCGACATCAGGGTGCTTTCCATATCCAGGCCTGCATTTTGATTACCGAACACAAGGCTCCCATCGACGCTTTTAATACCCGGGATTCCGTTCACTGGCTCGCTACTTATATTGGTCGCCTGGGTCATGAATTGAAGACTGCTCATATCGCCAGGTTCGAAACTGAACCAGGCGTTATTAAGTTGCCCACGTATATCACTGCCTTTCAGGGCCTTCGCAAGCTTTGCCGGTATTATTTGCTCGTCGAGCACTCTCAGATTAAATAATTCGAACCCCTCTAGCCAACCCTTGACTAAAGTAAGCTGCCCGGCTTCTGTGACCACTCTAATTTCTGTCCCGAATCCCTGTAATGGAACATGATTGACCGACAGGGCATCGATCTGGTTACTGATATTCCACCGACCTTCGTTCTGGTAAATGCTGATTTGGCTGTCGAGACTGAACGCTAACAGCCCTCCCCCTGTCGGGAAGCGATACAACCCCTGCTTAGCGGATAGTTTTCCATTGAATATCATTACCTGATTATCGAGAAAGTTTAACCAGACCTCACCCCCGAGCTCAGCCTGCTGTATGCCACCCATATTCAGGTCGAATAATGACGCCAGACGAATAAGTTCGAGACGATCGAATTTTAAATAAGCGACGCTATTTTCCTGACCGATAATTGATTTAAAACTGAGCTTGTTACCAAGCACACCCGGTAACTCGGCATCCAGTTGTAGATAGTAAGAACCATCGCGTAGCTGTGCGTCGATCTGGACATTATCGATCTGGTATTCTTCACTGCTGGACTGATCAATTACGATCAGTTGATGCAGGTCCAGGTGAAGATAATAAGGGATCTGCGCGATTAGCTGCTCGATATTGGCTTCTGCTTTTTCGCGGTTGGCACTACCCAGGCTGATTTCATTAAGCCACCACTGATGCCGGCTATCTTTAGTCAAGCTCAACTTGCTCACCGTGCCTGAAACTTCGCGTATTACCGGCGACCCGATGCGCAGGCTATTCCACAGATCAAGCTCTACCGACATATTTTTAATAGCGGTTGTCTGCTTACGATTAGGCAGTATTATTGAAACACCATGTAAGCTCAAAATTGGGTTGAGATGGTTCCAACCACCCTTAATACCGGCAAACCTGATGCCGCTGATAACATCCTTTGCCAACCAGTTTTCGATGTCGGATTTGAACAGCTCAATATTAGAGAGACCAAAACGCATTCCTACGACAGCCAACGCCAGTACAATGATTGTCAATGACAACAGTCTGGTGATCAGTCGACTTAGTTTTTTCATCTGGTAATTAAACAGCGGTATCGGCTAAACAGGCACTACATCATAAGATTCTTGAGAATAGTGGGCTTCCACCTGTAGTTTGACCGGGATTTCAATAAAGGTTTCCAGCTCGGCGAGGCTTGCCGCCTCTTCATCGAGTAAACGATCGATCACATCCTGATTCGCCATCACGAGTAAAAGCTGTGCCTCGTCGTATATTCGTGCTTCACTTAGTATTTCTCGAAATATTTCACAACAAACTGTTTCGGTTGTTTTGTGTGATCCGCGTCCATGGCAGGTGAGACAGGTTTCGCATAACACGTGTTCGAGACTTTCGCGCGTCCGTTTTCGGGTCATTTCAACCAGGCCTAACGGTGATACCTCGCAAACCTGGGTTTTGGCATGGTCCTTGTCGAGGTATTTTTCCAGTGCCTTCAATACCTGCCGTTTGTGCTCCTCGCGCTCCATGTCGATGTAATCAATAATAATAATTCCGCCCAGATTCCGCAGCCGCAGTTGCCGCGCTATTGCGAGCGATGCTTCCATATTGGTCTTGAAGATGGTCTCTTCCAGATTTTGATGGCCGACGAAAGCACCGGTATTGATATCGATAGTAGTCATCGCCTCGGTTTGATCAATAATCAAATAACCACCCGATTTCAGGCTCACCTGCCGTGCTAAAGCGCGTTGAATCTCATCGTCGATGTTATGCAGGTCAAACAGTGGTCGTTCGCCCGAGTAATGCTCTAATTGCGCCGGCAGATCAGGTATATACCGCTGTGCAAACTTAGCCATTTTTTGATAGGTTCCCCTCGAATCAACCTTGACCAGGCTGGTTTCCTTACCCACCATATCTCGCAGCGTTCGTATCGAGAGCGGCAAATCCTCGTGAACCATGTTGCCCGGTTTCATGTCTTGTGCAAATTCGACCAGAGAACCCCACAACATGCACAAAAAATCGATATCACGGTGCAGCTCTTCTTCATCTACGCCCTCCGCCGCAGTGCGAACAATACAGCCGCCCTTATGATTTTCGATCAGGCGTTCGGCGAGCGAACTACGTAATCTTTCGCGCTCGTCTTCATCCTCTATTTTAACCGAAATTCCAATCATGGTTGAATTAGGCAGGTAAACCAGGTAACGCGACGGTACCGATATGCTGGTTGTCAGCCGGGCACCCTTGGTACCGATCGGATCTTTTACCACCTGCACTAACAGGGTCTCGCCCTCGCGTAGTAACTCTCTAATTACCGGACGCTGCGTGTTTAGATCGGCATCCGCGATTGTATCTTCCGTATCGATATCCGAGACATGCAGGAACCCCGCTTTTTCAAGACCGATATCGACAAAAGCAGCCTCCATGCCAGGTAGCACACGATTGACCTGACCTTTATAAATATTGCCGACGATGCCGCGACTGCCCTGCCTTTCAATACAAACTTCCTGCAACGCACCATTCTCGACAATCGCAACACGGGTCTCCTGGGGAGTGATATTAACGAGGATTTCTTCACTGATTGTCATGATATTTGCACTACTTTGCCCGCTATCGCATTAATGCCTGCCTTGACTGGCGACGCTTCGCTGGCGCAATATATTTCATTTTTTTCCGCTGCCAACTGACGCAAGTTTACCATCAATAGTATGAATAGTATCCGCGCCAGGTACTGCTGGGGTGAAATTGAAGCCGAGTCATTCATCATCCAATGATAGCCTTAAATGCTGAATTGCACCTGAATACGGAACTATCCGTTAAGCGGATGATTTGCCCAGGCTAATCACGATGATAGGGGTGGCCGTTAAGCAGGGTCCAGGCTCGATATAGTTGCTCGATAAGTACTACCCGTACCAATGCGTGCGGCATGGTCATTGCACCCAGTGCTACGGCCTGCTGGCAGGCTTCGCGGCACTCGTCAGCGAGACCGTCGGGGCCGCCGATAATCAAATTGACACGCGGATGTTCACGCATCCAGAACTCGAGTTGCCGGGACCAGTCGTTACTCGACCAATGTTTACCTCGTTCATCGAGCGATATGCTGAAACTACCACGAGGTATCTTTTTTATAATCTGCACGGCCTCCTGTTGTTTGAGCTGTTCTAGCGATCCACCGCCCTTGCGCTGCGCCAACACAATACTGGTCACGTTAATGCACAGCTCGCGAGGCATGCGCTTGAGATAATCTGCACAGGCAGTTTCGGCCCAGGCCGGTAATTTTTGACCAACTGCTATTATTTGAATCTCAATCTGACTGGTCCTTCATTACTGGAGCTTCGCCCCCAGATCGGCCAATTCCTCGCCCCATAACTTTTCTAGTTCGTAAAACTGGCGTGTATCCGGCAACATGATGTGGACGATAACATCACCGAGATCAACCAATATCCATTCACCGACATCCTCTCCTTCTATACCGAGCGGAAGCAGGTTGGTCGATTTTGCCGCTTCGATCACTTCACTGGCAATCGACTTGACGTGCCGAGTGGACTTGCCGCTGGCAAATATCATGAAATCGGTAAAGCTGGCATAGTCGCGAACATCGATGACGACAACATTCTCTGCCTTTAAATCATCGAGCGCCAGCAGTGCGAATTTCTTAATAGCCTCGGGTTGCAACGGTGTCGGCATAGATTTACGGGATTTGTTCATACAGATGATTACTCGCAATATATTGAAACACGGCCGCTGGTAAACACCTGGCGGGGCGATTTTTTTCTAACAGGAGTTGCCGGACCAGGGTCGAAGAACAGTGATTCTCGTCAATTTCCAGTGGCAGGATACAGCCTCTCGCCTGGTCCTTTAATAATTGAGCTGAATCTACCCAGTGACTGGCATAAATCGATTTACCCAGTTCGACTCCCGGTCTTTGGCAAACTACCAGATTGGCCAGCCGCAATATTTCTTCGGGCGATCTCCAGCCTGGAAATTGATTGAACGCGTCCGCTCCCAAAATCAGGTTTAGGGTATCGGATTGATTCGCCAGGCTTAGCGCACGCAGAGTTTCGATCGTATAAGACTTGCCACCCCGATCCAGTTCCAGGGTATTGAGCCTGAAGCGACCGTTGCTGGCAATTGCCAGCTCAATCATGCGGATTCTGTTGGTATCACTGGTTCGTGGAATATCGCGATGAACTGGTATTGCACAGGGCAGAAAATGCACTTCATCGAGCGAGAGGTGTAATTGTACCTGCTCAGCAACCCGCATATGGCCCAGGTGAATCGGGTCAAAGGTACCACCTAGAATGCCTATGCTGTTCAATGCCGGATATGCCCATCTCCGAAGACAATATACTTTTGTGAAGTCAATCCCTTCAGGCCCACCGGTCCGCGCGCATGCAATTTGTCGGTACTGACGCCAATTTCAGCACCAAGCCCATATTCGAAGCCGTCGGCAAATGCGGTGGACGCGTTAACCAGGACTGAACTCGAATCCACTCGCCGCAAAAAATGCCGCGCACGGGTATAGTCTTCGGTGACGATAGCATCGGTATGATGCGAACCATGATGATTGATATGCGTAATGGCCTGCTCCAGGTTGTCTACTACCTTGATCGACAGGACTGGCGCCAGGTACTCGGTTTCCCAGTCTTCGTCACTGGCAGCCGCGATCGCAGCAGGGTTAAACTGGCGGGTACGGGCACAACCCCTGAGCTCGACCTCTTTGTCAATCAGCGCACTAATCAGGTCGGGCAGAAGATCGGCAGCGGCTGATTCAGCCACCAGCAGCGTCTCCATCGCGTTACAGACTCCGTAACGGCGGGTTTTCGCATTGATTGCTATGTTGAAGGCCTTTGACAGGTCGGCACCGTCGTCGATATATACATGGCACAAACCGTCCAGATGTTTGATAACCGGGATACTCGCCTCGGCCGACACGCGTTCGATCAAAGATTTGCCGCCGCGCGGAATGATCACATCGATTGAGTCGCGCATATTCAACATCATGCCAACCGCACTGCGGTCTATGGTACTGATTACCTGCACGCAGGTCTGGGGCAATCCCGCCTGTTGAAGACCCTGCTCGATGCACTGGTAAATGGCCTGATTTGAGTTGATTGCCTCCTTACCGCCGCGCAATATACTGGCATTACCGGATTTCAGGCAAAGTGCTGCGGCATCGATAGTGACATTGGGTCGAGACTCATAAATGATACCGATCACACCCAGTGGAACACGCATTTTTCCTACCTGAATCCCGGACGGACGATATTCCATTTCGCTAATTTCACCAATTGGATCGGGCAGCGAAACTATCTGTCGCAATCCTTCAATCATCGCATCAATTCGCGTATCGGATAATAATAGCCGATCGAGAAATGCCGCATCGAGTCCATTTGACTCGCCATCCCGCATGTCTTTCTGATTCTCGGTTTTAATCAGGTCGCGCTTTTGATTGATAGCATCGGCTATTTTCAGCAAAGCGTCGTTTTTTAGCTCGGGATCTGTTTGCGCAAGACATTCGGCAGCCGCACGGGCATGCTGACCCAACTGCGTCATATACTGCTTAATATCAGTACTACTGGAAGTAACTACATTATTTACCGCAACGCTCATTGACTAATCCTGTATCTACGATTCTGCCAGCCTGACACCACAAAACTGGCTTACCAGGGACTTCATCTGTAGCCAGTCTGATTGCAAGAATTGAGCATCCTCCTGGCCCTTGCCGATTCGGTCTAATGTAGCACAGCTTTGTAATAAACGCTCAATCTGTTCAAGTCCTAATCTTGCCAGAGCGCTTTCGAACAATCGCTGTTTCGAACTCCATATCCTCAGGCTTTGCCACAGTTGTTGGCTGATCCGACCGTTTAGTTGTGCCTGTTTCAGATTCGTCATTTGCTGCAAGGTTGATTGCAAAGCCCAGAGTAACTGCGCAGTAACATAACCTTCAGCAATCAGGCTATTCAGTATTTTCAATGCTCTGGCGGTATTACCAGCCAAACAGGCGTCTACCAGCGCGAAATGATTGTAGCGTGAACTTTGTGCCACCGACTCCTGTATTGCACCAAAAGCAGGTTGCCTGTCGCCAGAAAATCGAATCGACAGTTTTTCAAGTTCCTGGTCGGCCGCCAGTAAATTGCCCTCGGTACGCTCGGCAAGAAACGACGCCGATTCAAGATCGATTGAAAGAGATTTTTGTCTGGCTCTCTGGACGATCCACGGCGCCAGTTGATCGAGATATACCGGTTTCAACTCGACAATCTTGCCTACCAGTTTCAGGTGCTTAACCCAACTGGAGTTCTGGGTCGAGCGATCCATTTTTGGAATCACAAAAATAAATATCGTATCGTCCGGGGCGCTATCGCATAAAGCCTTAATAATTTTACTACCCTGCTGTCCGGGTTTTCCATTGGTTATGCGAATAATGCGGCATTTTTTATCTGCGAACAAAGAGGGGGCGCCGCTCTCCTGGAGTAGATCGTCCCAGTCGAAACCAGATTCGGTGGTGTGACTTTGAATATCCTCGAATCCCGACTGTTTCAGTGCTTCGCGCGCACTATCCAGCCAGTCTCGCAGCAACAGGGGTTCGTCACTGCTAAGCAGGTAAAACGAGGCTGAGTTTTGATCAAAGCTGAAAGATTGCATTCTGCTCCGGGTGTCTGTCGAGTTTCAGTCAATCTACTGGGGAAAAGTAATTTTTGCCAGATAATTTTATTGAATGCGAGGCCGTTTAAATATCCCGCAGCCCATCCGACGGCTCAATCTCCGCGGCCCGGATACCCCCGATAATTGCCGCGAAGATAGCCGTGACTATGGTGAGCCCGAAAGCCCAGAAAAAGTGATCTGAAATCAGGTAACAAAGAGTTTGGTCGAGTTTCAAACGCGGCGCCAGGAACCGATTGATTATCTGCTCGAATGAGAGATAGACCAGAACAGCCAGCAACCAACCGAGTGTCGCGGTATAGAGTGACTGCATGACCGGAAACAGCACTATTCTTCTACTGCTAAACCCCAACAGGCGCAATATACTGAGATCCCTTTTCTTACGATCAACATTGCCCCACAGACTCGCTCCCAGTGAAAAAGCAAATCCGGTAGCGCCTACGCAGGCAACGATCCAGAATATTATCGAGAGATTACGCTCAATCGATTGTACGGTCGCGATTTCTGCTGCGTTTGCCTTAACCCGTACCCCCTGTCCTTCGAGGCTCTTTACCAGGTTTTCGACATCATAAATTGAGCGTGCATACAAGCGAAACGAGGGATAACTGCGTGATTTCCCATCGACTGCATCGCCACTCCAGCCCAGTTCTGGTACCGATCTGCCATCTTTAAAATACTCGGTAGCGAGTAGTAAATCGAGATGGACAAATGCGACACTACGGCTGGTTAGTAACGCATCGGCAATATTGATCACCTCCAGATTGAGATGCACGCGTTCGCGTTTACCTTTAAATTGACGCGCCAGGCTTGCGTCAACCTGATCCCCCCTGGACAGGTTCAATTTCCTCGCAGCCCCCCGGCTCAGAATGATCTCAAACAAATTTTGCGGGGTACTCGCCAAATTCGCGAGCAGCGGGTCATGCTCTGCCGTCGCCATCAGTTCGGTCGACAAAATTCTTTTTGATTGATCACTTTTAAGCTGAATGCTGGCCGCGAGGGTACGAGTTTTAGGAATGATGAACTCGACGTCGTCACGATCCCCGTATCTATCAATCCATTGTGGATCATACCGACCGCTGCCTATCGGTCTGATTTCGCGGTTGACCGGATTTTCCACCAGCTCATAAATCATCGAACTGACGATGCCGAATTTCAATCCGAACAATATCATCATCGGCGCCAGTACCGCCGCGAGCGCCAATACAAAACAACCCGACATACGCCATTCGTGGGTATAGTCGCGAAAACTCAATCGTAATATATTGCCAACCTGACTCATTTCAGCTGGAGTCCATCATCTGGGGCAAGGAGATCAATTTAGTCTCGAAATGTGGATTGATAAATACGACCCTGCTCAATAGGACCAGCCTCCTGATCCAGGATACGTAACTCCATTTTATAGACATGGGCCCAGTCATGACTGGCAGTAATCAGCGTAATCTTCAACCCTTTTATCAGCTCCATCACCACCGCCATAATTTTACGCGCGGTAATCGGATCCAGTGCAGCCGTAGGTTCGTCCGCGAGTAAAATCGATGGTCGATGCGACAGCGCCCGGGCAAAAGCCGCGCGTTGCCTTTCGCCAGCGGATAACAGGCCCGGAAGCTTGTCGAGCTGACGGTGGATGCCGAGTACGCGTGATATGGAACTGATCGAGTCATCGTCTGCCAATTGGAGCAACTTGCGGGGTAGCTCTATATTTTCGCGTACCGTTAGGTAAGGCAACAGGCCGCCAGATTGCAGCACATAACCGATATGTTGCCGGCGAACTTGTGCCAATCGGTCCTGATTTTTTTGTTGCCACAGAATATCGATATTGTCCGACCTGGCATCGACAGGACTAATTTCAAACTGATCGGTCGTATCAGGGCACAAAATCAAAGCCAGCATGTCCAGCAGCGTGCTCTTGCCGCAACCACTATGCCCGACTATAGCAATGTTTTCCCCGGCCTGTATTTCGAGGCTGGGTATACAAAGCCTGAATCCCGCATTTTCAATAATTCGTTGTTTGACGACATTTTTGAGCGAATAAACGGTAGCGCTCATTTCTCACCCTCAGGGCAACAGATCGAGAGCGACTGGAAATACCGAGTTACCTGAAATCGAGCCGCCACCCGGAGTAACCCAGAGGTCGGTATGATCGTGTAATGTCTGATAGTAATTGATCTTGCTTTCCAGGCGGTTCATAAATTCGATCTGGACCTTGGCCGACCACTCTTCCCAGCTCTCGATGGTCAAATTCATCACCTCACCAGTGTAGGGCAGGTCTTCAATATACTCGCGCATATATCCCATCTCAGCCAAATTGGTGCCTGAACCCGAAGTGCTACCTGCCACCGACGATGGATCACGGCTTACCGTTGCCGCCAGGCTTTTCAGGTCGTCGATGAAGTTTTGCGGGCTCAACACCCCTTCTTCGGCCAGTTCCAGCACCTGTTGCATCACATTTTTCAGATCGCTGAGCTGATCGCGAGTCAGTAACACGCGAACATCGACTACAGATCGCTCAGGATTTAAAAAATCACGGTCAAGCATCCAGGCATCAAATACCCTGGGCAGGGGCTCGCCCGATTCTTTCTGGATGTAACGCATACGCAGCGCATTACCGAGCTTGGCAACGCGGTCCTGTAAATTGTTTAATTGCGTCTTGCTGTCTTTGTTTTGCGCCAGTGGAATCGGGGGCACACCATTGGTAGTCGCCAATACCTGTTGCGTTATCTGATTCGCCAGTATCTCCAGCACGTTACCGAACTCGTCTACCTGCCCAAGACTCACGCCGTAATAGAAATCCCCGATACCCGGATAATAAGACAACTGTTTATACAACTCTTCGGCTTTCTGGTGATCGGCAGCAGCCGAAGGTGTGCGCAGGTGCAAAACCCAGATCGAGACACCCTGGTCATAAGCCAGTTGGCGTAAAGCCTGCGCATTCAGCCCGGTTGCGCCAAGCGAATCGTGGCTATCGCGTGGCCCGGCATCGGTGATCAGGACTATATAGCGGGCGTCAAAATTCGACCAGGTCGAATCCTCCAGGGCTGATTTAATACCGGCGTAGGCATCTTCACGAAAATCCCGACTCGACACGGTGGAGGCGCTAAGTTCATTGACATGATTGAAAAACTGTTCGACGTCTGTGCCCTGCTCAAGGCTGACGTA
>Ga0255051_10000060_pt1 | contig 37916 bp, 33 predicted proteins | sample JV7_2_9_MG_FD_181719 | JGI IMG/M metagenome (GOLD analysis project Ga0255051, IMG submission 181719) | Seawater microbial communities from Jervis Inlet, British Columbia, Canada - JV7_2_9 | ecosystem: Environmental > Aquatic > Marine > Inlet | place: Canada: British Columbia | collected 2016-10-06
TCCTGCAGAGCGAGCCGAAAAATATCGATCAGCGCGGCCTCGTCGAGCGTCTTGAGCACATACACACGGGCACGGGACAACAGCGCATTGTTCAGCTCGAATGACGGATTCTCGGTCGTCGCACCGATGAAGGTCAGCGTTCCGTCTTCCACGAACGGCAGAAATGCGTCCTGTTGCGCCTTGTTAAAACGATGCACCTCATCGAGAAACAGGACGGTGCTGCGATTCGACATTTGCCGGTACTGCTTCGCTTGTTCGACGGCCGCACGAATATCTTTTACGCCAGCCATAACGGCGGACAAACCTATAAAGTGTGCATCAGTGGTTGCCGCGATCAATCTCGCCAGCGTTGTCTTGCCGGTACCGGGAGGACCCCAGAAAACCATCGAATGGGCCCGGCCTTGTTCGATAGCCCGACGTAACGGCTTGCCGTCATCCAGCAGATGCGTCTGACCTGAGAATTCGTCAAGCGTGGCGGGCCGCATGCGATCGGCGAGTGGCCGGTCAGCGGCCTCCGCTACATCGCTTGCGAATAAATCAGTCAATGCCCGCTCCTGCTTTGCGCTGTGCAAACCAATGTTCGAATCGGAGACTCCAACCGCCAAGTCCGGCAGCCGCCGCGATCAGGCCAACAGTGATGCCGCCAGCGTCGGCCACAATATCGAACAACTCTGCCGAGCGATACGTAACCATACGCTGGCAGACTTCGATCAAAATGCCGAACAGGATCAGACCGATGCCAATGCGCCAGTAAGAGCCAAGTCGATATTGACCGGAAAACCATATTGCGAGAAAAACAAAGGTGATCGCATGCAGCCACTTGTCCACATTCATGAACCAGGTGATGAAGACACGCCTGTCCGACCAGAACCAGACCGCCGGCATCAACGTCGCTGCAAGCACGACGACGAGAAGCAACAAACTGGCCGCCTGCCAACGGCGCGTATACCGCAATGGCAACATCAGGGTGTCGTCGCTTCAGCCACAGCCGGTGTGCCCACGACATCGACATCGTCGGGAACCTTAAATTCGAATAGCCCCTGCTCGAAAGGCACGTTTACGGCAACGTCGTACAAGGCAACCAGCGTTCTCTGTTCAAGATTGTCGTAGAAGATCATGCGACTCAAGGTGTCATGCTTGAAGCCCAGCTCGACGCGCAAGAATCCGCTATCGGTATTCTTCGGGCTGAGTTGAACCCACGTGGTGCCGGCTTCGACAAAACTGCCATCGTTGTTGAATTGCTGCAGCGCATCTTCGGACCCACCGAGCAACAAGGCAGGCGTATTCGCCAGCGCCTCCTGCTGCGGCTTGACCGTCACCTGTTCGAGATCGACGTCATAGCTCCAGATATTGAGGCCGTCCGCAACCAGCACCTGCGCATATGGCTCGGTGTAAGACCAGCGGAACTGGCCGGGGCGTTGAATCTCGAGGGTGCCACTGGTTCGTTCGAGCACCTCGCCGCCGGCATCGATCAGAGACTGTTCGAATCGGCCCTGGAGTGTCGCAATATCATTGACGAATGCTTCCACGAGCCTCTCGCCCTCGTCGTCTGCTTCCGTCTCAGCCATCGCGGCATACGGCAGCATGAGAATGGCCGTCAATATCAGTCGAACCGTCAATTCGTCACTCCTATTCCTTGGGCGGTGGCGGTATCAGTATTTCGCGCGAGCCGTTGGACTGCAGCGGCCCTACCAGGCCGGTCGCTTCCATTGTCTCGACCATCCGGGCGGCCCGGTTGTAGCCGATCTTGAGACGACGTTGCACACCTGAAATAGACGCTTTGCGCGTATCCATGACGACCTGAACAGCCTGGTCGTACAATGGGTCCTGCTCCGCATCGGCGCCGTTCGACCGCAAATTATCAATTCCGGCCAGTCCAGGAGTTGGACCCGACGGGCCATCGAGAATTTCATCGATATACCTGGGTGCCCCGCTTTTTTTCAGGTGTCTTACGACCGAGTGCACTTCATGATCGGCGACAAACGCACCATGAACGCGAACCGGCAACGACGTGCCGGGCGGCAGATATAGCATGTCGCCATGGCCGAGTAGATTTTCTGCTCCCATCTGGTCCAGTATCGTTCTCGAGTCCACTCTCGCGGACACCTGGAATGCAATTCGAGTGGGAATATTCGCCTTGATCAACCCCGTTATGACATCCACTGACGGCCGCTGCGTGGCCAGCAACATGTGAATACCCGATGCCCGGGCTTTCTGCGCAAGCCGTGCAATTATTTCCTCAACTTTCTTGCCGACAATCATCATCATGTCCGCGAGCTCGTCGATAATGACGACGATGTACGGCAACGGTGTGAGTGTCGGATGTTCGACGGGCTTGTCTTCATCGAACAATGGTGGCGGCGTAAAAGTCGGATCCGGTATCGGCTCGCCAGCGTCGATAGCGTCTTTCACCTTGCGGTTGTAACCACCGATGTTGCGCACACCGAGGGCCGACATGAGCCGGTACCGCCGGTCCATTTCCGCGACACACCAGCGCAGCGAATTTGCCGCATCCTTCATGTCCGTGACGACCGGCGTTAGAAGATGCGGAATACCTTCATAAACTGAGAGCTCGAGCATTTTAGGGTCGATCATGATCAGGCGAACCTGCTCCGGTTGAGTCTTGTATAACAGGCTCAGCACCATGGCATTAATGGCGACAGACTTACCCGACCCGGTGGTGCCTGCGATCAACAGGTGCGGCATGCGCGCGAGATCAGCAACGACTGAGTGGCCGCCAATATCCTTGCCCAATGCCAGCGTGAGTGGCGACGACATGCTCTCATACGCCTTCGACTTGAGAATCTCGCCCAGCGTCACAAGCTCGCGGCTTTCATTCGGTATCTCAAGCCCCACGAAAGACTTGCCTGGAATGACCTCCACGACGCGCACACTGACCACCGACAACGCGCGGGCGATATCCTTGGAGAGATTCGAAATTTGACTGACCTTGACGCCTGGCGCCGGATCCAGTTCGAAGCGCGTAATGACAGGACCCGGCGACACCGATTTGACCTCGACGTCGACCCCGAAATCCTTGAGCTTCAACTCGACCAGCCGGGACATGGCCTCCAGCGACTCTTCTGAATAACCCAGGCGCTGCGGCGATGGACTGTCGAGTAACGACAATGGCGGCAACTCCCCGGCTTCGGCTGGCTCGAACAACGGCACCTGCCGCTCGCGTTCAGCCCGCTCACTGGGTTCGAGCGCTGGCAGTACCGGCTCAATGCGCGGTCGGCTGCGTCCTGCAGTGCGCTTCTTCTCCGTTTCAATCACATCCTGACGTGCGGCCAGCTGCTTGCGGCCCTCGGCCTTGTCGCGCAGCTCGCCGATCTTGCCGCGCAACTTTTCATAGCCATCCAGGCACCAACGGCCAATGCGATCCATGACTGAGAACCAGGAGATACCCAGGAACAGCGATAGTGACGCTACCCAGATGACAAACAACAGCGTGCTCGCCCCCAGCAGCTTCATGACAGATTCGAGCCAGTCGCCGACGATTTGCCCGATGACGCCGCCGGCGGTTGCGTTAAATCCGAGCTCCGAAAAATGCAGTGTCGACAGGGCACAGCTCGTCACGAGCGTCAGAACGAATCCGCCAACCCGCAGCGAATAGTCCATTCGCGTCAATGGCTGTTGAGTTTTCTGTTCCCGGTACAACATCCACCCGAGGTAGAAAACCATTACGGTGAATAGATAGGCCGGCCGGCCGAAAAAGTAAAACAGCCAATTCGACACCAGGGCACCTGCGTACCCGATACCATTATTGATAGCAACGGTGCTGGTTGCCTGGCTCCACCCCGGGTCTGCCGGGTCGTAGGTCGCTAGCGCGTACCACAGGATAAAGGCCAGTACGCCAAAGACGTACAGTGCGCTCTCGCGCAGCGCGGTTGATACCTGGACCGACAACCGAGGTGCCGGCTTGGTGTTTTTTTGGGCTCTTGCCATTTTAAAGTAGACTGCGAAATCGCGCGGGAAGCGCGAAGAATTGAAAGGATAAATTATACATGAGTGATTTGAGACATTGCCGACTTGTCATTCTGGGCTCAGGCCCGGCCGGATACTCGGCTGCCGTATATGCGGCCAGGGCGAATCTCGACCCGATCATCATTACCGGCATCGAGCAAGGCGGCCAACTGATGACCACGACCGATGTCGACAACTGGCCAGGCGATGTCGAGGGCCTGCAGGGCCCGGAATTGATGGATCGGATGCTCAAGCATGCCGAGCGCTTCAACACCGAGATCATTAACGACCATATACACACGGCAGACCTGTCAAAGCGACCGTTTCAGCTCGATGGCGACTACGGCAGCTACACCTGCGATGCCCTGATCATCGCCACCGGGGCAACCGCCATGTACCTCGGCCTGCCTTCGGAAGAGGCATTCAAGGGTCGCGGCGTGTCGGCATGCGCAACTTGCGACGGTTTTTTCTATCGCGGCAAGGACGTTGCTGTCATCGGTGGTGGCAACACTGCCGCCGAAGAAGCTCTCTATCTGAGCAATATCGCGTCGAAAGTAACCCTGGTGCATCGGCGTGATGCTCTGCGCTCCGAAAAAATACTGCAGGACCACCTGTTCGAGAAAGCCGAGGAAGGCAAGATCGATATCCAGTGGGATAATGTCGTGGATGAGGTCCTCGGCGATGACACGGGCGTTACCGGTTTACGTATACGCAGTACCAAAGATGAGTCACAAACCACGGATATCGACCTGGCAGGCGTTTTTATCGCCATTGGCCACAGCCCGAACACCGGTTTGTTCGACGGGCAGCTCGACATGAAGAACGGCTACATCACAATTAAGGCCGGTTTGTCAGGTGACGCAACAGCGACCAGCATAGCGGGTGTATTCGCCGCCGGTGACGTTGCTGATCAGGTGTACCGCCAGGCCGTCACTTCGGCAGGCGCGGGTTGTATGGCCGCACTCGATGCCGAAAAATACCTGGACGCGTTAGTGCCCTGATCAAGGTAACCGTCAACGACGAGATTGATGCTATTGCCGGCGACGACTGGAATGCGCTGGTCGGCGATGAGTACCCTTTCCTGCAGCACTCATTCCTGCGGGCAGCCGAGCAATCTGGCTCGGTGTCGCCCGATACCGGCTGGACGCCACGTCATCTGAGCCTGCATCGCAACGGTGAGCTCTGCGCCGCCATGCCGTTGTACGAAAAGAGTCATTCCTGGGGAGAGTTTGTTTTCGACTGGGCCTGGGCACAGGCATACGAACGTGCCGGTCTGAGCTATTACCCGAAGCTCGTGTCCGCAATTCCGTTTACACCAGCGCAGAGTCCGCGACTGCTTCTAAAGGATCCGTCCGACCACGACAGTGCCGGCACGTTATTGCAGGCCGCGATCAAGCTCGCAGAGGATACTGACTGTTCGTCGCTGCATGTCCTGTTTCCGACCCAGACTGACATGCAGATTTGCCAGGATCAGCAGCTGAAGATCCGCAAGGACTGTCAATTTCACTGGCGTAACCAGAACTACACAAGTTTTAATGACTTCCTGCAAACCTTCAGCGCACCAAAGCGCAAGAAAGTCCGCCAGGATCGTCGCCGGGTGGTCGACGCCGGTATCACTTTTCGGCGAATGCACGGCCGCGATCTTGATGAAGCCGCGTGGCGACTTGTCTATCAACTCATCAGCATTACCTTCATGCGACGCGGCTCGATGCCTTATTTTGAGCTTGAATTTTTCACGTCGCTTGGCGCCACGATGCCGGACAATGTTCTCGTCGTATTCGCTGAGAAGGATGGCAAGGCCATCGCAGCAGCCGTTTTTTACGAAGACTCGCGAACACTCTATGGCCGTTATTGGGGCAGCGATGGTTACTACGATGCGCTGCATTTCGAGACTTGTTATTACCAGGGCATCGAATACTGCATCGAGGCCGGCAAGCAGTTGTTTGAACCGGGCACGCAAGGCGAACACAAGATCGCGCGCGGTTTTGCTCCGGTACAGACCTGGTCGGCGCACTGGTTACGCCACCCCGAATTTTTCGCGGCGATAGGCGAATACGTTACTGAAGAAGCGCGGCATGTTGATCGCTACATTCAGGCAGTGGACGATCACAGCCCGTATCGCAATGACAATGGAAAAAAACCGTCGTGAATAACACTCGGGTCAAGTGGCTAAATCCGATGGATGCTCCAGGCAACTTTCCGGACGTGGAAACCGCCTTGACAGAACCGGATGGCCTACTTGCCGCGGGCGGTGACCTGAGCAGCGAACGAATGCTGGCGGCCTACAGTTCCGGCATCTTTCCCTGGTACGATGAAGGTCAACCTATTCTCTGGTGGTCACCGAATCCACGTTGCGTCTTGCGGCCGGATGATTACCACGTATCCAGGCGCCTGCGTCAATACGCGCGCAAGTCAACCTTCACCTTGACCTTCAATCAGGCATTTGCTGACGTCATTCGGGCCTGCGCCGGTGAACGCAGGTCGGAGCAAGGCACCTGGATTACGCCGGACATGATTGCGGCGTTCGAAAAATTACACGCTGACGGCTGGGCACATTCTGTCGAGATCTGGGATGAGTCGGAGCTGGTTGGCGGCATTTATGGCATGTGCATCGGACGCATTTTTTTCGGCGAATCGATGTTCAGTCACCGCGACAGTGCGTCCAGGTTCGGCATGATCGCTCTGAGCCGAACCTTGAGCAAACATGACTTCGCCCTGCTGGATTGCCAGGTTCAGTCACAGCACCTGGTCTCACTTGGCGCGACGACGCTTGCAAGGTCGGAATTCACCGATATTCTGCGTGCATCCTGCAACCCGGCCAGCCGTTTCGATGATTGGCCCGCAAAAGTCCTGCAAATCGCTGATTTACTCGATAATTAGCGGCTTGGTGCATTGCATTAGGCGGGCCATTTCTGCACAATTCGCGGGCCTTTTTAATAGAGAGAACCGCAGACCTTGGCGAAAGAAGAAGCCATTCAAATGGAAGGTGTCGTTACCGAGACACTTCCAAACACCACATTTCGGGTAGAACTCGAAAATGGCCACGTGGTGACGGCCCACATTTCCGGAAAAATGCGCAAGAACTACATCCGCATTCTGACCGGCGATAAGGTGACGGTCGAGTTGACCCCATACGACCTTTCAAAAGGCCGGATTATCTACCGGGGCAAGTAAGAATCGGGCCTGAAGGCCCTCCTACTGGAAAAATCGGGCCTGAAGGCCCTCCTACTCTGGCAGGTGCTCGAGTTCCTTGAGCACGGGTTCCGCATTCAGCTTCAGCGTGTCATCCGGTCCGACCGTAATTCGGACATGCCCGCCATCGGCAAGACTACCGAACAGCAGTTCCTCGGCGAGCGGCCGCTTGATGTGTTCCTGAATGATGCGACCCATCGGTCGAGCGCCCATTTTCGCGTCGTAGCCGCGCTCGGCAATCCACAGGCGCGCCGCGTCGTCGAGTTCGAGCGTTACATTGTTATTTCCGAGCTTCGCTTCCAGTTCGACAACGAGTTTGTCGACCACACGTTTGATCGACTCAGTGTCGAGTCCTTCGAACTGAATAATCGCGTCGAGACGATTGCGGAATTCCGGCGTGAAAGACTTGCGAATGATTTCCATGCCATCACTCGTGTGATCCTGCTGCGTAAAACCGACTGACGCCCTGCTCATTTCCTGTGCACCGGCGTTGGTTGTCATGATCAGAATAATGTTACGAAAATCTGCCTTGCGGCCATTGTTATCCGTCAAGGTGCCGTGATCCATCACCTGCAAGAGCAAATTGAATACCTCGGGGTGCGCTTTTTCGACTTCGTCGAGCAAAACGACAGCATGCGGATTCTTGGTGACGGCCTCCGTCAGCAAACCGCCCTGGTCGAAACCGACATAGCCCGGAGGTGCGCCGATCAGCCGGGAAACAGTGTGCCGTTCCATGTACTCCGACATATCAAATCGAATCAACTCGACACCCATGCACATCGCGAGTTGACGAGTCACCTCGGTCTTGCCCACACCAGTCGGACCTGCAAGCAGGAAAGAACCGATCGGCTTTTCTTCTTCGCGCAGCCCGGAGCGAGCCATCTTGATCGCAGCGCTGAGCGACTCGACCGCCTTGTCCTGGCCGAAAATCGTCAACTTGAGATCGCGCTCCAGCGTTCGCAATACATCGCGATCCGATGCCGAGACACTCTTCGCCGGAATCCGCGCCATGTTAGCAACAATATTCTCGACCATCTCCACCGTGACCCGGGTGCCACGCTCCGCTTCGGGTTTCAAACGCAGATTCGCACCGGCCTCATCGATAACGTCGATCGCTTTGTCGGGTAATTTGCGGTCGTTGATGTGCCGGTATGACAACTCTGCCGCCGCAGTGAGCGCATCAGAGTCATATTTGACGCCATGATGCTCTTCGAAGCGTGTTTTCAGGCCGTGCAGGATCGCAATGGTCTCTTCGAGTGTGGGTTCCGGTACATCAATCTTCTGGAAGCGCCGTGCCAGCGCGTGGTCTTTCTCGAAGACGCCGCGGTATTCGGTGTAGGTGGTGGATCCAATACAGCGAATATCGCCATTGGCCAGTACTGGCTTGATCAGATTGCTCGCATCCATCACGCCACCAGACGCCGCCCCGGCACCGATCACGGTATGAATTTCATCAATGAACAGAATTGCGCCTGGGTCGTCCTTGATTTCGGCGATCACACCCTTGAGACGCTTCTCAAAGTCGCCCCGGTACTTCGTACCGGCGATCAGCGTGCCCATATCGAGTGCATAAATCGTGGCATCCTTGAGCACGTCCGGCACACGTTCTTCGGTGATCATGCGCGCCAAGCCTTCGGCAAGCGCGGTTTTGCCAACACCGGCATCACCAACATATAACGGATTGTTCTTTCGACGCCTGCACAAAATTTGCACGGTGCGTTCGACTTCGATTTCCCGACCGATTAACGGATCAATTTTGCCCTCGATCGCGAGTTGATTCAGGTTGGCCGTGTATTGTTCCAGTGGCGACGATTCCGGCTCCGATTCCGACTCCAGAGACGATACCTGTTCTTCATCGCCGCTTTCCCCCGGCAACTGCGGCATGCCGTGAGAAATGTAGTTGACCACATCGAGACGATTGACATCCTGCAGGCTTAGCAGATAAACAGCCTGCGATTGTTTTTCGCTGAATATCGCGACCAGTACGTTGGTGCTGGTGACCTCATTCTTGCCGCTGGACTGCACGTGAAACACTGCCCGTTGCAGTACCCGCTGAAAACCCAACGTAGGCTGTACTTCGGTGTCATCATCGTCGGCCAGTAATGGCGTCTGCTCATCGATGAATTCAATGAGTTGCTGGCGCAATTTCGCAATGTTCGCATCACACGATTTAAGAACTTCGTGGATTCTAGGTATGTCCATGAGCGCGAGCAGCAGATGTTCCACCGTCATGAACTCATGGCGTTGATCGCGGGCCCTTTGAAAGGCCTCATTCAAACAATATTCGAGCTCGCTGCTTAACATTGCGTTGTCACCAAATCCGATTTCACTACGACTCTTCCATCGTACACAACAACGGGTGCTGGTGTTGCTGCGCTATACCCGTGACCTGCGCTACCTTGGTCTCCGCAATTTCGAAGTTATACACGCCGCAAACACCCTTTCCCTTGGTGTGCACTTCCAGCATCACCTGGGTTGCGCGTGTGCGCTCCATGCCAAACACCGATTCCAGAATATCGACGACGAACTCCATCGGCGTGTAGTCGTCATTAATAAGTACGACCCGATACAGCGGCGGACGTTTCGTCTTCGGCCGCGCTTCTTCAACAGCCACGTCATGGCTGTCCATTTTCTCGAAATCGTCTTTCCGGTCACTCATTGCAGGTCTGATCTCTTGTGCCATATTTTGGCAAATTCGGCCATGTGCCGAGTTTTGCAGGTTATTATATATGGGCATCCAGGTGGATTCTCCAAGGCCGCTTCACAATTATTATTATTGGATGCGCTATATCATTGCTTAATATGGTTTTTTTCACCCTTTCGGGCTTGTTTGCAGGCAACGGCAACCCGTATCATCTGGTCGCTGCGTTAATACAGAGACCGGGAACCATCAAACGACTGAAATCATCATGACGACCGATGCAAAATGGTCAGACCTTGCCAGCATGGATGGCAACCGAACGCTCGCCGCAGCCAATCAGCTGTTGCCTGCCTGGGTCAGCCTGTTGCTCGTGATCGTGATCGCCTGGCAGCTTGCCCAGCTGGTCTGGATGCTGGTTCCGGGTCCATCTACAGGTGACAGCGTCGCAACGCCCGCCAGCGTGGTGATGTCGCAGGCCGCTGGAAATACCGGCGCCAACGTTAACGCCATAGCCGGCGCCCATATTTTCGGTGTTGCGGACCGGGTTGACGCGGCGCCACCGCCGGTCACTGAGGAAATCGAGAATCTTCGCGATACTCGCCTCTCGAATTTATCCCTCAAGGGAACGATAGCCTCAAATCCATCTGAACTGGCCATCGCCATAATTTCTGACGGCGGCAACGAAGAAAAAGTGTACACAATCGGTTCTTCAGTCACGGCGGGGGCGACACTGCATTCCGTGTATGCGGATCGTGTCGTTCTCAACGAGAACGGCGTACTGACCAATCTGAAATTGCCCAAAGACTTTCCTGCGGGAACGCCCGCGCCAACGAGGCGCAATACGACCCTGAGCAATCGCGCAACAGCGACTGCAAACAGCCGGACGATCCAGTCCGTGGTCGCGCAGAATGTTTCCAAGCTGGCCGATGTCATCAGGCCGACGCCCTACTTTGTGAATGGGCAACAGCAGGGTTACCGGGTTTACCCAGGGCGCAATCGCGCTCAATTTACGGCGCTGGGCCTGCGGCCAGGCGACCTGATCAAAGACATAGACGGCCAGGCACTCAACGACCCGACCCAGGCCATGCAAATATTTCAATCTCTTGGTAGTGCGGACCAGGTTTCGGTAACCGTTGAACGCAACGGGCAACCCGAAGTCATAGTTTTGCGAACAAGCCAACTCGACATTGCGAACGAGACCAGTCAATGATCCAAACAAAAAAAATATCCTGGCGAAAGCTGATCACGGTTGTTACGGGTTTGATATGCCTGAGTACCGTACCATTCGCCTGGAGCCAACAGGCAACGATTACGCCCAATTACAAAGAGGCCGACATTCGACAAATTATCGAAGCAGTTGGCGAAGTTACGCGAAAGAATTTCATCATTGACCCGCGCGTCAACGCCAAAGTGACAATGCTGTCATCAACGCCGATGTCCCCCGACGCTTTCTATGAGGCGTTTCTGTCGATCCTGGCAGTGCATAGTTACGTCGCGATAAAGACCGGCGACATCATCAAGATCGTACCCGATGCGACCGCCCGGCAGTTCGCGGGCCCGTTGGGCACAGGCGGAGCAGCCGGAGCGGACGATATCGTCACGCAGGTATTGCAAGTGCACAATGTCGGTGCTGCGCAGCTTGTGCCTATCTTGCGGCCATTGATTCCCCAATACGGACACCTCGCGGCGCATCCGGGTTCGAACATGCTGATCATTTCCGACCGCGCAGCCAACGTAGGCCGCATGGTCAGCATCATTCGCCGTATCGACCAGTCTAACGACGAAGACGTCGAAGTCATTCGCCTGGCGCACGCCTCAGCGGCAGAAATCGTTCGCATCATGACGGCGTTGACGCAACAACCACGTGCCGACGGCGTACAGGTCACGACCAGTCTCGTCGCTGACGCGCGGACTAACAGCGTACTCATCGGCGGCGACAAAAGTGAGCGTCTGCGGCTGCGTGCATTGATCGCGCATCTTGATACGCCTTTGGAAGACGGTGGCGACACGCAGGTTCGCTACCTGCAATACGCAGATGCAGAGGAATTGTCGACCAAATTACAAACGCACTTCACATCACAGGCACAGGCTACGGCCGGCCAGGCGGGAGGTGCTACGACCGGCGCAAACTCGGTCAGCGTTTGGGCCGATACGCAGACCAATGCCCTGGTGGTTAACGCACCGCCGAAGATGATGCGCTCCCTGATGCAGATCGTGGATAAACTCGATATTCGACGCGCACAAGTGCTCGTTGAAGCTATCATCGTCGAGGTCATCGCCGACAAGACTGCAGAACTGGGAATTACCTGGGCCGTTGAAGGCACCAGTTCAAATACGCCGCTCGGCGTCACAAACTTTCCCTCCTTCGGGAACGGTGTCGTTCAGTTGGGGACCGCCGCGGGCAGCGGCGGCACTATCGACCCGACCGGCCTGATCGGCGACGGCGCAACTTTCGGTCTTGGCCGCATCAGCGACAGCGGTGTCAGCTTTGCAGCGATTTTGCATGCGCTTGAGGGTGATGCAGATACCAATATCATCTCGACGCCCTCTATCGTGACCACCGACAATGAAGAGGCAAGCCTCAACGTTGGCCAGGAAGTGCCTTTCGTTACCGGCTCCTTCACCAACTCAGGCGGCACGGCCGGCGCCGTCAATCCGTTCCAGACCATTCAGCGTGAGCAAATCGGTGTCAAATTGACCATTACGCCGCAGATCAATTCAGGCAATTCGATGTTGCTCAAAATTTCGCAGGAAATTTCGAGCATCGCGCAATCCGCGGCCAACGCAGTTGATCTGATTACTAACGAGCGCATCATCGAAACCACGGTCATCGTTGACGATGGGCAGATACTGGTCCTCGGCGGTTTACTCGAAGACGTTATGCGCGAGAGCGAACAACGCGTTCCTTTCCTGGGCAGTATTCCGGGCATCGGTGCATTGTTTCGCAGCCGCAAAACTGACCTGGTCAAGACGAATCTGCTGGTGTTCATTCGGCCCAAGATCCTGCGCGACGCGTCTCAGACCACGCTCGAAACCAACTCCAAGTACAACTACATTCGTGAAGTCCTGAGAGAGAATGCGTCTGATGGCATTCAGCTAATGCCTCAGGCCGAGTCGTTTGAGTTGCCGCCGTTCGAGGAAGCCGATCGCCCTGAGCAACCAGATCTGGAGCTCGATGAGTAGCGACACCGAAATCGTCCTTGAGACAACCGAATTGGTGGATAGCACCGGATCCACGCTCCGAACATTGCCCTTCTCTTTCGCGAAACGGCACGGTGTTCTGATTCGAGAAATCGGCAAGGACACTGCCGATGCCGTATACCGTCCCGGCGTGTCTCCGCAAAGCCTTGCCGAGGTTCGCCGCTTCGCCGGTGTACCGCTGAATCTGTTGCGTGTGTCGGTCGAAGCATTCGACGCCTTGTTACAGGAGTCTTACGAGCAAGGCAGCCACAAAGCCATGCAAATGGTAGGTAGCCTTGACGAAGACACGGACCTTACTCAGGCTGCGCAAGAGCTGCAGGAACCCTCCGATTTGCTTGAGAGTGACGATGACGCGCCAATAATTCGCTTCATCAACGCAGTACTGACCGAAGCAGTCAAAGACAACGCTTCGGACGTACATATTGAACCCTTTGAGAACAGGCTCGTAGTTCGATTTCGGGTTGACGGTGTGTTGCGCGAAATTCTCGAAACACGACGTCGACTCGCGCCGCTCGTGGTGTCGCGTATCAAGGTCATGTCCAAACTGGATATCGCGGAGAAGCGGCTGCCACAAGATGGTCGAATTTCGCTGCGCATTGCCGGGCGAGCTGTCGATGTGCGCGTGTCTACGATGCCGTCAGGCCATGGTGAACGCGTGGTCCTGCGCTTGCTCGACAAGCAGGCAGGTCGTCTCGACCTGGAGTCACTGGGCATGGATGACGATTCGCGTGCAACCATGGACGAACTCATTCACAAGCCGCACGGTATCATTCTGGTAACCGGACCAACGGGATCAGGCAAGACCACGACGCTGTATGCCGCGCTTGGGCGTATTAACGACAACACTCGAAATATCATGACCGTTGAGGACCCGATTGAGTATTTCATCGATGGCATCGGTCAAACGCAGGTCAATACCAAGGTCGAGATGACGTTCGCACGCGGTCTGCGTGCAATCCTTCGGCAGGACCCGGACGTTGTCATGGTGGGCGAGATTCGCGACATTGAAACTGCCGAAATTGCGGTGCAAGCCAGCCTGACCGGTCACCTGGTGCTGTCCACATTGCACACCAACACGGCCGCCGGTGCGGTCACTCGTCTTCGCGACATGGGAGTAGAACCATTTCTGTTGTCGTCCAGCATGCTTGGCGTACTGGCACAGCGACTGGTTCGCGTGCTCGATGACGAAACCAAGATTCCGCATACTGCGAACGAGTACGAGTGCAACTTGCTCGGCGTGGATCAGGCGAAGCCACCTACCCTGTACAGACCCGGAGAAGGCCCGAACGGCGGCTACAAGGGCCGAACGGGTATTTACGAACTCATCGCGGTCGATGACGAAATGCGAACAATGGTCCACGATGGCGCCAGCGAGCAGGACCTTGAGAAATACGCGCGCAAGAAGAGTAGCAGCATTCGTGCTGACGGACGTCGTCGTGTTCTCGCCGGCGATACAACCCTCGAAGAGCTGCTGCGCGTAACCCGCGAGGACTGACATGGGCGCGTTCGAATACGTCGCGCTGGATCAGGCCGGCAAAGAATCCAAGGGACTGATCGAAGGCGATACGCCGAAGCATGTCCGGCAAATTCTTCGCGAGCGAAGCCTGCTGCCGGTGGCCGTCACCGAAGTAGCGCAAAAAGAAGCTCGCCGGCAACGATCATTTTCGATACGCAGCGGAATTTCGACGGCAGAACTGGCAGTAATTACACGGCAACTTGCATCGTTATCGCAATCCGGATTGCCGTTGGAAGAAGCGTTGCTTGCGGTCGCACAGCAGAACGATCATCCGCGCACCAAGAGCATCGTTCTTGGCGTACGCTCAAAGGTTGTAGAGGGACATACGCTCGCCGATGGCCTGGGCGATTTTCCGCAGGCGTTTCCCGAACTGTATCGCTCGACTGTCGCGGCTGGCGAACAATCAGGACATCTCGACGTTGTTCTCGAACGACTGGCCGATTACACCGAGGCACGCCAGGAGCTCAGGCAACGGATTAACAACGCGATGGTCTATCCAATTGCGTTGGTATTGATGTCCATCGGCATCATCAGCTTCATGCTCGCTTCGGTTGTACCGCGCATTGTCGGTATCTTTGAGAATACTGCAGGTGAATTACCTGCATTGACCCGGGGTCTGATTGCCACCAGTAATTTCCTGCGCGATCAATGGCCTTTCATCCTGCTTTTTATTGCTGCAGTCATCTACGGTATCTGGCGATTACTGCAGCAGGAAGAAGCGCGACGCAAATACCACCGTTTTCTGCTGCGCATGCCGATCGCCGGGCGCCTGACACGCGGTGTCAACACGGCTCGCTTTACGCGGACACTCAGCATCCTTGCGGGCAGTGGTGTGCCCATTCTCGAAGCGCTCAAAATTTCAGCTGCGGTAATCGAAAACCTGCCGATGCGCGATGCCGTTACCGAAGCGTCGTTGCGAGTACGTGAGGGCGCAGGTATCAGCCAATCACTTGCTGCCAGTAAGCTGTTCCCACCCATGATGATTCACCTGATAGCGAGTGGTGAGACCAGTGGCAAGCTCGAAGAAATGCTCACTCGCACGGCAAATTACCAGGAACGCGAGGTCGATGGATTGATCGCCACGCTGCTCGGAATCCTGCAGCCGCTGTTGATTGTCATCATGGGAGCCGTAGTTATGACGATTGTTCTGGCAATCCTCTTACCAATCTTTGAAATCAATAACCTGATTCGTTAATCCGTCCCTTGCACCGCCTATTTTTTCGCGGTATACAGGAAAAAATGCTGGCCTGGAGGCGTTTGCAATGAACGGTGAAGGTAGTAACGAGATTGAGTTGGACGACGAAGCCGAGATCATAATTGACTCTAGCGAGACGGTTGTGCTGAAGGAGGACTCGGTCGAGATCAATGTCGAAGAGTTGGTCGCCGATATCGAAGCGTCTGACGGCGACGATGTCGAGCATAAGCGTGAAGCCAAGAAACGTCTTGATGCGCTGGAGGAACAGCTGCACAAGGACGATGAGTTCGGCAGCACCTATAGCTTCGATCTCGAGGACGATCTTCCTACCTGAAGTCTCTTGAGGTAACCGACAGGTTGCCCAGCATCTCCGTGTGATCGATGAGTTGCCTGGCGATGACATGTATGACCTCGCCTTCTATTTGTAATTCTCCACGGATCCCCATGAGTCGCGCATTCAGGAGCGCTGAGCGGTAATTTTCTGCAACCTGCTTCCATACGATCAGGTTGATGTGTCCGGACTCATCTTCCAGCGTGACAAACGTGACACCACTGGCCGTTCCAGGCCGCTGCTTGGTAATCACCAGACCGGCAACATTCACACTAGAGCCGGTACTGAGATCAGACAGCCGACCGGCCTGCAGGTAACGATAACGATCAAGACGGTGCCGTAATAAATGCAGTGGATGACGCTCGAGCGTCATGCCGAGGCTTTGATAATCAGCAACGATGTTCTGCCCCTCAGTGGGTTTTCTGAGCAACGGTGCGGCCTCGTAACGCTCCATCGACGTAAACAACGGCGTTGGCTTCTCAACCCCGGCAATGGCCCAGCGCGCCTGATGACGATGTCCTGCCAGCGATTCCAGGGCACCTGCCGAGGCCAGTGCACCCAGCTCACGACGATCAAGCCCGGTTGCCTCCAGTAACACCTGAATGCTGCTATAGCCATCCACGGGCCTTGTATCGGTCGCGCGCCGCCCAGCCTCCTCCGACAACCCCTTGATCTGCCGTAAACCCAGGCGCAGCGCAGCAGCGCCTCCTGCACCCGACTCAAGCGTGCAATCCCAGTGACTCTGATTGATATCCACCTTGCGAATCTCAACATCGTGCCGCCGCGCATCCTGCGTTAACTGCGACGCTGAATAAAACCCCATTGGCTGACTGTTGAGTAACGCTGCGGTAAACACAGCAGGCGTATGGCACTTAAGCCAGGACGACACGTATACAAGCAACGCAAAACTGGCGGAATGCGATTCAGGAAAACCGTACTCACCAAACCCCTCGATCTGGCGGAATATCTGGCGCGCAAATTCTTCCTCGTAACCACGCTCACGCATGCCCTTGATTAACTTGTCTTCAAACGGCCCAAGCCCGCCGCGCCGTTTCCAGGCCGCCATTGCCCGCCGCAGCTGATCAGCCTCGCCGGGTGTGAAGCCAGCAGCAACAACCGCCAGCTGCATAACCTGTTCCTGAAAAATTGGCACTCCGAGCGTCCGTTGCAATACGCCCTTGACGTCTTCGCTCGGATAGTCGACCGCTTCCTCGCCGTTTCGCCGCCGCAGGTAGGGATGCACCATGTCACCCTGAATAGGGCCCGGCCGAATAATCGCGACCTCGATAACAAGATCGTAGTAACAGCGTGGCCGCAAACGCGGCAACATCGCCATCTGTGCACGTGACTCGATCTGAAACACGCCCATCGTGTCGCCGTGACAGATCATGTCGTACACGAGCGGATCTTCGGCCGGCACCGTCGCCAAGGTCAGCTCACGGCCGTCGAACTCACGAATCAAATCGAAACTACGCCGAATCGCAGTTAACATTCCGAGTCCGAGTACATCCACCTTGAGCAGGCCCAGATCCTCGAGGTCCATCTTTTCCCACTGGATGACGGTGCGCTCCGGCATCGTCGCGTTCTCCACGGGAACGAGCTCGAACAACGGCCCGTTGGAGATAACAAATCCGCCAACGTGTTGTGACAGATGTCGCGGGAAACCGAGCAACTCACGCACCAGGTACAACAGGCGCCTGATGATCGGACTTTCGGGATCGAGACCGGCCTCGAGCACCCGGCTGTCATCGACACGCTGGCCATCCCACCATTGCATTGAACGTGCCAGCCGTCCGACCTGCAATTCACTAAGCCCCAGCGATTTACCAACATCCCGCAATGCGCTGCGCGGCCGGTAGGTGATGACCGTAGCGGCGAGCGCCGCCCGCTCCCGCCCGTATTTCGCATAGATGTACTGAATGACTTCCTCACGGCGCTCGTGCTCGAAATCGACATCGATATCGGGCGGCTCGTTACGTTCTTTGGATATGAAACGCTCGACCAGCATCGCCATGCGGCCGGGATCGACCTCGGTAATACCGAGGCAGTAACACACGGCCGAGTTCGCCGCCGAACCTCGGCCCTGGCAAAGAATGTCCTGCGAGCGTGCGAACGCGACGATGTCGTACACCGTCAAGAAATAGGGTTCGTAGCGCAGCTCGGCAATCAGTTTGAGCTCGTGCTCGACCAGTTTGATGACTTTGTGCGGAACACCGCCGGGCCAACGCCGTTGCATGCCCTCTGCGGTCAGTTGCCGCAGGTAACTAGCGGGCGTTGCGCCGCGCGGCACGATCTCGTCCGGATACTCGTAGCGCAGCTCATCGAGTGAGAAGTCGATCGTATCGGCAATCCGCACAGTCTCGGCCAGCAACTCAGCCGGATAGACATGCTGCAGCACCTCAAGCGAGCGGAGATGACGCTCACCATTGGGATACAGCGCAAAGCCCGCGTTATCGATCGTGACGCCTTCGCGTATTGCGGTCAGCGTATCCTGCAGGATTCGCCGCGAGCGCCGGTGCATGTGTACATCACCACAAGCGACCAATGGCAGTTTGAGTCGCCGGCTTAAGGCCTGCAGCTGCTTAAGCTGACGGGCTTGTCGTCCGTCGGCCAGCAGTTCGACTGCAATCCAGAGTCGATCGCGGAAGGTCTCACGTATCCAGTGATCCTCGACATCAAGGTCGCAATGCTCGTCGGGCACCCAAAGCACCACACAGCCGGGCAAACCATTTTCGAACGCCAGTCGCGTTAACTCGTAACGGCCTTTTTCAGCCGCACGCCGGGCTTTCGTAATCAGCTCGCATAAGGCGGCATAGCCATTACGGTTTTGCACCAGCACCACGAGCTTGCGGCCACTTTGCAGCTGCAGTTCGGTGCCGATAATAAGTTTGGCAAGGCCGTGTTCTTTTGCCGCCGTGTGTGCGCGCACAATGCCCGACATGGTGCATTCGTCGGTGATGGCCAATGCCTCATAACCAAGCGCGACCGCCGCTTCGACGAGTTCTTCAGGGTGCGATGCACCGCGCAGGAAAGTGAAATTGCTTAGTGCATGAAGTTCGGCATAACGAGCCCGGGTCATCCAAAAATGCCGTGCAGGTACCAGCTCGTTGCACGACTGCGATTGCGGAACACCCACAAGCGTAATCCCCGTGGATTGATTGCCGTGTAGTAGTCACGTGCAATGCCATCGTCATCCCACCAACCGGTCTCGAGTCGTTCGGGCCCTTCGAGTAATGTCAGGCGGCCCTGATGCAACGGATAAGCCTGCTCAAGGCGCAATAAGATGGGTTCCGGCAACATCCACAATGGCCGGTAGAGGTTGCGCCGGATTGCCGACAATGTCGTGACAGCTGTGTCTCCCAACACGCCCTGCAATCGCCAGGCACGCTGCGGTCTGTGCTCCGCAACCGTTGTCACGCTCTGCACGGATTGATTGCCGATCCGCGCGGTCAAACGCTCGGCAAGTTGTGACATCGAATAGCGCCGCCCCTGCCCGCTGCTCCTGCCATGGAATGCCAGTCGCCCGGATGCCGCCTGCATCGCCTGGTTACGACCACCTTGCAGGCGCACTGCAATAACCGCTTCGGGCAACACCACACGTTCGAAACGAATACGCAGTAGCTCCGACCAATGCTCGGCGCGACGCTCAAATTCAGCTCCACCCAGAAACACCTGCGTTGCCGGCGCACGTAAATGAAAAAAAATAAAGCGCAATCGCTGTGTGCCGAGTTGCCGCGTCAACAAGAAACGTTCGAGCGACAACAGCAACTCATGACAGATAGCGAGCAAGGCCTCGCGATCACTTTGCTCCTCGGTCATTTCATAATCGGCGCAAAACCGCTCGGGTGCACGCCAGGACGCACGTGGATCCGGCAACCTGCCCAGCGCCCGGTCGAGTTCCAGGAGTCGCTGCGAACCAAAGCGGCGCGCGAAACCTTCTCTGGGCAAGCGCAGGCAATCGCCCACACTCGTCGCACCCATGCCGCTGATCGAATCACAGATCGAAGCTGGCCAGTCCAGGCAGGCCAGTGGCAGGCCGCGCAACACACTCGCGATGTTGGCGGTTTCGCGGACACAAGCTCGACGACCTGCTCTTGCTAGCCAGGTAGCAGCAAGCGGCGTCGGTGCTATCGCCAGTGAGGCCTCGAAGCCCTGTTGCTCCAACCCGGCCGCAACCTGTTGCCGAAGGCTTGGCAGGCCACCGTACAAGCGCAGGCTGCCTGCGATCTCGAGCAACAGCACGTCACGCCCGGCAATGCAGACCACCGAGGTGAATTGCTCGAGCCAGGTCGCAAGCTGCTCGACCGCCTGTTGTTCGCGCAAAGTACTGCGTTCTTCGATATGCAGTGTGGGCAACAATGCCAGCGCAGCATTCGCCGACTGCCCCGGCTGTATGCCCGCGGCACTCGCCTTCGGGCAGGTCAGCAACACACGATGTATGCCGTGCTGCTCCTCGACAACCACCCTGGCTTCTTTAGAAGGCCCGCTCGCCTCGAGTGACAGGTTTGGCAGATACGCACAAAACCATAAACGTCGAACAGCGGCTGCCGTCGTGCTTGGGCTCCGCGGCGCGGCAGGCGGCGTATCGAGTGCTAAAGCTTGTTGAGCCACTAGATGATGTCATGCAATACGGCCGGCCGGCCGCCACGACTTTTTAGAATACTGAGGCACGTACCAGACGCATTCGCCTGCAACTCGATGCGCAATGCCGCTGCCGAAGGCTCGGAGCGCGCCGTCAGCGGTCGAAATGCAATCGCCCAGCTATTGCCCTTCTCGGCTGCCAGCTGCAAACGCCGGCTGGACTGATCGTCAAGCTGTTCGGGCCATAGCAGTACGGCTGCGCAAGTGCCCGACGACAACGCCTGCTCGGCAGACCAGAGCACTTCGTTATCGGTCTTCGGCCGCACGATCAACATGCGTGACAGATCGATGCCCCATTGCTGTAACGCCGGTGGATACGGTTGAAACGGCGGCGCCACCCAGGCAATCCAGCCCGGCTCCGCAAAATCTGCGGTCGTGTCCTCGGCACTCAACGTGGCTAACGCCGGCATCAACAGGCGTAATTCGCCGATACCGTAATGTTCGGTCAGAATCTCCGTTAACGCGTGTTGTGGCCAACCACCACCGGGCAGGTGGCGGTCGAGCCGGTCGTAGCCGCTCGCAAGTCCGGCCATTCCTTGTGCCGGGTTGCGGCCGCGCCAGAGACGTGGATTTTCAAGAAGTTTATCGAGGGAGGATGAATCGTGCGGCATGGTTGCGTCATGGCTGCCTAGTGCAACGGCATACCGTCGCGAATAACGCCAACAACGACGCCTTCGATAACCATCGACTGTTCCTTGAGATCGACGATGATCGGCTCAAATTCTTCGTTTTCAGGCAGCAATTCAACCACCGAACCTGTCTGACGGTAGCGCTTGACGGTGACTTCATCGTCAATACGCGCCACCACAATCTGCCGGCTGCGGACTTCGGGTGTGCGATGGACAGCAACCAGGTCGCCATCAAGAATGCCCACATTCTTCATACTCATGCCATAGACCCTGAGCAGGTAATGCGGCTTTGGATTAAAAAGTGCCGGATCCATTTTGTAATGAGTCTCGATATGCTCCTCTGCAAGAATGGGACTACCGGCCGCGACCCGACCCACGAGCGGTAATCCCATTTGCTCGCGCAGGGAATCTTTGAGTTGAATACCGCGTGAGGCGCCCGGTAACAGGTCCAGTACACCTTTCTTCTGCAATGCCCGCAGATGTTCTTCGGCGGCATTGGCTGACTTGAAGCCGAGTTCACGGGCGATTTCGGCACGCGTGGGTGGCATACCAGTTTCAGCCATAAACTCCTGAATCATTTCGAGAATTTGTGCTTGTCGGGGGGTCAGTGGTCGCATTTAATCAGCCCTGTATGAATTCACAGTAGATGTAATTATATACAGTACTTCGCTGAGTGCAAGTGGTATGTAGGAGGGCCTTCAGGCCCGATAGAGATCGGGCCTGAAGGCCCTCCTACGATTTATCGCTGTCGCTGTAGACCGACAAACGATAATAAAAACAGTTGTTTTCATTGAAGCTTTGGGCGTATTGGGAAATAATGCGCCTGCAATTGCATCCCAACAAAGGAATTTTTGATAATGAACAAGATTGTAAAAGTGAGCGCGCTTGTGCTCTTTCTCGGTCTCGCCTCAGGTTGCGCAACAACCGGTCTGGACGACGTGAAAGCTACCGCTGACAGAGCTGCTGCTGATGCTGCTGCTGCTGTCTCGGCTGCTGAAGCTGCTCGTGCTGCCGCGGATCGCGCTGCTCAGGCTGCTGCCGGCGCCCAGAGTACTGCAGATCAGGCACTGTCAGCTGCAACAGAAGCACAAGCATGTTGCGAAGCAAACCGTGAAAGCATGGAACGTATGTTCCAGAAATCTATGTCGAAGTAGCTTTAGACTACAAAGATATTATTCCAACGCCGCGCTTGTCGCGGCGTTTTTTATGCTCTTCCCCGACTGAAGCAGGGATACCGTCTGAGCGGCCGACAATTTCTTCGGCCAGGTGCCAATCCAGTTCTCCTGCGCGCTCACCGGTCGCGGAGATGAACAGCTCGGTCATTTTCGTCAATGGATCCTTGTCGCCCTCTTCCAGCTTCGGATGCGACTCCATGACCAGTTCGCCACCGTTCCAGCCGAACTTGACCGGCTCATTAACAATACGAACCTTGGTATCGATGCCCACGAGGCCAAACAGGAATTCGATATCTTCCGGAAACATGCGCACACAGCCGTGGGAAACGCGCATGCCGACGCCGGCCGGTTTATTGGTGCTGTGTATCAGGTAACCCGGCATGCTCAGGCGCAGCGCATATTTGCCGAGCGGATTTTTGGGCCCCGGTGGCACGATTCTCGGTAACGGATCGCCCTCGGCCGCATGCTCTTCGCGCACCGACTGCGGTGGATACCAGGCCGGATTGACAACTTTTGAAATGATCTCGGTCGTGCCGAGCGGCGTCTCCCAGTCCATGCGGCCGATGCTGATCGGATAGGTCATCACATAGGCCGGCTCGCCCTCTTTGGGTTCCGGAAAGTAGTACAAACGATATTCGGCGAGATTCAGGACCACGCCTTCGCGCGCTCCGGCCGGCAGGACATAGCGGGTCGGCAATACGACCTCGGTACCCTCACCCGGGAGCCAGATATTCAGGTCGGGGTTTGCCCGTACAATATCCTCGTAGCCGAGGCCATGGCGGCGAGCGATATCGATCAACGTGTCTTCATAACGCGCAGTTATGGTCGAGACGGCGCCGACGACGTCATAGCCTTCGGGCGGTAGCTCGAATATCTCAGCCTGCGCAGGGACAGTAAAAATCAGCCCTGCCAGGGCGATAAATATGCTGCTGCTTCTCATTTTCCCTTTTCGTCGCACTCAATGACTTCGGTCTCTGTCTCGGCGGCAGCCAGCCACTCCTGCATAGCCTCACTTTCCAGCAGCCGAGTCGGGTAAAACCCGGCCGACTCCGGAAGATTGACGCCATACGTTCGAAACCGCAGCACGACCGGCGCAAACATGGCATCGGCGATGCTGAAGTCACCAAACAGCCAGCCATTATCGCCGCTGTAATGCCGATGACAAGCCGACCAGATCGCAATTACGCGATCAATCTCATCGGTCAACTCGTCAGGCAGCGACACCTTGCGGCCCATTGCCCGACAATTCATTGGCATGCAGTTGCGCAACTCGGGAAAACCGGCATGCATTTCGGCGCAAATGCTCCGGGCATAGGCCCGCGCATTACTGTCCGCCGGCCACAGCTCTGCGTCCGGCCAGCGCTCTGCAGCAGTCTCGGCGATGGCGAGCGTATCCCAGACCGTCAGGTCGTCGAGCTGCAGAATTGGCACCGTGCCACCGGTGTTAAAAGCCGCTATTTCGGTCTCAGTAGTGTCGAGATCGAGCGCTATCCGGTGCTCTTCAAATTCGATACCAGCCTCACGCAGCAACAGCCAGGCCCGCAGTGACCAGGATGAGTAATTTTTGTTGCCAATGATGAGTTTGGGCGCCATTTCCTCATCATACCGAATAATCTGTTTGACCGTGTTCGACTCGACCGGTAGCCTTTGTCGCCTTATCCGACCGGCTTGGTGTTATGGGCTTGAAAATTTCATTTGAACTCAGTGATCGCGATTTGCAGTATTTTCGCGAAGCATTGCAGCATTCTCGCAATACGGTTCGACACGCGGAAGAAGGAGAGATCCTCGAGGCCATTCGCGATGTCCTCGAAGAAATTCGCAGCAACGAACCGTTACCGGACTTCGTCGCGCGCCGGATTCCGGAGATTGAATCGTTTATCCAGATGCTGACCGATGACGAATGGCAATTACCGGAAGCCGATCGTGAGCGGCTGTTGTCGATGTTCATCTACTTCGCCGACCCGGAAGATCTCCTTCCCGATGATATTCCTGTCATCGGTTATCTCGACGACGTCATCGTGATCGAATTGATCATGCAGGAGCTGTTTCACGTACGAGAAGCGTACGAGGACTTTTGTGAATTTCGCAATTCGTTCGACAGCGAACACGGCGATTCGCTTGACGGCGCCGTTCGCCGGGATCGCATCGATCGCAGGCGTCAGCAGTTGCACCAACGCATGCAACGTCGCGCCGCGGGACGCAAATCCGTAAACCTTTGGCAATGATCGCAGTGAGTGCTGCGATTACAAACGCATTAACACCGAACCCCAGGTGAAACCACCACCAAACGCTTCCATCAGCACCAGCTGACCGGCTTTTACGCGGCCATCGCGTTTGGCAACATCGAGTGCCATTGGCACAGACGCTGCAGAAGTATTGCCGTGATCCTGAACCGTGAGAATTACTTTCTCCATCGGCAGTCCGAGACGTTTTGCGGTTGCCTGGATAATGCGAATATTGGCTTGATGTGGAATCAGCCAATCCAGTTCATCCTGCCCGATACCGGCCTTCGCAAGAACTTCGGTGGCGACATTGCCAAGTGTCTTCACAGCAACCTTGAATACTTCGTTGCCGGTCATCATGATCCCAGCTTCATCGGTACCGGCTTTATGCAAATCTTTTGATGCGCCAACCGGGTAGTACAACAAGTCTTTGTACTGACCGTCCGCGCCGAGGTGCGTCGCGATAATGCCCGGTTCGTCTGATGGCTTGACGATGACTGCGCCCGCACCGTCGCCGAACAACACGCAGGTATTGCGGTCGGACCAGTCGACAAGTTTGGTAATGCACTCGGCACCAATCACGAGTGCGCACTTCGCCTCGCCCGCTTTGATGAATTTGTCAGCAGTGGTCAGCGCGTAAATGAAACTTGTGCACGCTGCTTCCATGCCAATCGCCGGACAGGCAGGAATACCAAGCCGGTGCTGCACCAGTGTCGCGCAATTCGGAAATATTAAATCCGGCGAGGTCGTACCGACCAACACCATGTCAATGTCAGTGACATCGATGCTCGCGTCTTCGATCGCGATTTTCGCTGCCTCGACACACATGTCAGACGTGGTTTGATCGGGGGCTACGCAATGACGACGCTCGACACCAGTGCGCGTACGAATCCACTCATCCGTCGTATCGACCATCTTTTCGAGATCGAAGTTGGTCAGTATCTTTTCCGGCAAATAACGGCCGGTGCCAACTATTTTTGTGTAGATCATGCTGCTTCCCGCTGCAACAAGTTGCCAATTTGCTGTGGCACCTGGTTGTGTACTTCGACGACTGCCGTGTCAATCGCGTGTTGAAATGAATACGAATCGGCGCTGCCGTGGCTCTTAATTACAATACCATTAAGGCCGACCAGAGTCGCACCGTTGTAGTTTCGCGAGTCCATATCAACCGCGAGATTTCTGAGCACCGAGCGTGACAGTAACGCCTGTAACTTTGCCAGCCAGCTACTGGTAAACGCGCGTCGCAAGTAATGCGATGCCAGGCCAACGGTTCCCTCCATGGTCTTTAAAGCAACATTGCCGGTGAAACCATCGGTGACAACGACATCTGCCTTGCCAGAAAATAACTCGCTGCCTTCGATGAAGCCGATGTAGTTCAGACTGCTGGCGTTAAGCATTGCCGCCGCGTCTTTGACTGTGTCGTGTCCCTTGGTGTCTTCGGCGCCGATATTGAGTAATGCCACTTTTGGCAACTCGATGCCGGTGATATCGGTCGTAACAATCGAACCCATAACTGCGAATTGAAACAAGTGTTCGGCTGAGCACAAGGTATTCGCGCCAAGGTCGAGCATGTGTAACGTGCCACCGATGGCAGGCAACTCCGTAATGATGGCTGGTCGATCGATACCAGGAAGCATTTTCAATACATACTTCGCCGTCGCCATCAGTGCGCCGGTATTGCCGGCACTAACGCAGGCGTCCGCAGCGCCAGCTTTGACCAGGTTCAATGCAATGCGCATCGAGGAATCTTTTTTCTTGCGCAGAGCATCGACCGGCGACTCCGACATCTCGACGACTTCGCTTGCGTGCACGATCGAGAGTCGCGGTTCATCGCCGACAATGCGGGTCACGAGATCCTGCAGTTCGACTTCGTCACCGACCAGTATCAGCTCAAGGCCTGAATGTTTGTTAAGCGTCGCGTTAGCCGCGCGCACGACAACGTCGGCGCCGAGGTCGCCGCTCATTGCGTCAATGGAGATTATCGACTTCGTTGCCACAACTCAGCAGACCAGCATTCGGATGGCCTGTTCAGTTTTGGAACTTACTCGTCGTCTTCGTCTTGGACTTCTGGCTGCGCAACAACCTGGTTGCCGCGGTAGAAGCCATCGGGGGTTACCCGGTGTCGCAAGTGTGTCTCGCCCGAGGTCGGATCAACAGACACAGCCGGTTTCTTCAACTTGTCATGCGCGCGACGCGCACCACGGGTTGCTGGGGTCCTGCGACTTTTTTGAACAGCCATTTTCTTCTCCTGCAACAATGGTCCAAAAACACCACCGTTGAAATTAGTTTTCTTTGTCCATCTGCGCTTTCAAATTCGCAAATGGCGTTGTCATCTTTTCCGCAATTTCCGGCGACGCTGCCGCTCTTACGCAGTTCGCATTACCGTCATGCATTGCCACCAACGGTAGCGCCATGATCAATGCCTCTTCAACCAGGTCGGCGGGGCATACCTCGTCTTCGTCAAGCTCCCAAACCTCGTAATCTTCACCGTCGACGCTGATCGCCTGATCGCCGTCGAACAACAACCTAAGCTCAGTATTCAGCGGCAACGCAAACGGTGCCAGGCAACGCTGGCACACGGCGTCAATCGTAACAGCCACCTGCCCTGTAAGCGCCGGCGCACTACCCTGCGCGTCGATAAAACCAAAGCTCAGCTGGCCTGCGACCGTCCTGCCGCGCCAGTCGGGCGGAATTTTCTCAGGATCCAGCGCAGCAAGATCCGTTGCAACAATCTCAGCTAGCCGCTCGAAACTACTAATTTCATCAGCAATTTCAATAACTTGTCCGCTTGCCGCAAAATCCTGCGGAGCACGGCGCTCTTGCAGCGGATTGCCCATGGCGGGCGCATGATAAGGACCTCGGGGGCCGCTGTCAAAGCGGATGGGCGTTAAATAATCGGTTTCCTAAATCAGACCGGGTAAACTGACTTTCTTTCGCGCCAAGCATTTGATTTTATGCAGAATCCTTCCGCGCCACCGATTTTTTTGGCCTCTTCTTCGCAGTATCGGCGAGGCCTGCTCGATCGCTTCCTCGACGAATACGAGGCGGTGTCGCCGGATGTGGACGAAAGCGATCATCAGGGACTCCCACCCGAGGAACTCGCTGCTCACCTCGCGCGCCAAAAAGCCGAATTCATATCCAAAAACGCCCGCGATGCATTGATTATCGGCGCCGATCAGTTGGCGGTGCTCGACGACCAGGTACTTGGCAAACCCGGCGACCATCAAAAGGCCGTTGAGCAACTGCTTGCGGCATCCGGCAAGACGATGACCTTTCTGACTGCCGTTTGCATTCTCGACCCGGTCGGCCGTACCCGCCACGAACATGTCGATCACACCACGGTTCGCTTTCGAGATTTCGATCGCCGCCTGGCAGAAACCTACCTGCGTCACGATAAGCCCTATGATTGTGCGGGCAGTTTCAAGATCGAAGGTGCAGGCTTCGTCTTATTTGAATCAGTCGACGCCGAAGACCCAACAGCTTTGGTCGGCCTGCCAATGATCTGGGTCGCCGGCCGGCTACTCGAACTGGGCTATCTCTTACCTTCATGAGGGCGCATGTGGGAGGCCTCTCATAACATAATGAGTAGAAATCCGCGCTACGATATTCTGTTCGAACCGGTTCGGATCGGCCCGGTTACCGCGCCGAATCGTTTCTACTGCACGCCGCATGCACTCGGTACGGGACAGCAAATGCCGCACACGCGTGCGGCGATGCGTGAAGCTCGCGCTGAAGGTGGCTGGGGCGTCGTCAACACCGGTTACTGCTCGATTCACCCAAGCTCCGACGACGCGCCACTGCCCTATTGTCGATTGTGGGACGACGAGGACATCAAGGTGCATGCATTAATGGTCGACGCAGTACACCGGCACGGAGCGCTGGCCGGAGTCGAGCTGTGGCATGGCGGAAGCGGCATCGGCAATCGATTTACACGTGTGACGCCCATGTCCGTCTCGGGCGTATCGTCCGATTTGTCATACCCGGGCTGGATCAGCCTGACCAAATCCCGCCCGATGGACCGGCGGGATATTCGCGAGTTTCGACGCTGGCATGTCGATGCTGCGAAGCGCGCAAAATCCGCCGGCTTTGACATTATTTATGTCTACGCGGGTATGGGCTACGGCCCGTACCAATTCCTGCTGCCGTGGATGAACAAGCGTACTGATGAATACGGCGGCAGCCTACAGAATCGCGTACGCCTCATGCGTGAGATCGTCGAGGATATGAAGGATGCAGTCGGTCAGAAATGTGCCGTGGCCCTGAGATTTAGCACCGATGCGTTGCTCAGGTTGCCCGGCGACAATCTTGAGTCCGAAGCGCACGAGATCGTCTCGATATTAGCGGACGTTCCTGATCTATGGGACGTAAAGTCATCGGATTGGACAGTAGAAACTGTGTCCGCACGGTTTAGCGAGCAGGGAGCGCAGGAACCGATTAACAACTTCGTGAAGCCGTTGACATCGAAACCGGTCGTCGGTGTCGGCCGCTTTACCTCACCGGATGCCATGGTCAGTCAAATCAAGCGTGGCATTCTCGATCTGATTGGAGCAGCCCGCCCTTCTATCGCCGATCCGTTCTTGCCAAATAAAATCAACGAGGGACGTGAGGACGAAATTCGCGAATGCATCGGCTGCAATATCTGCGTGTCCTCGTATCACGACGGAGTCCCGGTTCGCTGTACGCAAAACCCGACCATGGGTGAGGAGTGGCGGCGCAACTGGCATCCGGAGAGCATCCCGGCGGGCGATCCGGAGCAAAGTGTGCTGATCGTCGGCGCGGGCCCGGCAGGACTCGAATGCGCTCGAGCGCTCGGGCAGCGCGGCTTCGCCGTCACCCTGGCCGAGGCAAGAGAGGAACTCGGCGGTCGTGTCAGCATTGAATCAAAGTTACCTGGACTGGCCACGTGGGCTCGCGTGCGCGACTACCGAACTAACCTGATTCAAACGATGGGTAACGTGGATATCTATCGCAGCAGCCCGTTATTGTCACAGGACGTCATCGATTTCGGCTGTGATCACGCGATCATCGCGACAGGCGCACAGTGGACTCGTGAGATTCTGAGCGACAACGGCTATCCGATCGATGAAATCGACGGCGATACGGTCTTTACGCCGGATGAGATTTTGGCAGGTGCGGAACCGAAAGGCCCGATCGTCATCTACGATTTCGATCACTACTACATGGGCAGTTGCCTGGCCGAAGTCCTCCGTCAACGCGGAATTGAGGTCACGATCGTAACGCCGGCAAATGCCATTTCCGCCTGGACGTTTATGAATAACGAGATGGGCAATATCCGCGCACGGATGATCGAAGTGGGTGTTGATACTGTGTTCGAAAACCACGTGACTGGCTTCGACGACGGAGTACTGAAATTGGCCAGTATTTATCCGGGCGGTGGTATCCGATCTATCGACTGCGGATCATTGCTTATCGTCGGTGTCAGAACCGCAAACGATGCTTTGTATCAGGAATTGCGTAAGACCGGTATGAGTTCGTTGCGTAGCATCGGTGACTGCCGGGCACCCGGCGCTATTGCACATGCCGTGTACTCCGGCCACGAGTGCGCCCGGACAATTGACGCTGGCGAGACCGTTGAAGCTATCGAGTGGGAACGGCCGAGGCTTTAACCAGATTTGCTGCTATCGTCGACGAAGTTATAGCCAAAACGATCGATCAGATAGTTTTCTTTTTCCGCAAGCAGTTGCTCCAGTTGCGCTGTGTAACCGCCAGCATAGGACTTCGGGCGTGGACTTGGGTTTAGTGCCCCGCTCTCCTTTAGATACTCGGTGATACCGTTGTCTATGGGCGTGCCAGTCTCTTCCAACAGCCGCAGCACTTCCTCTCTCAAGTTTTCAAATCGACCAATATGAATGCGTTGGGAGTTTTCCGACTCGTACATGAGCTGGAATAACCACGAGTAATAGCCATGCCCCTCGGGAAAGTTTTCAAAGTGCTCCGATCGCAGGCCCGGGATGTGACGCCGAGCACGAGTCTGGATGTTGATGTGGGTTGGCGCCGCTTTGATCAATTGGTCCAGCAGACGCTTACTCGGAACACTGTTATCGCCAAGCCGCAGGAACCTGGAAACGATTGCCTCAAAACCAGGAGCGCCACCGCCAGCGATTATCTGGAATACGTATTGTTGCTTGCGCCGGTAGTCAAAAAACATGGAGACATACCAATCCCACGGGTTACGAACAAAGCCGATAACCGGCAGCTGCGAGTATTCGCTCGGCAGGTCCCGTAAGTGACCGTGGTATTGGATCATTTGCGCACCAGGCACGTGCTCAAGCATCAGCTTGTTCAGGAACGTGCCACCCGTGCGTGAAGTGTGAATATAGACGAAATGCTCTGTAACTATCATTTGAGGCCTGTTGGAATCTGCTTCTCCTGAACCACTGGGGGGCTCTCGGACGGCAACGTGCGCACGCCAGAAGCTTCTATTGCGGCCGGTACCATTTCAATCTTACCCAGGGTTAAAATGTTGGCACCGGAAACGCCAGGAATCGCTGCCATTTCCTGCATCAACTCCGCACAGATTTCGATGCCCTCGCGCTCCGGATGCGAGGATGCCTCCAATCGCCGGATAATTGCCTCCGGGACGAGCGCACCCTTGACGTTATCCCGCACCCAGCGCGCCACATCGGCAGACGGCAATGGTGCCAACGCCATGATGAAACTGGCCTTGTGAGTCAATTTCGATGCAACAATACGGGCCATGTAATTGCGGGCGACGTCCAAATCGAAGCAGATCTGTAGCTGGATGAATTTGGCACCGGCATCGCATTTTCGTATAGGGTTATTCGGTGTCCAGTCGGGCTCCGGATCGAACATTTCGGCGTTGGCGCCAATCAGAAACCCGGCGTCGAGCGACGTGTCTTCGTCGTGCTTCAAAGTCTGCAAGTAGGCCATGAATTCCAGCGCGAGAATGTCAGATACGCCGCGCACCCCGAGTTTCTTACTATCCGGAATCTTCTTGCCGCGCATCACCAATACGCTGCTCACGCCGAGCGCGGCCGCACCAATGAGATCTTTATGCAGTGCGATACGATTTCGATCGCGGCAATTCATATGCACGATGGGGTCTATACCCTGAGGTATCAGCAATGCTGCAGCGGCGATCCCCGACATATGCAGCTGCGAGTTATCGGACAGCTGCACGGCATCGACTGCCGGGCGCAGGATTTCGCCTTGCCGGAGCAACGATTCCGGGTCCGGCGCCTCTGCCAGGTTCAGGTGGGCAGTGACCACGAAATCTTTTGTTTTTAGGGCTTTTTTAAATGTCATGCAGCGCTCAAGGATTCGAGTAGTCTCTCATGCCGACCACCTGCTTTAACCATGTGTCGTATGGCCTCGTAGCTGTAATGGTTCCACAAGGCGCCGGTGTCAACCGTAATGCTGCCCCTAACGCGGGCACATCGTCAAGCGAGGAAACGGCTACGATTTCTTTTTTGTAAGCCGCTCCAGAAAGCGTTCCAGATCGTCAGCCAGCGGTGAGGTGAAGTGCAATTCGTTGCCGCTGCCATCCGGAAACGCGATGGACTGGGCATGCAGGAACAATCGCTTCAGGCCGAGCTTTTTGGCGGCGCGATTGGCCTCGCCTTCGCCGTAACGCTCGTCGCCGACCAGCGGATGGTCGTAATGCTCAAGATGCACCCTAATCTGGTGTGTCCGCCCCGTCAGCGGCGAACACTGCAACAAGCTGTACTTGCCAAACGTGCGCGACAATTGCACCCGGGTCTGTGCCGATTTGCCTTCATTGCTGACGATGACATGGCGCTCGCCGCCTTTGCGATTTTGCACGAACAATGGCTCATCGATGAGCTGCTCGCCCAGTTGCCAGTCCCCGACCGCCAGCCCAAGATAGTTCTTCTCCACCATGCCCTCGCGAAAGCGCTCGTGCAGCTCGCGCAGAGCGCTGCGCCGCTTGGCCAGCACGAGGCAGCCTGAGGTCTCACGATCGAGACGATGCACAAGTGACAGGTCGCGTAATTCGGGTCGCGCATGCCGCAGCATTTCCACTACACCGTGACTGACGCCGCTGCCACCATGTACGGCAATACCGGACGGTTTATCGATGACGAGCAGGCGTTTGTCCTCGAACAGCACCCGGTCCGCCAGCGCCGCGGTCAATTTCTCGCTTGGCGGCTCGCCTTCTGCTCGCAGCCGAACGGGCGGGATACGGACCTCGTCGCCTTCGGCCAGCTTGTACTCGGCGCGTATCCGGCCACTGTTGACACGGACCTCACCACGCCTGAGCAAACGGTAAATTCTGCCCTTGGGGACCCCCGGGAGTTCGCGCCGCAGGAAGTTGTCGATGCGCTGTCCGGCTTGCTCGCCATCGATGCACACCTTCCGAACCTGCGTCCGCTGGCCGTCCGTATCTTTCGGATTTTGCTGCATGATCAATAGCTTGATGGTTTGAGGGGGTGTGTTATATTAACGCGCTGTGGAGCCCGATCCTTAGGATCCGGCAGACACAAGGCCTTCGCGGCAACCACTTCTGGACTGACCGCGTCGGTATTAGACACTATTTATGGATTTATTTTTTGGCTTCGCAAGGCGAGGCCTACCTGGATGGCAGCGAGCATAGGATTTAGGCAAGCGCCAAAGCGGCCCGGCCGCAGGGAATACATGCTGATTTTTTTACGGGACCTGATGCAGGAGATTCAGGCCCGATACAAGTTTCTCCACCACGCAGATGGCGCTGTCATGCGCCAGATTATCCTGTGTGAGAGCCCCTGCGCACGACCCCTGGCACTTCGCCCCGTTTCGCTGCCCTCCCTCACTTATCAAGTAGGGCATCATGAAAAGAATGTTAATCAATGCAACTCAGGAAGAAGAGTTGCGCATGGCGATGGTCGATGGCCAGAGTCTCTATGATCTAAATATTGAACTACCCGCAGGCGAACGCAAAAAAGCAAACATCTACAAAGGAAAGATCACCCGTATCGAGCCCAGCCTCGAAGCGGCATTCGTAGATTTTGGCGCTGACCGCCACGGATTTCTCCCGCTCAAGGAGATTTCCAGCGAGTACTTCGTCAAGCAGGTCGATTCCGGTAAACCCAATATCCGCGACGTTCTCAAAGAAGGTCAGGACATTGTCGTGCAGATCGACAAGGAAGAGCGCGGCAACAAGGGCGCCGCTCTGACGACGTTCGTCAGCCTGGCCGGACGATTTGTCGTCCTCAAACCCAACAAGTCCCGCTCAGGTGGCGTGTCCAGACGCATCGTCGGCGAAGACCGCGATCTCGCCAGGAAGTCGCTCGGCGACATCGAAATCCCCAAGGATATGAGCGTCATCCTGCGAACAGCAGGCATCGACCGCAGTCCTGAAGAACTCGCCTGGGACCTCGAGAATCTGCTCACGATCTGGACCGCCATTCTCAATGTGGTACTCGAGCGCAGCTCACCGTTCCTGATCTATCGCGAAAGCAATTCAGTGGTCCGCGCGTTGCGCGATTACCTCACAGGTGAAGTCGGTGAGATCCTGATCGACGACGAGACGACTTATAAGGAAGCTGTCGAATTTGTCGAACAGGTCATGCCGCAGAACCTGAAGAAACTGAAGCATTACGTGGATCCGGTGCCGCTCTTCACGCGCTACCAGATTGAAAGCCAGATCGAATCTGCGTTTACGCACTCGGTAACGCTCCCGTCCGGCGGCAGTATTGTCGTCGATCACACCGAAGCGCTGGTATCGATTGATATCAACTCGGCGCGTGCGACCAAGGGCAGCGACATTGAGGCCACGGCGTTCAACACCAACCTTGAAGCGGCCGACGAGATCGCGCGGCAGCTCAGGATTCGGGATCTGGGTGGCCTGATCGTCATCGATTTCATCGACATGGGACCGCAGAAAAATCAGCGCGAGGTGGAAAATCGCCTGCGTGATGCTGTACACCAAGACCGTGCACGCGTACAGATCGGCAAGATTTCGCGCTTTGGTTTGCTCGAGATGTCGCGGCAACGGCTGCGGCCATCGCTGGGCGAATCCAGTTACCTCACCTGCCCGCGCTGCTCCGGCATTGGCACCATTCGCAGCGTTGAATCACTGGCACTGGCTATCCTGCGCATCATCGGTGAGGAGGCACGCAAGGAACGGACTTCAAAAGTAATCGCGCAGCTGCCCGTCGAAGTGGCGACGTACCTGCTCAACGAAAAACGTGACTGGGTGCAGAACCTGGAATCGCGTAACGAGATGCAGGTTGTCCTGGTCGCCAACTCGACATTGGAAACACCGCATTACGAAGTACGCCGCGTCCGCGACGATCAAATGGAATTACCCGAGAACGCTGGCGCCAGCTATGAGCTGACCGATGCGGAGGTCCAACCGGAGACACCGCAGGCCATTCTCGAACGCAAAGCCATCGAACCGGCAGCGATCGCAGTAATGAAGTCGTCTACGCAAGCGCCAAAACCGCGCAAGGAAAGCAAGGGCCTGTTCACGTGGCTGGCGGGACTGTTCGGCGGCGGCGCCGAGAAAAAGAAAAAGCCCGCCCCCAAGCAACGTAGCAGGCAAGACGGACGGGACAGTCGTTCACGTGGCGGTCAGCGAAATCGTGGTCGCAGTGAAGGCCAGAACCGCAAGCGATCCAAGAAGACCGCCAAGAAGGCTGGCTCCAGGGATCAGAACCGGCAGAAGAAAGATGCTGCCAAGCCGAAACAGCAACAGAAACCGAAGGACGCAGCCGCCGCTCCGGAGAAACGCGAGAATAAACAGGATGGCGAGCGCAAGCCGTCACGTAGTCGCCGCAGTCGTGGTGGACGCCGCCGTAAGCGCGGCAGTGTGCAGGATCGTCCGGCACAGGATGCAAGCGGCAATGTTGATGCAACCAGCAACGTAGAAGGGCCTGCCAGCAACGTAGGAGGGCCTTCAGGCCCGATTACAGAACAAGCAGCGCAGGCGCAATTCGCCAAGGAACAATTAGCGAAAAAACCAGACGCTCCTGCAGGAGAGCCTTCAGGCCAAGAGCCTGCAGGAGTGCCTTCAGGCCAGGAAACTGTAGGAGAGCCTTCAGGTCAGGAAACTGTAGGAGGGCCTTCAGGCCAAGAGACTGTAGGAGAGCCTTCAGGTCCGAAAGAGCAAGCAGCCAAACCCGTAAGAAAGAAAGCGGCCAGGCCGAGGAAACCCAAGGTTGAAAAATCAACGACTGATGCTGGTTCAGCAGACGTAGGAGAGCCTTCAGGTCAGGAAGCTGTAGGAGGGCCTTCAGGCCCGAAGTCCGAGCCCAAAGCCAAGCCCAAAGCCAAGCCCAAAGCAGAGCCGAAAACCGACGACGGGCCGCCGAAAGTACGCACCGATGCAGAGCGCACAGCCGATGCGGCCAAGCCTAAAAAGGATCTTGGGGATACCCATCCCAACTTACCAGCACCGTCTTCTGGGCCTGAAAAACCTGTGTCAAAACCGCGTGTTAAGAAGGAAACTTCAGGTAATGGATCAGATGACGCGAAACCCGCTCCGAAAGTGGCCAAGCCGAAACCAGAGCCCAAACCTGAGCCCAAACCTGAGCCTGTGCAGGAATCCAAGCCTGAGCCGAAGCCAGAACCAGCGACTTCGCCTGCACCTAAACCTGAGGGTCGCTTGCTACCGTGGGATAACGAGAATCCGCCGGGCGATTAATTAGATTGTTGGAGCGTCTCGAGCAAACCTCGGGACGCTTCTTCTACCAGGTCGAGCACCCGTTCGAATCCAGCTGCGCCACCGTAGTACGGATCGGGCACTTCATCTTCGTGTCCCGATGAGTGTTCCAGGAACAAGGAAATCTTGTGATGGTGTGCGGCGTCTGCCTGGTCGACCAGCATCGCAAGATTGTCTCGATCCATAGCGACCACAAAGTCGAAGTGTTCGAAGTCATCATCTCTAATTCGACGGGCGCGAATGTCGGCCAATGAATAACCACGCCGTTCTGCTGCTGCACTGGCACGCCGATCGGCGGGTTCATTCGTGTGATAGGCATGCGTGCCTGCGGAATCAACACTGACTTTGTCAGTCAGTCCCGCTTCCTCGACAAAGTGACGGAATACACCCTCCGCCGTCGGCGAACGGCATATGTTGCCCATGCACACGAATAGAACGCTTGTCATTGTTTTGTTCGACATGAACAAATGTTAGCAGGAAACTTACGCAAAGCCTTTCGGATCTGTGAACCGCCCCGGGTATTCCGGAGACTCTTTTGTGTGAGTCATGCCGCTTCGGCCTGACTCTCCAGTTGCTCATAGTATGCCTTCTCACGCTCGGCCGGTGGGATGTTACCGATCGGTTCGAGTAAGCGTTTGTTGTTGAACCAATCCACCCATTCCAGCGTCGCGTATTCGACTTCTTCAATGTTTTTCCATGGCCCGCGTGGCCAGATCACTTCCGTTTTGTAAAGACCGATAATGCTTTCGGCCAACGCGTTATCGTACGAGTCACCGACACTACCCACAGATGCATCGATACCGGCCTCGGCGAGACGTTCGGTGTAACGAATGGATAGGTACTGGCTACCGCGATCGCTGTGATGCACCAGTCCTTCCGTTCCAGTCCGTGAGTACAGCGCCTGCTCGAGCGCATCCAGAACCAGGTCTGTTCGCAGCGAGTTCCAGACACGCCAACCGACAATACGGCGAGCGAAGACATCGATGACCAAGGCGGTGTACACGACACCACGCCAGGTGGCGACGTAGGTAATGTCGGCTACCCACAGTTGGTTCGGGTGCAATGCCGTGAACTTTCGCTCCACCAGATCCGCAGGACGCTCGGCCAGCAGGTCCGGGATCGTCGTTTTATAGCCCTTACCCCGCACCACGCCCCGGATACCGAGGTTTTGCATCAGGCGTTCCGTGGTGCATTTGGCAACCGGGATTTGCTCGCGGTTGAGTTGCCGCCACACTTTGCGTGCGCCGTACACACGGAAGTTTTCTTCCCAGACACGACGAACCTCCGGTTCAAGCTCAGCATCGCGTTTGGCTCGCGCCGGCAGTCGCTCAGGATCCGCCTCACGTGCTTTTTGCTCGTAGTAGGTGGATGGGGCAATCGGTATCTCGGCACAGATCGGCTCGACCCCATACTCGTCGCGGTGATCGTCAACAAACGACTTCATTACTTCGGTCGGCGGTCGAGCTCCGCCTGGGCAAAATACGCTGAGGCCTTGCGCAGGATCTCGTTGGCTCGCTTGAGTTCACGGTTCTCCTTCTTCAGCTGCTTCAACTCCTCGCGATCATC
>Ga0255051_10000061_pt1 | contig 37847 bp, 27 predicted proteins | sample JV7_2_9_MG_FD_181719 | JGI IMG/M metagenome (GOLD analysis project Ga0255051, IMG submission 181719) | Seawater microbial communities from Jervis Inlet, British Columbia, Canada - JV7_2_9 | ecosystem: Environmental > Aquatic > Marine > Inlet | place: Canada: British Columbia | collected 2016-10-06
GAAATAATTGCCCGGGTAGCCCGGTGCCTGATGTGTTTTGCAGCCGGCATGTACTCACTTGCGATCCTGTCAACTGCAGCTGTAGCTCAGAGTACTGCAACGATTGATGAGATTGTTATCACCGCAGAAAAACGGGAATCGACGGCGATGGATTCGGCGCTGGCGGTGTCGGCATTCGATCAGTCGGCATTGGATCGCAGTGGTGTAACCAAGGTCGACGAACTTTCGCAACTGGTGCCCAATTTCAAGTTCGGCGATCTGAACCTGGGCTTCGGCGGCGCGCAGATAACCATCCGCGGCATATCCAACGACGCTATCACTAACGATGGCGATCCATCGATTGCCGTGCATATGGATGGCGTATATATGCCGCGTATTTCCAGCGGCAACGCAGTTTTCTATGATGTCGAGCGGGTCGAGGTACTGCGTGGACCACAGGGTACCCTGTACGGCCGCAATACGACCTCGGGCACAGTCAACATCATCCCGAAGCGCCCATCGGACGAAAAAGGGTTCGATTTCGAACTGACCGGTGGTTCCGATTCTCTCGTCTCGCTCAAGGGGGCATTCAACATACCGCTCAGCGACAGCGCGGCTGGACGAATTGCATTCACATATGCTGAGCGCGACGGCCTGCGTGCCAACAGCCCGGCGTCCGACGGCGATGACCTGGACGATATCGGTGTGCGCGGTTCACTGCTATTCGACCTTGGCGATAACGCATCCTTGCTGTTGAGCGGCGACTACTTCGAGCAGTCGGGCAATGGTACGGTCATGGCGGCCGTGCCGTACGATCGATCATTTGACCTGACGGGATACCAAGTCCCGTTCGCAACGGATCCGCAGAATTTTGCCCTGAATACGGATCCGGATACTGACAACGCGGACTATGGTTTCAAAGGCGAACTGAATTGGGACCTGGGCGCCACCGAGTTGACCGCGATTGCTGCATACCGGGTGAACGAGCGTGCTAATACGGTCGACCGTGATGGTACCGATCAGATTCCGACCGTTGCCGAACTGTGCCGCTTCAATCCGCCGCCACGGCCCTGCACAGCGAACGTTGGCCCGACGGTCGGCAATTTCGCGGTCACGGACCAGAAGTCCGAAGCGACCACCTTCGAAATTCGCCTGTCGTCGAATGACTCCGACAGCCCGTTCGAGTGGATGCTTGGCGCGTATTTGTTCGACGAAGAGCTCGACACGGAATTCGATGCGTTCCTGGAAGGTTTGCGTGGTGCCGGTTTCCTCGGTCCGAACCTGGTTCCGCCGCTGCCGGGCCCGCCCGCGTTCCTGGTGCTCGCCGCCGACCCGGCCGTGCGCGTTAATCGCTTCACCGACCAGTCCTCGGAATCAGTGGCCTTTTTCGGCCAGGGATCGCTGACATTTGGCTCGGACGATCAGTTCAAACTGACTGCCGGCGTGCGCACGACCGAGGATGAAAAAGACGACGGCAAAGGCTCCTACGTTGGTTTTACGCTTGATCCGCTAACCGCACCGTCAACCATTGATGCTGGCAGCTTCGATCCAACGTCCCCGGGTGCCCCGACCTGTACCGCTGACAGCGGCGCGATCACCATTTTCCGCTGCCAGATTCGTGACCAGAGTGATAGCTGGAATGAGACGTCCTTCAAAGTGGGCCTGGACTGGCGACCACAGGAAAACTGGCTGTTGTACGTGTCAGCGACCGAAGGCTACCGATCAGGCGGCTTCAACGACGCCAACACCTTTGAGCCGGAAACGCTGCTGGCATTCGAGGCCGGCGCCAAGGGCCGCATCATGGGTGGCCGGGGGCAGGTGGATATATCATTCTTCCAGTACGACTTCGAGGACCAGCAGGTTAGCCAGGTGGTCGCCGCACAAATCGTAACGCGAAATGCCGCCGAGTCGACCCTCACGGGTGTCGAGTTTGTGGGCAATTTCGCAGTATCGGACAAGACGCGGCTGGACATTACGGCGGCCTACCTGGACGCTGAGTACGACGTTTTCACCGATGTAGATGATCCGCAAACGCCGGGTATCGTGCCCGAGGACCTGTCGGGTAACAAGCTCCCCAAGGCACCGGAGCTATCGCTTAACATCGGGCTTGATGTGTACACCTGGGCATTCAGTGGCGGATCAACGCTGACGCCGCGGATAAATTTCCATTACGAGGACGAGTATTACCTGCTGGCATTCAACAATCCGCAGAATCAGCAAGACAGCCATACCCGCACCGACGTTCGCCTCAATTACGTGTTCGTTACCGACGGCAAGTATTCGCTGGAGGCGTGGGTGAAGAATATTGAAGACGACGATGTGCTGGCTGCACAGTTCACGACTCCCAATAGCGCGCTGGTGCCGCCGAACGCACCGTTTATCGGCCTGCCGCCAGGCCCCGGGCGCGAGGAGTTATTGCTCGGCAGTTACCTGCCGCCACGTACCGTCGGTCTGACGTTTAGAACGTCTTTCAAGTAAGCTCGGGAGGTCCGGGGCAATCCCCCCGGGTCACTCTTACCCAGGGCAGAAGTTTGTATGCTGCGTGATGCTTTCCAGCAATTGCTCAATGGTGCGCTCTCCAGAAGACAATTCCTGCACAGGCTGACCACGCTCGGTGTCGGCGCCATGGCGGCGAGCCAGCTGGCCGACGTTTTTGCGGCGGTGCCGGATGCAGAGCGCCAGTTGAATCTGCACGATGTCACTGGCGGACACATTACCTGTGAAACCCTTGATCTTTGGGGGGTCAACTACGTCTTCGGCAACACTGGAAGCTACGAAGCAGGTTTTCTCGATGCGCTGGTGGATCATCCGGATATTCACTACGTGCTGGGTCTGCAGGAAGGCTCGGTGATGGCGATGGCGGACGGCTATGCCCGGGTTACGGGCCGGACGTCCTTCGTTAACATTCACTCGATCGCGGGCACTGCCAATGCGCTCGGGCTGATCGTCAATGCCTGGGCAGACAGCTCGCCAGTCGTGGTATCGGTTGGGCTGAGCGAACGCAGCGGCGAGAATCTCGGCGTATTTACCGAGACAGCCAAACTCGAGGCCATTCCAGAGCTGTACACGAAACTCGCGTTTCGCTCGAGTCGGATAGAAAATCTGGGCGAATCGTTGCGCCGCGCGTTCAGGCTGGCATCGGTTTTGCCATCCGGGCCGGTGTTTCTCGGCGTACCGGCCGATGTGTGGGCGAACAAGATAGAGCAAACTACGCTGATTCCAGCCGAGAGGACGGTATCGTCGAGCCGTATCCAGCCGGACAAACGTGCCGTCGAGCAGGCGGCGGACTGGCTGGTTGCTGCGCGGAATCCGCTGTTAATTGCAGGCGCCGAATTGCCCCGCTGGGGCGGCCTGGCCGAGTTGGCGAGCATCTCTGACAAGCTGGGTGCGATCGTTAGTGGCGACACTTCATCGAGTCGCTCTTCCATGGGCTTTCCCAGCGACCATCCACGTTACCTTGGCGCGATGCGCGGTCCCATTGATACGCCGACGCCCATCGACGTCGTGCTGGTAGCCGGTGCGAGCCGACTGTCGTTGTCGAGGGCTGGCCACCCGTTGATTCCGACGACAGCGAAAATTATCGAGATCGGACTTCGGGAGGATCACCTTGCCCGTAACTACCCGGTTGATCTCCTGATCTACGCGCATGCGGAGGCCACTCTTGAGCAGCTGCAGGCAGCCATTGAGCGCAGAAAGCCGAACAGGGAACGCGTTAGGGATAGAAGCAGGAAAGCCGGGGAACTGAAGCAAGCGGCGCAGGCGAGACGTCAGCAAATACTGGAGCAGGTCTGGGACTCGGAACTGATCGCGCCGGAAAGGCTCGCGGCGGAAATTGATCGCACGATTGCGACCGATGCGATTGTGGTCACAGAAGGTGCTACTTCAGATGCCCCGATCTGGGACTATGTCAGCTTCGACCAGCCGGGAGGGGGCCGACGGCACCTGATTTCCTCCGGTGGCACCCTTGGGTGGGGAATTGGCGCCGCAATCGGCGCCCGACTGGGTGCGCCCGACAAGCAGGTCATCGCGCTGGTGGGTGATGGGAGCTACCAGTTCGCCGTGCAGGCGCTGTGGACGGCGAAACGATTCGAGGTGCCGCTGATCATCGTGATTTTCAACAACATGGGATACCAGGCGAATCGCTGGGCGCTCGGGCGCCTCAAGGGCCGGGCTGTCAAAACCGGTCAGTACATTGGCACCAGTCTGGATGATCCGAAGATCGATCACGTCGGAATTGCTCAGGCGTATGGCATCGATGGAGAGACAGTGCACAAAGCCGAAGATCTGACGGCGGCTCTCAAGCGGGCCACCGCGGCGGAGAGGAGCGGACAGGCCTATGTCCTGGACGTGATTATCGACCGACGCGGCAGCGGTGCGGACGCCAGCTGGAACGAGAAATTCCTGCCACAATTTGGTTCCTGACTTCGCTATTCTTTAGAGCAGAGACCGCCTTATTTCCTGGGGCGGCTATCGAATCGCTGCACCTGGACAAAGGACTGACAATTGGAGGGAGCTACTACGACTTGGCAGTTTCGGCCGGCAAAGGCCCTGCCTGGCCTGCGATTACTGCTCATGGTGGCCGTCATTTTCCCCTTGTCCGGTTGTTACTACCTGCAGGCGGCGCGCGGGCAAATGGAAATCATGCGCAAGCGGGAAGCGATCGACGACGTTGTTGCTGCACAGGATACGTCGCCCGAACTCAGTGCGCGCTTGCGCGTGGTGGAAGAGGCTCGGCATTTCTCGGTCGATGTCCTCGGACTGCCGGACAATAAAAGCTATCGCAGCTATGCCGATCTCGAAAGAGACTTTGTGATCTGGAACATCATCGCTGTCCCCGAATTTTCACTGCAACCCAAAAGCTGGTGTTACCCGGTGGTCGGTTGCGTCAGTTATCGCGGTTATTTCTCGCAAGAAACAGCGCAGGACAAGGCGGACAATCTGCGGGCTGAGGGATACGACGTCGCGTTTGGCGGTGTTGCCGCCTATTCAACGCTCGGAAAATTCAACGATCCTGTTCTGAACACAATGATGCATTGGAGCGATACCGATCTGGTCGCAGTCATGTTTCACGAGCTTGCGCACCAGGTCCTCTACGTCAAAAATGACACAGGATTCAATGAATCGTTCGCCACTGCCGTGGAAGAGATAGGTATGGAGCGCTGGCTCGCAAGCCGTCAGCAACCGGATGTGCTGTCGGAATGGCGGGCGCGCCGCGAGCTGAACAGCAAATTTTCTTCATTGGTCGCTGCGGCGCGCAGCGATTTGGACGGGATTTACGGCGCTAGCATCGACGACCAACAAAAACGGATGCGTAAGCGCGCGCGTCTGCTCTCACTGGCAAGTACTGCGAAGAAATTATTCGCCGATGCAGACAGCCCTGCACCTGCCTGGCTCGATAGCGAACTCAATAATGCGCGGCTCGTGTCGACGACGCTCTACCAAGGCCGCCTGACGGAATTCAGGGCACTACTGGCCGAGTGCGGCGATGAGCTCGAATGCTTCTACAGTGAGGCCAAAAAGCTCGCGGAATCGATTTGAGACAATTCTTTGGAGAGGCGTCGGGTCTTGCCTGTCAGTCGCCAGTGGAAGATGGTCTCGGCAGCCATGACGCGCCGGACGTAATTGCGGGTCTCATTGAACGGGATGTTTTCGATCCAGACGCGGGCATCTTGTTTGCCGGATCGCGGTAGCCAGCGATCGACGCGGTGCGGACCGGCGTTGTAAGCAGCAGTGGCGAGTACCTGATTGCCGCCATAACGTTCGGCCATCTGTCCGAGGTAGGTCGTGCCGAGCTGAATATTACTTTGTGGGTTGATCAGCGTATCGAGACCGGAGTACGGCAAGTTAATTTCCCTGGCAACCTGCTTGCCTGTTGCCGGCATCAATTGCATCAGCCCGATCGCACCAGCGCTTGAGCGGACATCACGCATGAACAGGCTTTCGCTGCGTGCCACGCCATAGGCCCATGGCGACGGGATGCTGGCGATTGCCGCAAATTGCTCGAACATCTCGTGATAGGGCAGCGGGTAGCGTAACGCCAGATCGTCAAATCGACCTGCGCTCGTGATTGTGGATATTGCGCGCGAATACCAGTCCCAGCGACCTGCAAGTTTGGCGGCTTGTGTCTTCTGCTCAGGCGTCAGGTAAGCGACCACCGTATCCCACTCGGAACGGCCACGACCATCAAGTCCAACCAGGAATAATTCGCGCGCGCGTATGAGGTCGGCGCGCTGGGCAAGCTCCGTGATCGTCACTTCATCGGTCTGCGACTCGGTGCCGTCCAGCGCGTAGTCGAGGCCCAGCTCATCCGCCGCAAGAAACCCGTAGTAGCTTCGCTCGGTGGCGAGCTCACCCAGCGCAGCGTCGGCTTCGGCCGTTGGGACCCGGCGTCGCAACGCGATGTTGTACCAGTATCGCCATTCTTCGCTGTTGCGTTCGCGATCAGACATCTGGCTGATATCGGTTAGCAGATTGTCCCAGTGCTGCAGTCGCAGGCTGGTGCGCGCACGCCAGCGGGATACTTCGTCATTTTGTGCTGCGGCTGGCAGCTGTATCAGCCGCAGGTACCCGTCGGGCAAGCGATCGCGCGCCGTCCACAAGGCGATATGCCGTTCGGTCAGTAATTCCTGTTCTGCCGAGAAGCCGTGTAATCGGTCCAGCTGTTGCCAAAGCTCATTGGCGAGGTCCGGGTCACGGAAGGTAATGCGTTCGATCGCGTACACGAGCTGCTGGCGAGTCACCTCGTCGCTTTTCCAGTTCAGGTGTCGCCGCACAAATTTCTCAGGATCGTTTTGCGCACTGCGCCACTGGCCGGCGATATCCACATGTCCCTGGCTTATCGAACGACCGAGCCATTGGGCGCGAGAAAACTCCCGGGCGTCGATGGCCAGGTCAAAGCGCTTGAGGTATTGGGCCGGTCCAATGAGGTTATGCGATTCGAGATAGTCGAAGACCGGGTCGCATTCTTCAGCCTGGCTGGTGCCGATCAACCACAGATCGATTGCCCGGTTAATGACACGTTGCTCCCGACCGACCTCAATCTCGGCGTGTAACGCCAGGCAATCCAGCTTCGCGATCTCAAGGCCCTGGTAGAACTGCTGATAAACCCCTAGATAGTCGTCGAGGTCCCCGGCAGCCGCTAAATGCAATGCATAGCGGTAGCGCAGGTCTCGTGCAGGCTTGAGGACACCGTACTGATCGAGAAACGCTTCAATTTCGGCGTGCTCGGCATTCTTGATCGTGGCACGAAAATAAGTCGCGCGAAGATCCGGCCAAAGCGGGTAGCGCCGCAACCGTTCCTGCTCTGCAATGCTCAGGTTTGTGACGGCACTCCAGCTGCCGCGCTCGACGTCGGCGTAAACACGCTTGAACAAATCGCGTTGCTGGTCGATTTCTGCGCCGTGGGTGCCGGCCGCGAAGCACATCGCGGCCGCGGCCAAGCCGTATCGGAAGTATTTTGCGATATTTCGGGTCAGAGGCATTCGCGCGTCGAGGTTTACGTCATCGAATCTGTAGCAATATAGCGCGATCACCACGTTGTACAAGCAAAAACAAGCGGCTGCTGGTCGCAGCAATCGCCGCCAGTTCGTCAAGATTACGGACCTCGCGCCGGTTCGCGGCCGTGATGAGGTCGCCAGTGCGTAGTCCACGTTGCGCGGCAGAGCTGTCAGGAACAACGCTGGCAACCTCGATACCGCGGCGCGTGCCGGTTGTTGAGGATGCAGCGAACTCAGCACCGTCCAGACCCGGGTGGATGTCGACACCCGCACCGGCGGTCGTAGCCAGTTGTTGCTGGCCAAGCGTCGCAATGGTCGAAAACGTCTGATCACCGCGTACGTATTTGATGTCGATCTTTTCGCCGGAGCCCATCAAGCCGATCGTGTTACGCAACTCGGATGCACCGGATATTGTTTCCTTGTTCACTTCGACAATGATGTCGTCAACGCGCAGGCCGGCATCTTCGGCTGCGGAGCCCGGTTCGATCAGCGAGATCAGGGCACCACTGTCAACGCTGATTTCGAGGGCTTTCGCCACTTCGCTGTCGATCGTCTGTATGGACACGCCGAGCAGACCGCGGCGGACTTCGCCGAAATCGAGAATCTGGCTCATGATGGAGCCGGCGATTTCCGTTGGAACGGCGAAGCCGATGCCCACGTTGCCGCCTGTGCGGCTGATGATCGCAGAGTTGATGCCGACCAGTTCGCCACGCATATTTACCAGCGCGCCGCCTGAATTGCCCGGATTGATCGACGCATCAGTTTGAATAAAGTCTTCGTAACCATCGCGGCTGATGCCAGTGCGGCCCAACGCGCTGATGATGCCCGACGTTACCGTGTGTCCAAGCCCGTACGGGTTGCCGATGGCGAGCACAAAATCGCCGACCCGGACGACTTCGGAGTCACCGATTGGCATTTCGACGAGACCCTCAGCATCGACTTTTATCAGCGCGATGTCAGTTGCGGCATCTGAGCCCACGACTTCGGCGTCCAGAATTTCGCCATCCATCAGCGAAACCTGGATCTCATCCGCGTTTTCAACGACGTGATGATTGGTCAGAATGTAACCGCGCGCCGCATCGACAATAACGCCGGATCCGGCGCTCGCTATTTGCTGCGAACCGCCATAGCCGTCCGGTATGCCGAAGAAGCGACGAAACGCGTCATCGCCGGATCGTGAGCGTTGCTCGACTGTCTGGCTTACACGAATGTTAACGACGGCTGGCGACACTCGCTCCACAAGCGGGGCCAGGCTGGGAAACGGCTCATCCTCAACGTACTCGGGCAGGGCAGCCGCGCTGACGGCAGTCATAGCCAGCAACAAGCCGCTGAGTAGAAGTCGGGTTCGTATCTTCATTTGCTACCTCGTGATCGCGAATCTGGAGCCACTACTGATATCCATATTATGACACTTGAGATGTTCTGGTGGCGCTTAGTAACAGACATTCTGGGGACAAACCGGTTCATTAAAACAAGGATGCCCGACCGCAACGAAGCGTTGCAATCGGGCATCAATGCTCAGGTTGCTCAGGCTGCTTCGACGGTAATACGTCGTGCCTGGGCAGCAGGCTGTTTCGGAATAACAATCTCGAGAATTCCGTTGGCACTTTTTGCCTTGATGCCGTCCGCGTTGGCGGAATCCGGCAACGTGAAGCGACGCTGGAAGCGACCCGTAACACGCTCGAAGCGCGACACGCCATCGATCTCACTGCGATCGTCGGCCAGGCGCTCACCGGATACGCTTAGAATGCCGTTATCCATGTTGACTTCAATGTTAGTGGGGTCGACACCGGGCACATCTGAGCGTACGACAAAGCGATCTTTTTCTTCAAAAATGTCGACGGCAGGCACCCAGCTACGCTGGCTGTCCCGGTTAGTGCGATCGACCAGGGACCAGGGTTCGAAACGAACAAGGCTCATGATTTTTCTCCTAAAATTAACGATGCGTGTCCTCGAAAGAGGGTCTCGCGAAGGGGTTATTGTTTGCTTTAAATAAGGGCTGAGTTTCGGTTTTCAAGGCAGGAAATGGGCGCTTTTGACCGCTTTTGGTCGGCTGCAATACGCTCCCTGGCAGTTGGACTTAGACCCACTATATCTAGTGGATTGCAAGTTTTACGAAAGTGTCATTTTTTTTCTCATGTTTTTAAAGTACTTACTACGACAAATCACATAAGTCGTTGATAAAAAACGTAAAAAGCCTATAGAGATAATTCATCTAAACTCTTGACAGTCGACCCATTCGGGCATAATCTTGTGAACGTCCGGACACAACATCTTGTGTCCAAATAATGAAGGAAAAGAGGCCACTTCTGGCACTCTCCGCGCAGTTTGACGCATGCGGCGGGCAGGCCCCTTTTCCTTCAAAAAAAGTAGTATTAAACGTTATTTAGGGGTCTCCTGTCGGAGAAAAAGGGAGCAAGAAGGGCATGAAGTCTGCCGTAAATCTGGATGCACACACGGTCACCGACATCGAATTTCAAGCAGCGTCAGTCGATATCTGGGATGCGAAATACCGACTGACAGCGAAAGATGGACAAAAAATAGACGATACGATCGACGACACCTACAAGCGTGTCGCGAAGGCACTGGCCAGTGTCGAAGTAGAGTCGAAACAGGACGGGTTTTACGAAGAGTTTCTGTGGGCGCTGCGCAGTGGCGCGGTTCCGGCTGGCCGAATCATCTCGAATGCCGGTGCGCAAGAGTACAAACCTGCGACCTCGACGATCAATTGCACGGTGTCGGGCACGGTCGGTGACTCGATGGATAATATTCTCAACAAAGTGCACGAGGCCGGGCTAACGCTCAAGGCTGGCTGCGGCATCGGCTACGAGTTTTCGACTTTGCGCCCGAAAGGCGCCTACGTGACCGGTGCAGGCGCCTATACATCCGGGCCGCTGTCCTTCATGGATATCTACGACAAGATGTGTTTCACGGTCTCGTCTGCAGGCGGTCGGCGCGGCGCGCAGATGGGCACCTTCGATGTGGGTCATCCGGACATTCTCGAATTCATTCGCGCCAAGCGAGAGGACGGCCGGTTGCGGCAGTTCAATCTCTCGCTGTTGGTGACAGATGACTTCATGCAGGCGGTCATTAAGGAGACCGACTGGAGCGTGGCGTTTCCGGTGACGCAAAAAGAGGTCGAAGAAGAGAGTCTCGATCTGGACGACAGCAGCCAGTTTGTCTGGCGCGAATGGCCGGAGGGTGGTAACTACGCGACCGATGCGCAGGGCCTGGTGGCGTGCAAGATCTACAAGACCATGCCGGCCCGCCGCGTTTGGGACCTGATCATGGCGTCGACCTACGATTTCGCCGAGCCAGGATTCGTGTTGATCGACAAGGTCAACGAAATGAACAACAACTGGTTCGACGAAAATATTCGGGCGACCAATCCCTGCGGCGAACAACCGTTGCCGCCGTATGGTTCGTGCCTGTTGGGCTCGGTTAATCTGACGCGCTTTGTCATCGACGCCTTCACCGATGAAGCACGCTTTGACTGGGACGCCTTCCGCAAAGTCGTCAAGACGTTTACCCGCATGCTCGATAATGTCGTTGAGATCAATGGGCTGCCATTGCCGCAGCAGCGCAACGAGATTCAAAGAAAGCGTCGCCACGGAATGGGTTTTCTCGGTCTTGGTTCGACCGTCACGATGTTGCGTATGGAGTATGGCGATCCGCAGTCGGTCGAGTTTACGGAGGAAGTCGCGCGGCAACTGTCGCTGGCCGGTTGGGAAGAGGCACTGGAACTGGCACGGGAAAAAGGTCCGGCCCCGATCATGAGCGAACAATTTGAAGTCACCGAGGAAATGCTGCGCAAGCGCCCGGAGATGACCGCGGACGGTTACCAGGCGGGCGACAAGGTGGCCGGGCGGATCCTGCACGCACGTTATAGCCGTTACATGCAGAGAATCGCCGCCGAAGATCCGGCGCTGGTTGATGCGCTGGCAGAGGTTGGTGCGCGGTTTACGCACCATAGTTCTATCGCGCCTACCGGAACGATCTCGCTGTCTTTGGCGAACAATGCGAGCAATGGTATTGAGCCGAGCTTCGCCCACCACTATTTCCGCAACGTCATTCGCCAGGGCAAGAAGACCAAAGAGAAGGTCGACGTCTTTTCATTCGAACTGCTGGCCTACCGTGCCCGAATCAATGCTGCAGCGATGCCGGTCGGGACCGCAGAGGAAGCAAATAACGATCTGCCGGACTACTTCATTACGGCGGAGGACGTCTCACCGAAAGCACATGTAGACATTCAGGCAGCGGCCCAAAAATGGATCGACTCATCGATTTCCAAGACGGCCAACGTACCGACGGACTTTCCTTATGAGGATTTCAAGGACGTCTATCTATACGCGTATGAGCAGGGGCTGAAAGGGTGTACGACGTTCCGCTTCAACCCGGAGGCATTCCAGGGCGTTCTGGTCAAAGAGAAAGACCTGAAGAACACGGTATATACCTTTGAGCTGGCCGATGGTTCGACCGTCGACCTCAAGGGAGACGAAGAAATCGAATACGATGGTGAAGTCCACACGGCGGCCAACCTGTTCGATGCATTGAAAGAAGGCTATTACGGAAAATTCTGAGCAAAAACTGATGATTAAAATAGACGAAAAGATAGTCGGCTACGCGGTTGCAAAATCGGACGCCGAGCAAAAACCGGAAAAACCCGATTACAAGCGTGAGAGCGGCGGCGGCAATCGTGCCGAAGTCATTCGCATGCATGAAAAACTGGAGCGGCCCGAGGTGCTGATCGGCTCGACCTACAAGGTCAAGACGCCGATTTCGGATCATGCGATGTACGTAACGATTAACGACATCGTGTTGAATCAGGGCACTGAATACGAAAAGCGCCGCCCGTTTGAGATTTTCATTAATTCCAAGAATCTGGATCATTACCAGTGGATCGTTGCGTTGACCCGCATCATCTCGGCGGTTTTTCGCAAGGGCGGTGACGTCGCGTTCCTGGTCGACGAATTGACGGCGGTGTTCGATCCACGTGGTGGTTACTGGCAACCGGGTGGCAAATTCATGCCATCGATCATCGCCGAGTTGGGATACATCGTTGAAAAGCACCTCATAACGATCGGTATGCTCGCCAAACCAGGTCTCGACGAGGGCCAGAAAGAGCTGATCAAGCAGAAACGTGATGAGTACGAGCAAAGTCAGAAGCAACGGGATGCGTTTTCCGATAACCAGTACCCGGAAGGTGCGCAGTTGTGTGGCAAGTGCAGTACAGCGGCCGTCATCAAGATGGACGGTTGCATGACTTGCTTGTCCTGCGGCGAATCGAAGTGCGGGTAGACGACAGACGCGGTTAGTCGCCGCGTAGCCCGTGCGCATTTTCTACAGCCTGCTTACCTACCTGCTACAGATCCCTGTAGCGGCCTACTGGTTGTTCAGGGCCATCGGCAATCGATCCTACCGCCGCGGTTTCGGACAGCGCTTCGGTGTCGGTTACCCGAAACTGGCGGGCTGTATCTGGATTCACGCCGTGTCCGTAGGCGAAGTTCAGGCAGCCGCGCCGCTGATCCGCGAAATCGCCAGGCGCTTTCCGACTCATCCCTTGCTGATAACAACCGTGACTCCAACCGGGAGGACAAGGGTCAATGCGCTGTTCGGAGATTCGGTTGTGCACTCGTACATACCGTTCGAATTTCCAGTCGCGGTCGACCGGTTTTTCGAAAATGTGAAGCCGGAACTGGCGCTGATCATGGAAACCGAAGTCTGGCCAAATTTGTATCGCGGTTGCGGTATTCGCGAAATTCCCTTAATTCTTGTCAGTGCGCGAATCTCGCCGAAATCCCTGCGCGGATACCGCAGGGTTTCGCGTCTGATCCGGGAAACGTTGTCGCACGGCATCATCATCGCAGCGCAAAGCAAGTCGGATGCAGATCGCTTTCGCTCGCTCGGCGCCAGTTCGGTCAGAACCTGGGTGATTGGTAATATCAAATTCGATATTGAGTTACCGGAAAACCTGGTCGCAGACGGTCAACAACTGCGTGAGAAATTGTTCGGTGATCGGCCGATCTGGATCGCGGCCAGTACACACGACTATGAAGAGCAGCAGGTGCTCACCGCACATGCGGAGCTACGGCAACGATTTCCCAGTTTGCTGTTGATCCTGGTTCCACGTCACCCGGAGCGGTTTCGCGACGTGCGCAAATTGCTGGAACAGCTTGGATTCAAATCCGCAGGCAGAACCACCGTTGACACCTGCGAGGAGGAGACCGAAGTATTTCTGGTCGATACGATGGGAGAACTGCCACTTTTTTATGCCGCTAGTGACGTTGCGTTCGTCGGCGGCAGTCTGGTGCCGGTGGGGGGGCACAATTTACTTGAGCCTGCCGCGCTCGGCCTACCGGTCATCAGCGGGCCGTACGTTTTCAACGCGCCGGAAATCGCGGGCATGTTTGTTGAGCGCGGAGCCAGCCGAATCGTGGCAGACGCCAGTGAGCTTGCGGCGGCTGTTGGAGAGTTGATCGCGGACCCTGACAGCGCAAAGGCAGTCGGTGAACAGGGTCGCGAGATCGTGCAAGAGAACCGCGGCTCGCTCGGCAAGCTACTCAGCTTGCTCGAGCCATTAATAGGCGAATCCGAAGATTAGCGAGCCGCATTCCCTGGCTTTCAGCATTCTTAGCTTTCAGCTTCGTCAGCAATCTTCTGCTCAGGCGTCGGACGATCGACGAGCCAGCGGTCGATCGCCTCGAGATCCTCAATCTTCAAATCGCCCGCAGCCTGCTTGAGCCGCAAATAATTCATCAGGTAGTCGTAGCGCGCCTGATAGAAGAGCGTGATGGCGCGATACAGAGCGAACTGCGAGTCGAGTACGTCGACGATCGTTCGTGTGCCGACTTCAAAACCGGCCTGGGTCGCTTCCAGCGCAGTGGTGCTTGATTGCACTGCCTGGTCGAGTGCCTCGACGCGACTCTTTTCCGAGAGTACGCCCAGATATGCGTCCCGCGTTTGCCGCTCAGTTTCGCGAGTGACTCGCAGCAACTGCTGGCGCGAAGCGCTGTGCAGATAAACGGCTTCCTTAACTCGTGACCTGTTGGAGCCACCCTTGAAGATGGGTATGTTGAACTGAATGCCAATGGTGTCCCGGGTGCCGTCACTGTCTGCGATGGAAGACGTGCCGCCAACAATTCGATCCGCTTCGATGTCACTCTCGCCAGTAGTCGCGAAAAGGTCGATACTCGGATAGTAGCCGTTGCGCCGAAATGAAATCTCGTCGCGCGCCAGTTGTTCGTCCAGACGGCTCGAAACCAGCGCCAGGTTTTGCGCCAGTGCCATGTCGACCCAATCCACTTCGCTGGCGGGTTCTGGTGTGCGTAGCGGCAAGTCATCGCCTGGCGCGGACAATTCAGCGACATACTCGCCGGTTATTTCACGCAGGAAATTGCGCGCAGTAGCCAGTGAACGCTTGGCAGCAATTTCGTCCGCGACTGCCTGGTCATGGGCGGCCTGTGACTCCTGCACATCGGTAATCGCGATCAGGCCAACTTCAAAGCGTTGCTTGGCCTGTTCGAGCTGGCGCGCGATGGCTTGTCGGTTGGCATGTGTCGATGTCAATCGATCTTCAGCGGCCAGTACATCGAAATAGTTTTGGCCGACACGGATAACCAGGTCCTGTTGTGCAGCCTCGCGATCGGCCTCGGCTTTGGCGACTATTTTGTCCGCGCGGCGCAGACCGACGATCTGGTCCCAGCGAAACAGCGTCTGTCGCAAGGTAAAGCCGTACTGTGTCGTTTCCGAATCAGTCTTGGTATCGATAGCAACCGGCAAGCCGCTGGCATCCTCGAAAATACTCGAGCCCGAGGAATCAGACTTCGTAAAGCTGCCATCGAAATCGATCTGCGGCAGCAGCAGGCTGCGCGCCTGAGGCTCGGATTCCAGGGCTGCCATACGACGTGCTTCGGCCTCCTGAATTCTGGGATCACTCTGCAATGCTTGCTGGTAGACCTCCAACAGTGAGTCGGCCTGAACCGGGCCGGCTACCCCAAGTGTGACCACAACGATCGCTAAGTATTTGATATTCATAACTTTATTCATCTTCTTCCGTTCCACAGCTGTAACGCCTGGAGTAGGCGTCGTTCATGGGTGTTATAGTGAACTATATCACTAAATCAGTCAACACTGGAATAAGGCATCCAGCGAAAATCTGGCTGCTTATTAGATGCAACAGCGGACGAAGTGGTTTCTCGGACTAGAAGGAAAATTGTGGCGGCAGGGTGCCGTTGACGAGCGCTGGTAGCTCGGTTTCGAACAGGCTGGTCGTGCGCCAGTCGTTGTCACCTGTGCGCTGCACGAGCCGTGCCTCCATTGTCGGCGCGGAGCCCACGACGACAAACAGGCGACCGCCGGGCTTCAGTGCCATGACGTAGCGGGGGTCAAACTCTTGGATCGATCCGGTAACGGCGACGACGTCAAATTCTCCATCAGGCAGCTGCTGCGTAGCGTCCATGGCCAGTAATTCGAAATTACTGATACCGGAGTCCTCGAGATTTGCCGCTGCCGCTGCGATGAACTCCTCGTGTACGTCGATGCTTACGACGGTATCCGCGAGCCTGGCAAAGCAAGCGGTCAGAAATCCGCTGCCTGTACCTATCTCCAGCACCGATTCGGATGAATTAATGTCCAGCGACTGCAACATTCGGCCTTCAACATTGGGCGTCATCATGGACTGCCCGTGACCGATGGGTAATTCGGTCTCGGCGAAGGCCAGAGGCTCGAATCCCGACGGTACGAATTGCTCGCGCGGGACCGCAGTGAGCACATCGAGGATTGCAGCGTCGAATACATTCCAGCTGCGGACCTGTTGTGCGACCATTTGTTGCCTGGCGAAGTCGATGTTCATCGTTGTCTGACCTTATTATGGTGAATCGCCGCAGCCCATTGGGGCTGCTGGGATATGCTGCATCATGCTTCGGTAGTGAATCCTCGAATAATAACAAAATGTCGTCCTTTCAAATTATTGTCGCACTGTCAATCCTGCTGGGACTGGTCGTCATCGTCGGCATTTCCCTCGCGCTGCAAAAGCGCAAGGCAAAGCGCCGTATCGAGGCGATCAATCAGGAACTGATTGCAGCGTCACGTGATGCTTCGGTTGGACGGCGCCTGACGATTCCGAACGATGCCGATGCCGCGCAACTGGCGCATACCGTCAACCGGCTGTTCGATGCGTTAGGCGAGCGCGATGAAAAAATTCAGGGTCGCGATCGACTGTTCAAGGATTTCGCGCGCACCTTGCCCGAAATCGTCATCATCCACGACGAAAAGATACTGCTGGCAAACGAGTCCGCGGCGAGCCTGGTAGGTCTTGACGCTGCGCAGTTGGTGGGCCGAGAATTTGCGGATCTCGTAAAGCCCGCGTATCGGGCCCTGTTTCGCAATACGATGGCCAAGCGGATTGCGGGCGAAGATGTTCCGCAGCGACTAGAAATTCAACTGATTAATGGCAACGAGTCCGGCCTGTGGGTTGAGGCACAGAGCTCCAGCATCGAATTTCACGGTCACCCGGCGATACTGACGGTGGCCAGGGATGTCAGTCATCGCAAGAGCCTCGAGGTTTCGCTGAGCAGGAGCAAGCGCCAGGCTCAGTACACGCTGGAATCGATCGCCGAAGGTGTCATCACGACCGACAACGACGGCCGGGTCGATTATATGAATGTCGCGGCAGAGGCGTTGATCGGGGCGAATCGCGACGACGCTGCCGGACATCGCGTCGGAGAGTTGTTCAGCCTTGTAGATGATGCGGACCGGCGGCCGCTTGGTGATCCGGTCGAACGATGCCTGGCGATGCGGCGCAGAGTCAATATGGGCCGACGCGCCTTGATGATCAGCAGCGATGGCGAGCATGAGCACTCGGTTGAGATTACTGCGTCACCGATCCGTGGACCCGGCAGCAGTATTTCCGGCACCGTCGTCGTTTTCCACGATGTCGGGGAGATTCGCGGCCTTACCCGACAGATGAGTTATCAGGCAACCCACGATCCGCTCACCGGCCTGATCAACCGCCGCGAATTCGAGCGCCGGCTCGATGAAGGTATGGATTCGGCGCATGCCGAAGAAGCCGTGCACATGTTGTTCTACATGGACCTCGATCGTTTCAAAGCGGTTAACGACAGCTGTGGTCACCTGGCGGGTGACAACATGCTCAGGGAAGTCGCCGGCCTGATCAAAGAACAGGTCCGCGATTCTGATTTTGTAGGGCGACTCGGTGGCGATGAGTTTGGCGCAATACTCATCGGCTGTCCGATCGAGAAGGCGCGCCAGATCGCGACTGACATCTGCAATGCCATTACGGACTACCGCTTCGTGTGGAAGAACAAGATCTTCAATATCGGTATTTCAATTGGCCTGGTCGAGATCAGTCATGTGAGCGGGTCGATTCAGGATGTCATGAGCGCTGCTGATTCGGCTTGTTACGTCGCCAAACAGCAGGGCAGGGGGCAGGTGCATGTGTACTCTGCTCGGGATGAAGCGGTCGCTCGCGAGCGTGGCGATATCCAGTGGCTGCGGCAACTCCAAAGTGCTTTGCATGAGGATAATTTTGAACTGGCCGTGCAACCCATCATTGCGATGACTGGCGGGGTCGAGTCAGGGCCGTCAGTCGAGGTGTTGATTCGACTGCCGGACAGCCATGGCCGTATTGCCGATACAGCGGAATTCCTGCGGCCGGCAGAGCGCTATCAATTGATGCCGCAGATCGATCGCTGGGTGATCAATGCGTCGCTGGGGGCCATCTCCGGCGGCGAGATCAAGATTGCGAGCGGCCGCAGTTGCGCGATCAATTTGTCACAACAAACGCTTGGTGATGAGTCCTTCCTCGGCTTTGTCGTCGATGCACTCGATCGAACTGGCGTTGCACCCTCGGCGATCTGCTTTGAGGTGACCGAAAAAGCAATCCTCTCGAACGTCCAGCATGCGCAGCGCTTTATCGAAGTTCTGCACGGCATCGGCTGCGAGTTTTCGCTGGATGATTTCGGCAGCGGACTTGGATCGTTCTCGAGCCTCAAGCACTTGCCGATCGACTACCTCAAAATCGATGGTACCTACACGCGCAACCTGGCCTCCGATCAGGTCAATCAGGAGATGGTTTTCGCGATGATCAAGCTTGCGCGCACCATGCATTTCCGGATCGTTGCCGAGCAGGTCGAGCACCAGGAAGACTTCGACTGGCTACGCGATAGTGGTGTTGATTTCGCACAAGGGCGTTTCATCGAAGCGCCAACTCCGCTCGGCAGGGCCACCACAGGTACCTTCCGCATCCTCGATCGGTAGCACTGTTGGAGCGCTCCTTGGAGCGCGACATTGCTCTTGTGGGGGACGCCACGTCGGCGACTCCACGGGCACTGCAAACCTGGGCCCGTCGGTGGGCGGGGCGTTTCTCGCCGAGAACTCAAGCGCAGCGCAGCGAGCCATTCCGGCGAGGAATGTCCCGCCTGCCGATCGTGTCCAGGTTGTGTAGTGGCGTGTCGCCGGCATGGCCGCCTCCCACAAAAAAAACCGCCGGGCGATGCCGGCGGTTTGATTGTCGAGCTGAAGTGTTTGCTTAGAGCAATGGCACCATCAACAGTGCGACGATGTTGATGATCTTGATTAGTGGGTTGATTGCCGGGCCAGCCGTGTCCTTGTACGGATCGCCTACCGTGTCGCCGGTAATCGCCGCTTTGTGGGCATCAGAACCCTTGCCACCGCAGTTACCATCTTCGATGTACTTCTTGGCGTTGTCCCAAGCGCCGCCGCCTGCCGTCATTGAGATAGCGACGAAGAGTCCGGTAACGATGGTGCCAAGCAGCAGACCGCCGAGAGCTTCTGCGCCCAGGAAGTAGCCAACGGCCAGTGGTACGGCAATCGGCAGCAACGACGGAATAATCATTTCCTTGATCGCAGCTTTGGTCAGCAGATCAACCGCACGACTGTAGTCGGGCTTGCCGGTGCCTTCCATGATGCCTTCGATCTCGCGGAACTGACGACGCACTTCTTCAACTACGGCGCCCGCGGCACGGCCGACGGCTTCCATTGCCATGGCGCCGAACAGGAATGGTACGAGACCACCTATAAACAAACCGATGATCACGCGGTGATCGTTTAACAGGAAGGTCACACCTTTGCCTGCTGCGCCCAGCGCATTATTGTAGTCGGCGAACAGGACCAGGGCTGCGAGTCCGGCGGAGCCGATCGCGTATCCCTTGGTGACCGCTTTGGTGGTATTGCCGACTGCGTCCAGCTGGTCAGTAATCTTGCGAACTTCCGGTGGCAGGTCGGACATTTCAGCGATACCGCCCGCGTTATCGGTGATCGGACCGAAGGCATCGAGCGCAACCACGACACCGGTCATCGACAGCATGGCGGTCGCTGCGATCGCGATATTGTAGAGCCCTCCCAGCGCGACACCCTCTGGCGCCAGCTCAAAAGCGCCCCAGATGCTGGCACAAACCGCCAGCACGGGCAGCGCTGTAGCCTTCATGGAAATGCCAAGGCCCGCAATGATGTTGGTTGCGTCACCGGTCAGCGAGGCATTCGCAATCGTTTTGACTGGCGAGTATTCGGTGCTGGTGTAGTACTCGGTGATCACCACCAACGCTGCAGTCAGGGCGAGGCCAATCAATGCGGAATAAAAAATACTGCTCGCGGCACCGGTGTCTCCCAGCATCATATCGGTAACAAAGTAGAATGCGATTGCCGCCAGAATGCCGGATACGATCATGCCCTTGTACAGCGCTCCCATGACTTTGCCGCCATCAGAGGTCTTGACGAAGAACGAGCCGATAATGGAAGCAACGATCGAAACAGCGCCGAGCACCAATGGGTACATGACCGCCTCGATGCCATAACTGCCAACAATCAGGCTGCCGAGCAGCATCGTCGCAATGATGGTCACTGCGTAGGTTTCAAACAGATCGGCTGCCATGCCGGCGCAATCACCCACGTTGTCGCCGACGTTATCGGCAATCACACCCGGGTTGCGTGGATCGTCTTCGGGAATGCCCGCTTCAACTTTGCCGACCAGGTCAGCACCGACATCCGCACCCTTGGTAAAGATGCCGCCGCCGAGCCGGGCGAAGATGGAAATAAGCGAACCACCGAAGGCCAGGCCAACGAGTGCATGGATAGCCTCTTCGTTTGACGTGCCCGTCGAGGTCAGAAAGAGGTAATAACCAGCCACGCCGACCAGGCCAAGCCCGACAACGAGCATGCCGGTGATGGCGCCACCGCGGAACGCGACATTCAGCGCCGGATTGACGCCGATCGTTGCTGCCTGGGCAGTACGCACATTGGCTCGCACGGATACGAACATGCCGATGTAGCCAGCAAGTCCGGAGAAGATCGCGCCGATCGCGAAACCGCCGGCAGTATGCCAGCCCAGAGCGAAGCCGAGGACCACGAACAGCGCGACACCGACGATACTGATCGCCTGGTACTGGCGATTCATGTAGGCGCCTGCGCCTTCCTGAATAGCTTTCTGGATTTCCTGCATGCGTTCATTGCCTGCGGGCTGCTTGAGAATCCATTGCGTCGATACAAAACCAAACGCGATGGCGAGAGCGCCTGCACCGATTGCTAGATACAAGGCCATCTCAGTAGTGATTGCGGTCATTAACCTGTCTCCTGACGTACATCGTGTAGATCGAACGAATCCGCCTACGCCGGCTCAAACGCGGACATACGGACTTCGATCGCTGGAATTTTTGCCTAAGTTTATTGTTTTTCCCGGCTGAACCGGGCGCGCATCATACCACAAAATTGCTGTCTAGCAGCGGCTTGACGGGGGCATTCTTGAGCGTGACATAATTCGGTAAGCCATTGATATATGGAGGATAATTTTCACCACGGATCAGCGGTTCGAGGTAGCGGCGGGCGGCGGGCGTGATGCCGAAGCCATCCTTGGTGATGTAACGCCGCGGCAGCATCTTTTCCTTGTTCGCAATGCGCGCGAGCGGCGCCGATTCGATGCGCCAGCGATAGGGTTTGTCCGCTACGCGCTTGATCACCGGCATCACGGCCGTTTTGCCCTGCAACGCGTATTGCACGGCTGCTTTGCCGACCGCATAGGCCTGCTCGACGTCGATGGCCGAAGCGATGTGCCGCGCTGAGCGTTGCAGGTAATCGGCGACGGCGTAGTGCTACTTGAAACCCAGATTGTCGCGGATCATGCCGGCGACGACCGGTGCTACGCCGCCGAGCTGGGCGTGGCCGAAGGCGTCCCGGGTTCCTGCTTCAGCGAGGAACTTGCCGTTCGCGTAGCGGGCGCCCTCGCTGACCACGATGACGCAATAGTCGTACTCGCGGACGCAATCGCGAACGCGTTTCAGGAAGGCGCGTTTCTTGAAGGCGATCTCGGGGAACAGAATGATGTGCGGTGCATCTTCAGGCTGGGTTCCTGCAAGCCCGCCCGCAGCTGCGATCCAGCCGGCATGGCGGCCCATGACTTCGAGTATGAACACCTTGGTCGAGGTCATCGACATCGACGCGACGTCCAGCGCCGCCTCTTTGGTCGATACAGCGACATACTTTGCGACCGACCCGAAGCCCGGGCAGTTATCGGTGACCGGCAGGTCGTTATCGACGGTTTTCGGAATACCGAGGCAGGTGACCGGGTATCCCATGCGCTTGGAAATCAGCGATACTTTGTGTGCGGTATCCATCGAGTCGTTGCCGCCGTTATAGAAAAAATAACCGATATCGTGAGCACGAAAGACCTCAATCAGCCTCTCGTATTCGGCCCGATTCTCCTCCAGGCTGCGTAGTTTGTAGCGCGCCGAGCCGAACGCGCCGCCCGGCGTATGCATGAGCGCCGCGATGGTGCGCGCCGACTCCTTGTTGGTATCGATCATGTCTTCGGTGAGCGCACCAATGATCCCGTTTCTCCCGGCGTAGACATTCGCGATCTTGTCGCGATGTTTCCTGGCGGTTTCGATTACGCCACAGGCGCTTGCATTAATAACTGCGGTTACGCCGCCGGACTGGGCATAGAACGCGTTCATTGCTGGCATCTCTGATCTTCCCCGATTGGAGTGGGTCAAAGCGTGCGAGGATAGCACTGATTGACCTATACGCTTATTGCCGGTAGCGTACCTCGCCGCAGTTACCAATAGAGACAAACATGCGCATTGTATTGCTCGGCGCGCCGGGATCCGGCAAGGGCACGCAAGCCAAAAAACTGATGGCCGAGCGGAATATTCCGCAGATATCGACCGGCGATATGCTGCGTACGGCGGTAGCGGCGGGAACGCGTTTCGGGCTACAGGCCAAGGCCATTATCGACGCAGGTAATCTCGTGTCGGACGACATCATGCTGGGCCTCATCAGCGAGCGGCTCGCCGAGCCGGATGCCAGCGACGGATTTATTCTGGATGGTTTTCCGCGCACCGAGCAGCAGGCGATAGATCTCGCCGAATTGCTGGATCAAATGGGTACACCACTCGAAGCCGCCGTCTTGATGGACGTCGATTTCGACATCCTGATGAAGCGCTTGACGGGCCGTCGGACCTGCTCGCTCAGCGGCAAATTACTGAATGTGTATTTCTCGTCGCAGGCCGAGCTCGATGCGTGCACCGAGGGGGGCGGCGAGCTACTGCAGCGCGAGGACGACACCGAGGAAGTCATTACCAATAGACTGGACGTGTACCGGGCGCGAACCGAGCCTTTGGTCGAGTTCTATCGCCAGCGCGATATCCTGAAGACGGTCGACGCCGACGGCTCGATCGACGAAGTCCACGAGAGATTCATCGCCACACTGTAGGAGGGCCTTCAGGCCCGATCTGACAAAATCGCGGCTGAAGCCGCTCCTAGAACAATTTCAGCAAGCTGTCGCCGATCACCTCGCGACGCCAGCCACCAAACACCCGCGATTCACGGCTGCCGCCATTGATCGCGGCAGACAACTCCTTTTTTGGCGCTACAGTTTCGGCGGCCAGTCCGAGGTCGGCCGCACATTCGGCTACCTGCTGCTGCATTTTCTTGAGCATCACCTTTTGCGCTTCGTTTGGCGCAGACGGTGGCTGGTAGTTATGGTCTTCACCGCCGGATTCGGCAACGACCTCAAGCAGGCGCTTGCCCGAACGCCGCAGCAGTCCGGCAGGGAAGTCATCAATGTCCTCAAGCTCGGCGCCGTTTTTAGGCAATCTACGCGCTATCTCGAGTAAAACGGAATCTCTGGCAATCCACTGCCGCGGTCGATTGACGCGCAGTGCTTCTGACTCGCGCCACGCCGCCAGCCGCGCTGCTGCCGAGCGGCGCCGGCCGCGCAAATTCCTGGCGCCTTTGAGCCGGTTGATTGCCAGTTGCGGGTCGATGTCGTACAGCGCCGGGTGCAGCAGCAATGCTGAATCCTCATTCGCCCACTGAAGCCGGCCCAGCTTGTCCAGCCGCTCTGTCAGTATCTCCATGGCTGGCAACAGGTACTCGACATCTTCGGCGGCATAATTGAGCACGGCGTCCGACAATGGCCGCCGCGACCAGTCGGCGCGAGTATGCGACTTGGGGATATCCACGCTGAATAGTTCGCTTACCAGGTTGGCGTAACCGAGTTGCGGCGCGTAGCCGAGCAGGCCGGCGGCGACCTGGGTGTCGAACAGGCGCAGCGGCATGCGTTCGGCCGCCTGGTAGATGACCTCGATATCCTGCCTTGCGGAATGTACGACCCAGCCCGACTCCATGACGGATTCCCAGAACAGGTTCATGTCTGCATCGCCGAGCGGATCCACACAATAGATGGCGGCGCCTGTCGCTATCTGCACGAGGCAAAGTTCGGCAAAAAATGTCTTTTCGCGCATGAATTCGGTATCGAGACCGATAAAGGCCACGCCGCTTAGCTCAGCGGCGATGGTGTCGACGTGCTCGACTATGGAGTAGTCAGTCATGAATTGCTCATCAAGGGAACTGGCAAGGTGTTTCGGATCGGCAGATTAACATGCGATGATTGCCGCTACCGACCGTTGTTGTGTTGTGCCTTTGCTGCCATTTCTTCAAACACTATTCGATATCGCGTTGCTGCGGAAAGGACCCGAGCACATTCCGCGCTCCGTCGTGATGTTGTTAATGGCAATTGTGTTGTGGTTTTTCGCCGCGTTAGCAGCGCTGGCACTTATCGATCGTTACAACGAGTCAGACTTCCTTCTCGAAATATTCAGTGCGCTGATCGCCGTTGCCTGCTATTCAGCGATTGTGATGGGGGCTCGCCAGCCGTCACGACTTATCCAGACTATCACCGCCATTCTGGGATGCGGCGCGCTGCTCACAGTCTTATTCGTAGCCGCATATGCCCTGTTGCAGCCATTCATCGGTGCAGGACTGATGACACTCGTTGCGTGGTTGATTCTGCTGTGGTCCGTGTCAATCAAAGGTCATATCATTGCCAGCGCGATCAATCGCCATTGGTACCTTGGTCTGGCAATCGCGGTCGCCGTGTTCGTCCTGCAAAGCGTAATTAATAGTCTCGTAACCTCAAGCGCCTGAGAAACCGCATGCACATACACATACTCGGAATCTGCGGAACCTTTATGGGCGGTGTTGCGGCCCTCGCGCGGGCGGCCGGGTTCCGGGTGACCGGTTGCGATGGCAATGTATACCCGCCGATGAGCACGCAGTTAAGAGATCTCGGCGTCGAGATACATGCGGGCTTCGATGCTGCTCAGCTCGATCTTGAGCCCGATTGCATCGTCGTCGGCAATGTCATGAGTCGCGGGCTCGAGGTTGTGGAAGCCATGCTGGATCGTGGTATTCCCTACACGTCCGGGCCGCGCTGGCTGGCCGACAATGTCCTTCGCGGGCGTCACGTGATGGCGATCGCTGGCACCCACGGCAAGACAACAACGGCCAGCATGCTTGCGTGGATTCTGCAGGACGCCGGCCACGCGCCGGGTTTCCTGATTGGCGGTATTCCAGCCAATTTTGGTGTTTCCGCAAGTTTCGGCGAGTCAAAATATTTCGTGGTCGAAGCGGACGAGTACGACACGGCGTTTTTCGACAAGCGCGCGAAATTCGTACACTACGGCCCAAGCACCCTGGTGCTAAGTAATCTCGAATACGACCACGCGGACATCTACCCGGACCTTGATGCGATTCGATGGCAGTTTCACCAGCTCATGCGCACGGTGCCGCGCAACGGCCGGGTCATCATCAATGCGGCAGATGAGAATTTGCCTGCGGTCATTGATGCCGGTTGCTGGACCCCGGTCGAAACCTTTTCCAGTGCAGGCATGGCGGGTTGGACGGCGAAATTTGCGGATACGACCGAGCGCCGAATACTGGTGAGCGACCCCGACGGTACGTCAGGCGAAACGCGCTGGAAAATGGGCGGCAGGCACAACCTGGAAAATGCGGTGGCAGCAATCGCCGCCGCACGATCAGCCGGCCTGTCGCTGCAACAGGCACTCGATGCGATGTCGCGATTCGAGGGCGTCAAGCGGCGCATGGAGAGGACTGCGACGGTTGGCGATATTGCGATATATGACGACTTTGCGCATCACCCGACTGCGATTCGCCGCACCATCGCCGCACTGAAAAGGCGCTACCCGGGGCAAAGAGTCATCGTCGCCATAGAGCCGCGTTCCAATACGATGAAACTTGGCATCCACAATGCTGAGTTGGCGAATTCTCTGGCTGATGCGGATTTCATCTGGATGTACCGGCCGGACAACATGGATGACAATTTTGAGGGCTCGCTGGCGAGTCTTGGCGACCGGTTGCGAATGTTCACTGACTACGACAAGCTCGTTACGGATATGTCAGGCAAGGTCATGTCAGGTGACCAGGTAATATTCATGAGCAATGGCGGTTTCGGCGCTACGCGGCAGACGCTCACGGCTGTCTTGCAAAGGACACGCAGCAGCTAGTTGCTGACACGCGTCTATACTTAGTGTGAGGCGATGCTGAAGAGAGCGTGCCATGCAAGTACCGCTGTTTCCATTGAATACTGTCCTGTTTCCCGGCGGGCCGCTGCCGCTCAGGATTTTTGAGGCTCGCTATCTCAGCATGATCAGTTATTGCATGCGACACGATTCGCCGTTTGGCGTATTGCTGATTCGCGATGGCAGTGAAGACGGCCCGGCGACCACGCACAACATTGGCACGCTCGCTCGCATAACCGACTGGTATCAGGGCAGCGATGGTTTGCTGGGAATAACGGCGATAGGCGAACAGCGCTTCCGACTGATCTCGAGTACCCGGCAGGACGACGGGCTAAACATCGGTGAAATTGAAATTCTGGATAATGAGCCGAATCTTCCCTTGCCGGAGGAATATCAGGAAATGGCAGCCATCCTTGCAGGCGTGCTTGACGACCTCGGCCGCCTTTATGAATCGCTGGACAGGCATTTCGACGATGCGAGCTGGGTGACGTCACGATTCGTGGAAATACTGCCGATCGATCTGGAAGAGAAGCAGCGCTGCCTGGAGCAAAGTGATCCGGTTGAGCGGCTGCGGATCGTGCGCAAGCTGCTCGACTCTACGCGCAGCGCATAATCACGAGCGCGTGTAGGTACACCTACAGCTCTCCCAGTACCTTGCGCGCAGCCGTAAGCGTCTTGCTGATCTCATTATCACCGTGCGCGGCCGAGACAAAGCCGGCTTCAAAAGCGGACGGCGCCAGGTATACGCCTTCGGCAAGCATGCCGTGGAAAAATGTCTTGAATCGATCTGTGTCGGCTTTCGCGATCTGTGCGAAGCTTCGCACCGGGCCGTCGCTGGTAAATACAAAACCAAACATGCCCCCTTCGCATTCGACGGCAAGTGGTATGTCGGCGTCCTCGGCGACCGCAGCAAGTCCGTTTGCGAGCTGCTGAGTCCGCTCGCTCAATGCCTCGTAAAATCCAGGCACGTCGATCAGCTCGAGTGTCGCCAGACCTGCGGCCATGGCAACGGGGTTGCCGGAAAGAGTACCCGCCTGGTAGACGGGTCCATCCGGTGCGATGCTCGCCATGATTTCGGCCTTGCCGCCAAACGCAGCGGCCGGCATGCCACCGCCGACAATCTTGCCCAGTGTTGTCAGGTCGGGCTCGATACCGAACAGGGCCTGTGCTCCGCCCTTGGCGACGCGAAATCCCGTCATTACTTCGTCAAGGACCAACAATGCGCCCGAGTTCGTACATTGTTCGCGCAACGTCTCAAGAAAACCCGCCACCGGCGGCACCATGTTCATGTTGCCGGCGATTGGTTCAACAATAACGCAGGCAACCTGGTCGCCCAGTTCTGCGAAAACGGTTGCTACCGCGTCCACGTCGTTGTACGGCAAGGTAACGGTGTGCTCAGCGAGCCCTGCCGGTACACCGGGCGAGCTCGGTACGCCCAGCGTCAATGCGCCTGAGCCGGCTTTTATCAGCAACGAATCCGAGTGGCCGTGGTAGCAGCCTTCGAACTTGATTATCTTGTCGCGCCCGGTGTGGCCGCGCGCCAGGCGAATAGCGCTCATCGTTGCTTCGGTTCCCGAACTGACCATGCGCAGTCGTTGCATCGATGGCACCAACGCACGAATTTTCTCGGCTATGCGCGTTTCGAGCGTGCAGGGTGCGCCGAAGCTGAGACCACTCTGTGCTGTTGAGACAACGGCATCGATGACGGCCGGATGACCGTGGCCGAGAATCATCGGTCCCCACGAACCGACATAGTCGATGTAGCGTTTACCGTCCTCAGCCTCAAGCCACGCGCCTTGCGCACTGGCGAAGAAAACCGGTTCGCCACCGACGCCGGCGAATGCGCGCACAGGCGAGTTAACGCCGCCGGCGATCACTTGCCGGGCTTCCGAAAAAAGGCTCATTCAGACAGTCCTAGTTGCGATACATCCACATCGCGCTCCAATAATAATTCGATGACACCATCGTCACCGACCAGGTGGGCAGCTCCGACGACAATCAGGTAGTCCTCATCATCGTCGAGATAGTCAACAATTCTATCGATCCAGTTGAGATTCCGCTGCACCAAAATCGCATCGTGCAATTGCGGACTCATCCTGGCCTCATGCAGGAGTTCGCGCTCCAGGTAGTCGATATCGCCAACTCGCCATGCTTCGACAAGCTGATCGACGATCATCTCGATGCGCAAACCGTCGACCAGTGAATGTACCAGCCACTGGCTTTGCGCTTGCATGGGCAGACCGTCCAGAAAACCAAGCTGCTCACTGACGGTCTCGAGGCCACGGATGGGCTTGCCGTCTGCGAGCGCCTTGTTGGTCAGATACTGTTCGATCCCGAGTTCGCCCGAAAACCCAACGCGCATGGCGAGCAACTCCTGAACGGTGATAGCAGCGAGCCACGGCTCGCTTTGTTCGAGCAGGTCGAGCGGTATGTCGGTCGCCTCGGCGGCGGCCGACGCTTGCGCGAATAACTCATCGCCAAGCAGATTCTTGAGTTTGACGTCGCCTTGCAGCACGCCTAGTTCGCGAAACGTGCGCATGACATCGACCAAATCAATGTCATCCATATCCAGTTCCATGACCAGTACATCGGCATCGTCATAAACGAGTTCAATTACGGGCGGCAGCGGATGATCCTGTGGCCGCAGCAAATGAATGGAGCCGAGCAGATAGACACTGTTCTGGTTGCCTTGCGCGACCCACAGCATCGCTGGCTCATCGTCGGCATTGGCGCTACCGGTACAGGCTATCGATCCGAGCAGCAGGACGAACAACGTTCTACGCACGTGCGACCCAGATCAATTCACTGTCATGCCTGCCGTCCGCGTGTAATTCAATACGGCGGTAGGCGGGAGGCTTATCGTCGATGGCGAATTCGTCACTACCGGTCGCAAACTGAGTGCAGGTCGACGGTGTGCCGATGATGCGAATACCGCCATGCTCGGCGTCGTAAGCCTGGTGAACATGGCCGAAAACGGCCAGCTGCACTTTGCCGGAGTCTGCGAATCGCTGCAGAACTTCGTCACCGTTATCGAGGCCGACGGAGTCCAGCCATTTGCTGCCCATGGCAACCGGAGGGTGATGCAGACAGACCATAACGTGTGCAGCAGTCGATGCGGCAATGGCAGCGTCCAGTCGTGCGAGCTCTTCGCTGCTCACTGAGCCTCCGGCCTGATCGCTGACGCAGCTATCGATACCGACGATCAACCAATCACCCGGCTCGGCGGTGTTGCAATAAAAAAATGGTGGTTCTCGCAATGCATCACGCATCAGTGCACGCACATCGTGATTACCGGGGATGCAATAGACCGGCAGGCCAAGGCTGCCGAGCAGGACCCGGAAGTGCTCGTAGGCAGCCGGGTCGTCGTCTTGTATCAGGTCGCCCGTCACGACGGCGATGTCAGCGCGCCAGTCGCCGTCGCGGTAGTGCGCGAGCACCGCGGACAATGATGCAAATGTCACGGTGCCGCGCAGGCTACCGTCCTTGGCGGCGAACAAATGCGGGTCCGTCAGGTGCAGAACCCGGGTCATCGGCGGCCCCTTAGTACCTGTAATGATCTGGCTTGAACGGCCCGTCTTTCCCTACACCGATGTACTTGGCTTGCTCGTCGGTCAGCTCGGTCAGATTCACGCCGATGCGATCGAGGTGCAGTCTTGCGACTTTCTCGTCCAGGTGTTTCGGCAGAACATAGACTTCGTTCTTGTAGTCGCCGCCGTTTTGCCACAGTTCGATTTGTGCGAGTACCTGGTTGGTGAACGAATTGGACATCACGAAACTGGGATGCCCGGTGGCACAGCCAAGGTTCACGAGCCGACCTTCGGCCAACAGGATGATGCGTTTGCCGTTCGGGAAGATAATGTGGTCAACCTGTGGCTTGATGTTCTCCCACTCAAATTGCTGCAGGTGTGCAACGTCGATTTCGTTATCAAAGTGGCCGATATTGCAAACGATTGCCTGATCCTTGAGGCGCTCAAGTTGCGCGCCAGACACGACATGATAATTGCCGGTCGCGGTTACAATGATGTCTGCCTGGTCACATACCTCGTCGAAGCGCACCACGCGATAGCCTTCCATCGCTGCCTGCAATGCGTTGATCGGGTCGATCTCCGTGACCCAGACGGTCGCGCCGAGCCCGCGAAGCGACTGCGCACAGCCCTTGCCGACGTCGCCGTAGCCACAAACAATCGCGATCTTGCCCGCGATCATCACGTCGGTCGCACGCTTGATGCCATCGACCAGGGACTCGCGGCAACCGTACAGGTTGTCGAACTTGGACTTCGTCACTGAGTCGTTGACGTTGAATGCGGGGCAGGCCAGCGAGCCGTCCTGCATCATGTCGTAGAGACGTTTCACACCAGTCGTCGTTTCTTCCGAGAGGCCCTTCACATCTTTCATGAGTTCCGGAAACTTGTCATGCATGACCATCGTCAGATCGCCACCGTCGTCAAGAATCATGTTCGGTGTCCAGCCATCGGGGCCATTAATCGTTTGCTCGACACACCACCAGTACTCTTCTTCAGATTCACCTTTCCAGGCGAATACCGGCACGCCGGTGGTGGCGATTGCGGCGGCGGCGTGATCCTGCGTGGAGAAGATATTGCATGATGACCAGCGAATGTCGGCGCCGAGTGCGCGCAGCGTTTCGATTAATACTGCTGTCTGAATGGTCATGTGCAGGCAGCCTGTCAGGCGGACGCCCGCTAACGGTTGCGCTGCACCATACTCTTCCCGTAACGCCATGAGACCGGGCATTTCTGTCTCGGCGATCTGAATTTCCTTGCGGCCGAATTCCGCTTGCGACATGTCGGCGACTTTGTAATCCGATGTTTCGATGGCAACGGCTTCGCCGCTCATGTGCTTCTCCTGGTGTGTAATTGGTTCAAGCGGCGACGGCGCCAGCCAGCGCCTCGGCTTTGTCAGTTCTTTCCCAGCTAAGATCGATATCTTCGCGTCCGAAGTGCCCGTAGGCAGCCGTCGCTTTGTAAATCGGCCGCAGCAGGTCAAGCATCTGCAGAATGCCGTACGGCCGCAAATCAAAATTGTCGCGAATCAGTGCCGTCAATTCGCGATCGGAGACCTTGCCGGTGCCAAAAGTCTCAACGCTGATTGAGGTGGGCTCGGCGACGCCGATTGCATAGGACACCTGTATTTCGCAGCGATCGGCGAGACCAGCGGCAACGATGTTTTTTGCCACGTAGCGGCTGGCATAGGCCGCCGAACGATCTACCTTGGACGGGTCCTTACCGGAAAACGCGCCGCCGCCATGTCGGGCGGCACCGCCATAGGTATCGACAATGATTTTTCGGCCGGTCAGGCCGCAGTCGCCCATGGGTCCACCAATCTCGAAACGACCAGTTGGATTGATGTGATATTTGGTCGCTGCACCGATCCATTCCGCCGGCAACACTGGCTTGATGATTTCTTCCATGATGCCTGCACGCAGGTCGGCCAAAGAGACGTCAGGACTATGCTGCGTTGACAGTACGACGGCGTCGATCGCGACCGGCACGCCATCCTCGTATTTAAAGGTCACCTGGCTCTTGGCGTCCGGTCGCAACCACGGCAAGGTGCCGTTCTTGCGCACTTCAGCTTGTCGGCGTACCAGTCTGTGGGAAAAGGTAATTGGCGCCGGCATGAGGACGTCGGTTTCGTTGGTTGCGTAGCCGAACATCAGGCCCTGATCGCCTGCACCCTGACTTTCGGCGGAGTCGCGGTCCACGCCTTGCGCGATGTCCGGTGATTGCTCGCCGATCGCATTGAGCACGGCGCAGGTGGTGCCGTCGAAGCCCATATCGGAGTCCGAGTAGCCGATTTCAAGAATTGTTTCGCGCACGATTTTTTCGAAGTCGATCGTTGCGCTGGTGGTGATCTCGCCGGCAAGTACGACCATGCCGGTCTTGATCATGGTTTCACACGCAACTCTCGCGTCTTTGTCCTGCTCGAGGATCGCGTCGAGAATGGCGTCGGAGATCTGATCAGACATTTTGTCCGGGTGTCCTTCGGAGACAGATTCAGACGTAAACAAAAATGTATCACTCATGGATTTTGCTTCAGTGAGAACTAACAAGGAGGCGCATTGTAGCGCACGTAATGGCGTGCAAACCATCACAACGAACGACTGCTGCTTGCGGCCCAACGACTAAACAGCGAAAATGCGCCGCTCGCAGTAGCGCATTTCAACCCGATTCACCATAAGGTCTCAGGTCCCAACTCTTAGCCCAACTTTTAGCCCAACTAACAAAAGACCCTAATGTCACAACAAACCAACCCGGTCGGGCAGCCAGCCCGGCGAGATCTCGCGAACGCCATACGGGCGCTCTCCATGGACGCGGTGCAGGCCGCCAACTCAGGCCACCCCGGCGCGCCAATGGGCATGGCTGACATTGCGGAGGTGCTGTGGAACGACTATCTCAAGCACAACCCCGGCAATGCGCATTGGGCTAACCGCGATCGATTCGTTCTGTCGAACGGCCATGGCTCGATGTTGCTGTACAGCTTGTTGCATCTGACCGGCTACGACCTGTCGATGGACGAGCTCCGCAATTTCCGACAGTTCGGCTATCGCACGGCCGGCCACCCGGAATACGATCCTGACCTGTCGATCGAAACGACGACCGGACCGCTCGGGCAGGGCATTAGCAATGCCGTCGGTATGGCGCTGGCCGAAAAAATGCTGGCAGGACAATTCAACCAGCCGGGCCTGGATGTCGTCGACCACAGAACCTGGGTGCTGCTGGGCGACGGCTGCCTGATGGAGGGGATTTCGCATGAGGCCTGTTCGCTTGCGGGCACCCTGAAGTTAGGCAAGCTCACCGCGTTGTACGACGATAACAACATATCGATCGATGGTGAGGTTGGCGGCTGGTTTACCGACGATACGGTCAAGCGCTTCGAAGCCTACGGCTGGCATGTCATTGCCGATGTGGACGGGCACGACGGCGCTGCCATTGCCGCAGCCATCGATCAGGCGACGGCTGATACCGACCGGCCGTCACTGATCTGCTGCAAGACGATTATTGGCTTTGGTTCGCCCAACAAACAGGGCACGGCGGCAACGCACGGAGCACCGTTAGGTGACGACGAGATTGCCGCTGCACGTGCAGAGCTGGGCTGGGACGCACCACCGTTCGAGATTCCGCCGGATATTGGTGCAGCGTGGGATGGTCACGCGCGCGGTGCTGCTGCCGAGCAGGCGTGGCAGGAGCTGTTTGACGAATATGCGGACCAGCACCCACAACTCGCGACGGAATTAACGCGCCGCCAAAGCCGAAGCTTGCCTGATGACTGGAGCGAATTCGCCGAGCAGGCGATCGCGACGATCGACGCGGCCGGGGAAAGCATGGCGACCCGTAAGGCGTCGCTGGTTTCGCTCAATGCGTTTGCGCCGAAGCTGCCGGAATTGGCGGGTGGTTCTGCCGACCTGACCGGATCGAATCTGACCAAGCATGCTGGTTCAACGATCATCACGGGCGATGACGCGTCCGGTAACTATGTTTACTTCGGCGTACGCGAGTTCGGTATGTCGGCATTGTGCAATGGCATCGCGTTGCATGGTGGATTCATTCCGTACTCCGGAACATTTCTGACTTTTTCGGACTACGCACGCAACGCACTGCGCATGGCCGCGTTGATGAAAATTCAGAACGTATTTGTCTACACGCACGACTCGATCGGCCTGGGTGAAGACGGCCCGACGCATCAACCCGTCGAACACACGGCTTCGCTGCGGATCATGCCGAACATGCGGGTGTGGCGGCCTTGTGACACGGTTGAGACGGTAGTTGCCTGGCGCGACGCCATCGAGCGCCGGGTTGGACCGACCAGCCTGGTCCTGACGCGGCAGGGATTGCCACATCAACAACGCGATGCGGGCCAGATCGCCGCAATCGCTCGTGGCGGGTACATTCTCAAAGATTCCGACGGTACGCCGGACATTATTCTGATTGCGACCGGTTCGGAAGTCTTTCTCGCGATGCAGGCTGCCGAGATGCTCGCTGGCGACGGTATCGCGGCGCGTGTTGTTTCGCTGCCGTGTACGGATCTTTTTGATGCGCAGGACGATGACTATCGGGAGCAGGTATTGCCCTCCAGGGTCACGGCGCGGGTCGTCATCGAGGCGGGTGTTACCGCTAGCTGGTGGCGTTACGCTGGCACCGGCGGCCGCATTATCGGGCTTGATCGATTCGGCGAGTCGGCTCCGGCAGACGAGCTCTTCAAACACTTCGGGTTTACGGCAGACAACGTTGTAAACGTCGCGAAAGAACTAATGTAATTCGGGAGACAGAAATGACCATCAAGATTGGAATTAACGGCTATGGCCGTATCGGCCGCAACGTGCTGCGAGCACTGTATGAGAGCGGCAAAAACTCGGAGATCGAGATCGTAGCCGTTAACGATCTTGGCGATGCGAATACCAATGCGCACCTGACACGGCGCGATACAGCGCACGGCCGCTTTCCCGGCACGATAGAAGTCGATGGCGATTACATGATCGTCAACGGCGACCGTATCCGTGTCTGCGCTGAACGCGATCCGGCCAAACTGCCGTGGGGCGAACTGGGCGTTGACATCGTGCTGGAATCAACCGGCTTCTTCCGCACGCGGGCGACCGCAGGCAAACACATCGAGGCAGGAGCCAAAAAAGTCATCATTTCTGCGCCGGGTGGCGAAGGCGTCGATGCGACGATTGTCTACGGCGTCAATCACGATGTCATCAAATCATCTGACACAATTATTTCCAATGCATCGTGCACGACTAACTGTCTTGCACCGCTTGTTAAGCCGTTGCATGACAAGATCGGCGTTGAGCACGGCATCATGACCACGATCCATGCTTACACGAACGACCAGGTTCTGACCGATGTATTCCACAGCGACCTGCGCCGGGCACGCTCAGCGACGATGTCGCAGATTCCGACCAAGACCGGTGCTGCGGCAGCGGTTGGACTCGTCCTGCCGGAGCTTGACGGCAAGTTGGATGGCTTCTCGATGCGCGTACCGACGATCAATGTTTCGGCCGTCGACCTGACCTTCGTCGCTTCGCGTGAAACCAGTGTTGAGGAAATCAACGCCGTCATGAAGGAGGCCAGCGAAGGCAGCCTCAAGGGCGTACTTGCCTACAACGATGAGCCGCTCGTCTCTGTCGACTTTAATCATGATCCTGCCTCGTCAACTTACGATGCAGGTCTGACCAAAGTCATGCAGGGAACGCTGGTCAAGGTTTGCTCGTGGTACGACAACGAGTGGGGCTTCTCCAACCGCATGCTGGATACCGCGATCGTGTTCCACAACGCCTGATTCCTGGCGTCATAGCAGTGTCCGTCATCAACATGGTCGATCTCGACCTGGCCGGTCAGCGCGTTCTTATCCGCGAGGATCTGAACGTGCCTGTCGCGGATGGAGAAATCACCAGCGATGCGCGGATTCGGGCTGCAGTGCCGTCGATTCAGGCGGCGATTGACGCCGGTGCCACGGTCATGCTCATGTCGCACCTCGGCCGCCCGACCGAAGGCCAGGCCGATGCCAGATTTTCACTGCAGCCGGTCGCTGCTCGCCTTGGCGCATTGCTGGGTCGTGAGGTGCCGCTGTTGCGCAACTGGATAGACGGTGTCGAAATCCAGCCTGGCGATGTAGTGCTGCTCGAAAACGTACGCTTTCTACGGGGCGAGAAGGTCTGTGATCCGGCGCTGGCGCAGAAAATGGCGGCTTTGTGCGACGTGTTTGTCATGGATGCTTTCGGCACCGCCCACCGGGCGCAGGCCAGCACCTATGGGGTTGCAGAGCATGCGCCTGTCGCTTGCGCCGGTCCGTTGTTGTCCGCGGAGCTCGCCGCACTGGGCAAGGCGCTCACGAACCCCGCACGGCCGATGGTTGCGATTGTCGGTGGCTCAAAAGTCTCGACGAAGTTGACCGTACTCGACGCACTGGCAGATATCGTTGATACATTGATTGTTGGTGGCGGCATCGCCAATACTTTCATTGCGGCTGCCGGACAGAACGTTGGCAAGTCGTTGTACGAGGCCGACATGCTCGATACGGCGCGCAATCTTGTGGCCGACGACAATGATCGGGCGGTTATTCCAGTGCCAACCGACGTTGTGGTTGCTACTGAGTTCGCTGCGGACGCGAACGCTGAGGCTAAATCAGTCGAGCAGGTCCTGGACGACGAATTGATACTCGACATTGGTCCGCAGACGGCGGCACACTTTGCCGAGATTCTGGCCGGAGCTGGCACCATTATCTGGAATGGTCCGGTCGGCGTATTCGAATTCGATGCGTTCGGTAACGGCACGCGCGTGCTCGCAGAAGCGATAGCAAGCAGTCCCGGGTTCTCAATTGCCGGCGGCGGCGATACGCTGGCGGCGATCGACAAGTACGCGGTTGCCGATCAAATCTCCTACATTTCCACGGGCGGTGGGGCGTTCCTCGAATTCGTCGAAGGCAAGACCCTGCCTGCGGTTGAAATACTTACGCGGCGGGCCACGGACCGCTGATTGCCAGCGTCATCCCCGGGTACTGGATATTCACGAACAGAATTTCGCCATCCGGCGAAAAACAGGCTCCCGCCAGTTCCGAGTCGGTGTAAGCATTGTCAGCCACCTCGTACTGGGTGCCATCCGGGCCGATGCCGACGATGCCGCAGTGGGTTGCCGTGTCCTCACAGACCAGAAGATCGCCGTATTCGCTCATCACAATATTATCGGCGCCCTTTAGCAGCGAGCTCTGGGTCGACTCCGCGATTAGCGTCAACGTACCTGGCGTGGCCCGATAGCGAAAAACCTGTCCCAGACGCTCCGGGCCGCCAGTTGTTGCGGTCAGGAAGAAGTCATCGCCGGCCACGCACAAACCCTCGCTCCGCATGAATGTTGCAGCGCCCTTCGCAGCGCCGCGACGTCGCAGGTCGTCTTTGTTGCTATCGACGTTGTCGAGATCTATCCAGTGCACTGGCAGTTCCGTATCGATTCCGATTTTCCCCCTGTCCGACCAGTTATCCGTGCGTACAGATTGTCCTCGGCCAATCGCGAGCGCTTGCAAACGGCCTCCGGCATGCAGCTGGCCAGGCGTATGCGGAATGTAGCGATAGAACAGGCTGCTATTCTGATCCTCAGTCATATAGACAGTGACCGAAGCCACATGGACGGCGGCCGCTTCGTGCACGAATCTGCCCATCGCCTTGATTGGCACAGGATCGACCAGGCCGGGCGCGTTGGCTGGCACCTCGAATACATAGCCATGCGCTTTGTCGCGCACGTGGACCCAGCTACGACCGGGGCCAGCGAAAATTTCCTCACAGGATAACCAGCTACCCCAGGGCGTAGACCCGCCGGCACAATTCCACTCCGTGCCGGCGAGACTGAGATGTTGGCGCTCGGTCTTGCCGGTCGCCGGGTCGTATGTCGTCGTTGTGGTACCGCCTCTGCCGGGCGTCACACCGGCGCCAGCGTCGTAGAGTTTGTCCTGAACAAAGTCCGGAATTGTTGCGGGGTCGCGACCAAATGCGCCCTGGTCCTGATCTCCCAGG
>Ga0255051_10000063_pt1 | contig 37510 bp, 32 predicted proteins | sample JV7_2_9_MG_FD_181719 | JGI IMG/M metagenome (GOLD analysis project Ga0255051, IMG submission 181719) | Seawater microbial communities from Jervis Inlet, British Columbia, Canada - JV7_2_9 | ecosystem: Environmental > Aquatic > Marine > Inlet | place: Canada: British Columbia | collected 2016-10-06
AGCTTGCCCGTGTCCGCAGCATACGGCGCCTCAGTGACCAGTTTTGGTTGTTCAACGGGCTTCGCGCATGCGGTCAGTGTGCCGATGACCACAAGAACAGCAATGTGGATTCTGAAAATCATCTGGGACGAGAGCGTTCCTACGGTGCTTCCGCTACGCCGCCTGGTGTGTGCGGCTCCGGGTCTCTGCCCAGCAACAGATTTTTCGCGTTTCTCAGAATGAAACGGAAATCTCCCATCAGCAGATAAAGCGATGGGATCAGGAACAGCGTTATCACGGTCGCGAAAATGATGCCGAAGCTCATCGAGATCGCCATGGGAATCACGTATTGAGCCTGCAGACTCGTCTCCAGCATTATCGGCAGCAAACCGAACGCTGTCGTTAGCGAGGTAAGTATGATCGCCCGGAAACGCTGCGTGCCCGACTGAATGACGGCATCCTTTATCGCTAAGCCTTTCAGTCTTGCTTTGTTGATGAAGTCCACCATGATCAGACTATCGTTCACGACGACGCCCGAAAGCGCGATAAGTCCAAACAGGGAATACATGCTGATCGCTTTACCCAGGATGATGTGGCCAATGACGGCCCCGATCAGGCCGAATGGAATGACGGACATGATGAGGAGTGGCTGCGTATATGAGTGCAGCGGAATCGCGATCAGCGCGTAAATCAGGAACAGGGCGGCAACGGATGCCACCGAGATGTTTCTTTTGAAATTCTGTTCCTCCAGGCTGGCACCTTCCAGCCCGAACTTGACGCCGGGATACCGTGACAGCAGACCCGGAATGTATTCTTCGTTGATTTCCTTAATGATCTCTCCGGGCTCGACGATCTCCGGATCGATGTCGGCTGATACCGCGATCGTCCGATTCCTGTTCTGGCGATTGATGCTCGAAAATGCCTTGCCGTATGAAACGTCGGCCACGGAATAGAATGGCACTTCGTCGCCGGCCGGCGTGCGAATACGCATGTTCTCGAGATCGGATATGGACCTGCGTTCCTCAATTGGATAACGCACCATGACTTTCAGCTCATCCTTGCCGCGCTGAATACGTTGCGCCTCCTCGCCGTAGAATGCCTGCCGAACCTGGCGCCCGAGCGCTGACATGGTGAGGCCGAGCGCTTCCGCTTCGGGTTTGATCTCGAGTTTGATTTCCTGGCCCCCTGTATTCGACGAATTGCGAATATCGAAGATACCGTTGTACTGGCCCAGCTTGTCCTCCAACTCGCCGGCGACACTTTCAAGAGCCTTGTAATTACTCCCGGAGAATTTGAAGCTGAGCGGCGCGTCGCCACCGATATGCTCGGCGTCGGAGAAGGTGAGTTTCTTGACTCCGGCAATCTCACCGACTTTCTCGCGCCACATGTCTGTGATTTCCTCGGCCTCGATCGGGCGATCTTCGCCTTTGTAAATTTCGACGAACACATCGCCTTGCGTGTCGCGACTGGTGAAGACGCCGATGTGATCGATCGGCTCCGGTAATCCGGGATTTGCCTTGAGGTAGTCGGTATTGATTTCGATAATGGCTCGTTCTATGCGCTCCATCGCTGCATTTCGCACTGCCGGTGCAGTGCCGTTCTGCATCGAAAGCTCAACATGAATGAAATCGCCCGGCACCTCCGGGAACAGCACGGTGCGAACCATGCCGCTTTTCATCACGCCGATGGTGAGAATCAGGATTGCAGCGAACATGCTGAAAGTCAGCCCGCGATTATCGAGCGCCTTTTCCAGAAGCGGCGCATACCGGTCGTGAATGAGCGAGTGCAGTCCGTGCTGCGTTCGCCGCTGCATCTTCTGGAAGATACGCGGCACACGCTCCCACCATCTGATTTTTCGCTGCGGTTCGAACAAGTCGTCCTCGTCGACCGGATTGATGTTGGCATGCACAAGGTGCGCCGGCAGTATCAGCTTGGACTCCACCAGTGAAAACATGAGGCACAGAATTACGACCATGGACATCGCTTCGAAAAACGGCCCGACGATACCGCCGACGAACAACATAGGTGCAAACGCCGCCATGGTCGTCAGGACACCGAAGGTTGCCGGAATGGCTACCCGTTTCGCACCCAATATGACGTTGTCCAGCGTATGCCCGTCCGCCCTGATTTTCGTATAGATGCTTTCGCCGATTATGATCGCGTCGTCGACGACGATGCCGAGCACCATGATGAAAGCGAACAGGCTGATGAAGTTGATCGTTACCGGCCAGGGCGTGTACGGCATCAACCAGAGCGCGCCGAAGAAGGAGATCGGAATACCGACGATGACCCAACCGGCGACTTTCATGCGCAGAAACAGTGACAGGATCAGGCAAACCAGAAGCGCGCCCTGGAGCATGTTTTTCATCATCATGTCGACGCGACCCTGCAAGTACCACGCACGATCGATCCAGGTCTCCATGATGACACCGTCGGGCAGGACCTCCGACTTCTTCTCTATATATTCTCTTACGGCTGCGGCAGTCGACAGCTCATTTTGCGCACCGCCAGCGAGGACGCGAAGGATTGCCGTCGCTTGACCGTTGAAACGGCCATACCGGTCGGACTCGACGAAACCGTCATTAATTGTCCCGATATCGCCGAGCGTCAGGCGCGTACCATCGGGGTAGGTACGCAACACGAGATCGGCAAACTCCTGGCCCGTGTAGACCTGCCCCTCGGTGCGCAGGAGAATGTCGCCGCCTTCCGATTTGATGGTGCCGCCCGGCAAATCGATGGATGATTTTCTGATCGCCTCCGAGATCTCGCTCATCGTCAATCCGTACTGTCGAAGCACGTGCTCGGAGACCTCGACGCTGATCTCGTAGTCCCGGTCACCGAGAATCTGCACCTGGTTTACCGCCGGAATCGTCATCAACTCTTCGCGGACTTCCTGGGCAATCTGTTTGCGCGCGAACTCATCCAGATCGCCGTAGATAGATACGAACACGACGTGAATCGGCACTTCGTCCTTGTAGATGACCGGTTTCTCAGTCAACGCGGGGAATGTAGAGATTGCATCCACACGGGTCTTGATCTCGCTCAGAATCTCATTGATGTCTTCGCCGCTTGCGACCTCTGCCGAGACCGAGCCCAGCCCTTCACGTGCCACCGAATTGATCTCGACGATGCCGTCGATGTCCTGGATGGCTTCCTCGATCTTGATTACGACGCCTTCTTCCACCTCCTGCGGCGCGGCGCCGAGGTAGGGCACGCGAACCTGAACAATGTTCAGCTCGAAATCCGGCGTCGTTTGCTTGCGGATGGTAAACGCAGACACGATTCCGAAAGCGATGATGAAGAACATCAGCAGGTTTGCAGCAACATGGTTGCTCGCAAACCAGGCGATGATGCCCTTCTCTGTTGTTTCGCCGCGCGGGTTCATAATCAGTTGCTTCGTCGGTGCTATTTAGTCGCTGACATCGCCCGATGCGAGTCGTTCAGATGTATCTTTGGCCGGTTCGTCACTGGTTCGTACTTTCATGCCATTGATCGGGGACTCGATATTGGTCAGGGCTATGCGCTCGCCCGGCACCGCTCCGCCACGCAGGTACGCGTACTCGGCATCGGCTTTGAGAATGTCGACCGTCCGGATGCGCAGGCGATTGTCATCCTCGACAAACATCAACTGGTTGTTGCCGCGAAGTGCTGATCGAGGCACACGGATTACGTTCTCGACCGTCAGGCCGGCAATATTTGCCGCGACAAACGTCCCCATCGGTAGTGGCGAGCCGTGGTCAGTTCCTTCACGCAGCTTGTATGGATCTTCAATTCGTGCGACGGCATAGGTAACGCGGTTCTTCTCGTCAACGACGCCTTCGGTACGGGTAATTTGTGCCTTCCATTGCGCCGGTTGACCGTGCTGCACCGCTGAGAGTTCCACGATCGGGCCGTTAGCTGCCGCGTTCCCGGTAACATCAGCCGGGTTCGGTAATTCGACAAACGCCAGGTCGTTATCCGTCAACGGAAGACGAACCTCTGCGAAGTCGGTCGCGAACGTAACGCCAAGTCGAGTGCCCGGATTAACGTACTGGCCGAGATCCGCGTCTTTGCTGCGCACCATGCCGTCATAAGGGAGGCGGATGAAGGTTCTCTCAAGATTGCGCCTGGATTTGACCAGGTCGGCTTTGGCCGAAGCTAGCGCCGCTGCTGCGGATGCCCATTCAGATTCGGCCCGGTAACCCTGGCTCTTGAGCTTTTCCGCACCGTCAAACTCTATCTGGCGCTGTTTCAGAAAAGCTTCAGCCTGCTCGACCGCGACAACGTAGTTGGTCGGATCAACGCGCATCAGGGCTTCGCCCTTGGCAAACATGCCGCCCGCAATGAATTTGGCCGAAATGCTGACGATCGATCCGGCAACTTCCGCGCTGAGGATGGTTTCGGTTCGTGGCCTGACCGTACCCTGGCTCCGGACGCTGAGATGTGCCACCGACCGCTCAAGTGGCAGCACCTCGACCAGCACGTCGACAACGGCGACATCTTTGGTCTCCGGGGGTGGCTTCATCTTGCTTAGCCCTGCTGCGCCGCCGATGGCGACGACGAAGATCGAGGCGATTAGAACGGCCCGTTTTACCTTACGTTTCATATACTTATGCCTGCGGAGTGCGGATTTATCATTATCTTTGGTTCCGCAGCCCTGACCGGGGCAACTCAAAGATCTTGTCCGTCCACTATATCACTGCGGCCGGCCGGATCTCTCCTGCAACATTCGAACTACAGGGCCTCGAATCGTTCAGTAATACGATGGTTTGGATGCGTGCAGGCTCACTCGCTGGCGTATTGGCAAGTATTAACCGCCGGACCTCATTCCAGCTTGGGAAAAAATAGGGTCTAATCGCCATATCAACAAGCAGCAGGGACACACGATGCGCCGCATGATCTTCCTGGCAGCCCTCATTCTGGCTGCCTGCACCAGCCCGGAACCACCCATCTCTCAACAGCTGCCGAGCTTCGACGAGTTTGACGGCTTCTTCGACATGTATTGGGACGAGTCGAAGGGTCGACTACTTCTCAAGATCGAGGCGTTCGATGAACCATTCCTTTATCAGTCGTCCCTTGCGAGAGGCGTCGGTTCCAACGACCTGTTTCTGGACCGCGGTCAACTCGGTGCGACCAGGGTGGTGGAGTTTCAGCGTTCCGGTCCGAAGATATTACTCATGCAAACGAACCTAGGCTATCGCGCATCGGGCGACAACGCTGACGAAAAGCGCGCCGTCGACGAGTCGTTTGCGCGCTCTGCCGTGTGGGGCTTTGAGTCTCTGGGCACCATCGGTGATGCGATCATCATCGACGTTACAGCTTTCCTGATCAGGGATGCGCATGGCATTGCGGCAAGATTGAAGGCAGCGGAAGAAGGCGAGTACACGGCAGACGCTTCCCGTTCCGCGGTCTACCTGCCGAAGACCAAAGCGTTTCCGGATAACTCAGAGGCCGAAGCCGTCGTGACGTTTACCGGGCAGCCTACCGGCGAATTCCTGCAGACTGTCGTTCCAGACCCAACCACTATCACCGTGCACATGCATCACTCGTTTGTCCGGCTGCCGGACGAAGATTACGAACCCCTTCCTTTTGATCCGCGGGCCGGCATGTTCGGACTCGAATATGAAGGCAACGGTTTCTCCGACTATGCGACAGCTATCGGTGATCCGCTGAAAGTCAGGTACGCGCGCCGCCACAGGTTGGAGAAAAAGAATCCGTCTGCTTCCATCAGCGAGGCAGTCGAGCCCATCGTGTATTACCTGGACCGCGGTACGCCCGAACCCATCAGGTCGGCATTGATCGACGGTGCCGATTGGTGGAACGAGGCATTCGAAGCCGCCGGTTACCGGGATGCGTTCCGCGTCAAACTATTGCCGGAAGATGCGGATCCATTGGATGTTCGTTACAACGTCATTCAATGGATACATCGCTCGACGCGCGGCTGGTCCTATGGATATTCCGTAGTAGATCCTCGTAGCGGCGAGATCATCAAAGGCCACGTGTCTCTCGGTTCCCTGCGTGTGCGCCAGGACTATCTCATCGCTGAAGGGTTGCTGGCGCCGTACGACGACGAGACCGTACCCGATGCGATGCTCGAGATGGCGCTTGCACGAATTCGTCAACTGTCTGCACACGAAGTCGGTCACACCCTCGGGCTGGTGCATAACTTTGCGGCGAGTACGCAGGATCGGGCGTCGGTCATGGATTATCCGTTTCCATTAATAAAGTTCGATGACGACGGCGATTTCGATTTATCGGATGCGTACGATACGGGAATCGGCGAATGGGACAAACGCGTCGTGCTATTCGGATACCAGGATTTTCCCGATAGCCTCGATGCCGAAGAAGAGCGGCAAAAGATACTTGCAACGACGATTGCCGACGGGTGGAAATTCGTCGCCGACCCGGACGCAAGGTCCGTCAGCACAGCGCATCCGGACGGCAATCTGTGGGACAACGGAGCGGACGCTATAGAGGAACTGGAGCATCTGCTGAAGGTTCGCGATTTCGCGCTGCGACGATTCTCGGAGCGCAACATTCGCATGGGCCGGGCGATAGCGACGATCGAGGAGGTTTTGGTTCCGCTTTACCTGTTGCATCGTTTTCAGATTCAGGCGGTGGGCAAATTGATCGGTGGCCAGTATTTCCGTTACGCATTGCGTGGCGACGGCCAGGAGGCAACAGCCGCAGTCGACGGGAAAAAACAGAAAACGGCGATTACGATCCTGCTGCACACGCTGAGCCCTACTGTTTTGCGCCTCCCTGACGAACTCGTCGACTCCATTCCGGCACGTCCACCGGGATTTGCGAAGACGCGCGAGTCGTTTCCAACTGATACCGGTGTGGTATTCGATCCGTTCGGCGCAGCAGAAAGTGCCGTGGCGTTGACACTCGATGTGCTGCTCGATCCGGCACGTGCAGCGCGGATGGTCGCAGGCAATGCCCGACAGGCAGCCATGCCCGGATTCGGAGAGTTAACGGAGTTACTGGTGCGCGCCACCTGGCATTCGAGGCAGCGCCGGGGAATTGACGGTGAGATCCAGCGGGCCACGAACGTTCTCGTATTGGAGCGACTGATGCTGCTCAGCATCAATCAGGAAGCGGATGGCCAGGTTCGGGCAATTGCTTTCGACAGGATTAAGCAGCTTGATAACTGGCTGTCTGGACGACTCGCCGTCGAGACTGCGCGGCGATGGCGGTCGCATTATAGTCTTGCCCGGCATCAGATCCAGCGCATGCTCGACGATCCCGCCAGCCTGGACACACTGGTACCGGTAACTCCGCCACCGGGATCGCCGGTCGGGGACAGCGCCCCAATTAATTAGCCGCATTTCGATGTCGACACCGGTCGCAGTGCTCGTCGCCTACCTCGCCATGCTGGTGGCGTTGGCGCTCTGGAGCCGCCGCGAAACGAAGTCTCTCAGCGGTTTTTTTCTCGCCGGCAAGAAACTCCCGTATTGGGTCGTGGCCTTCAGCACCAACGCGACCGGGGAGAGCGGCTGGCTGCTGCTCGGTCTCACCGGCATGGGCTTCACGGTGGGGGCGCAGGCTTACTGGGTGGTAGTCGGCGAGGTAATCGGCATCGCACTGTCGTGGATGCTGATTTCAGTTCGACTAAAACGGCTGGGTGACGAGACCGACTCCATTACCTTGCCGGATGTCATATCGGCTCGCTTCAAAGACGATAAGCACATACTCCGAAGCATAGCGGTCGTAATAATTCTGACGATGGTCTGCGCATACGTAACGGCGCAAATGGTCGCATCCGGGAAGGCACTGAGCAGTTTCATCGGCATGGACTACACGACTGCCGTCGTCGTGGGCGCGGTCATCATCATTGCCTATACCTTTGTCGGTGGCTACAAGGCCGTCGCCTATACCGACGTCGTGCAAGGCGTCTTGATGCTGGCGGGGCTGATTATCGTGCCGGCAGTTGCAATCTCGGCGGCCGGTGGCTGGCAGAGTGTTACGAACAATCTTGCCGCTCAGGATCCCGGGCTGCTGAGCATGTGGGACATTACCGGTACTGGTATTCCCGGCTGGATTGCGCTCGTCAGTTTCATGGCGATCGGGTTGCCGTTTCTCGGCGTGCCTCAGCTGATGGTGCGGTTCATGTCCGCCAAAGACGAGGACGAACTCAAGAAGGCACGTATCTTGTCGGTCATCGTGATACTGCTTTTCGATGTCGGCGCCGTAACGGCGGGCATGGCCGGACGCGCATTGTTCCCGGGCCTCGAAGATGCCGAGACCATCTTCCCGGTACTGTCAACCGAGCTGTTCCCGCCATTGATTACCGGCGTGATGATGGTGATCGTCCTGTCCGCCATCATGTCCACCGTAGATTCTCTGCTTTTGCTGGCATCATCAGCTGTTGTCCGGGACACGATGCAGAAAATCATCGGCAGCGTCAAAAGTGACGAAGCGCTCGCGGGCTACGGCAAGGTCGTGACAATCCTGATCGGTATGATCGGCATCGCGTTCGCTATCGAGGAAGTCAAATTTATCTTCTGGTTCATCCTGTTCGCCTGGTCGGGGCTTGGTGCCGCGTTCGGCCCGATCATCATCTGCATGCTCTATTACAAAAAGACGACCCTGGCCGGTGTCGCCGCTGGCATGCTTGGAGGGTTTTTAACCAGTGTCATATGGGTGCTTGCGTTCAAAGCTGACACCTACGACTTGTACGAGATGATTCCGGGTTTCTTCGTCGGCATTACACTGACGTTGCTCGTTAGTCGACTGACATTTCGGCGAGCCGGGATACCAGCATGAAAACAATTCGTGCAGCTTTGCTATTTGAGTGCTTCGATAACGGCGTCAAAAAAAACGTAGCTCTGGTACTCGAGTTCATCGACCCATGCTTCGGGCCAGTCGCTGAGCAATACGATGACGACATCTTGTGCCGGTGCGACGTAAATTAACTGACCGTACACGCCCTGTGCCTCAAAACGGCCATTCTCGAAAAGCCACCATTGATAGCCGTAGCCGAGGGGATATTCCTCATACAGATTGCCGTATTGAATAGGCTCACGATCGGCCGTGGTGGCTGCTTTCACCCAGCCTGGCGATATAAGCTGCTTGCCATTCGCCTTTCCGGCTCTGGACATCATCAGCCCGAATCGACCAAAATCGCGCAAGGCTGCGGTCAGACCGCCACCGGACATTTCACGGCCGATATCGTCAGGGCCGTCGAGTATCCAGGCTGCGTCAAATTCCATGCCCGCCGGCTGCCACAGGCGCTGCTCGAAGTACTGTGTCATGCGCCGTTTCGTAACGGTTTCGACGAGCCAGCCGAGAATCGAAGTCTCGAGCGTGTTGTAGTTGTATGTCTCGCCAGGTGCAGCTGCACGCGGCAGCTCATTTGCGGCTTCTATGAATCGATACCGTTGTTCTACAAGTGCCGCACGCCAGTGTTTGTTCAACGGTTTAGTCAGGTCGTTCCACTCATAAGTCGCCTCGTCCCATTCGACGCCCGAGACCATTTGCAGGGCATCCTTGATCGTTACACCGTCGTAGGCGCTGCCGCTTAAGGAAGGCAGGTACTTGGTCAGCGGGTCGCCAACAGCATCGATGTAGCCATCTTCCAGTACCATGCCAACCATTGTTGATGTGAACGACTTCCCCATGGAGAAAGAAATAAAACGTGTATCCGGCTTTGAGCCGTTTCGATAGATTTCTGTGACAATTTCTCCATCCTTGAGGATCAACAGCGCGTTCGTATTGTTACGTTCGTTGAAATCATCGACGCTGTACTCCTTGCCCTCCCATTCGTAAGTAATCTCGAAATCAACCGGCAGTTGCGCTTTCCCGAGTCGCCATACATCTGTTCCTGCCCGCGCGATTCGGCTCGGGAAGATCTGATCCGTCGTCTGAAATTTCGTCGCGCGATCCTGGGCATCGAAATAAAAACGCCGACCCTCTTCGCTATTTGTGTTGTCTGCCGATGTTGTAATTGTCATCGAAGTTAGTCCGAGCATGAGCGCGATCACGATACCTGTGATTGTGCGAGCTGCTTGCGCCATCATTCTGCTCCTTTTCAGAGTCAATATCCGAGCGCGGCACCATCGAACCGCATCTCGGAGGCTCCATGATAAACGCTGGTCTCTGGGTCGCGCCAGACGGCCTGATAGCCGCCGACGAAGCCGATATACGGCCGGTCGCCATGCGTGATGCGATGCCCGCGATCGCGAAGATTCTTGACAACGTCCGCACTGATTCCTGCCTCCATAAAGACTTGGCCACCATCGTCCATCGTTCCGCCGGTCGGTTGCGAGCCTGCACGGTGTACAGTGCGAGCAGCGTCGCCGGCTTCCTGCACGTTCATGCCAAGATCGATGATGTTGACGAGAATCTGCACATGCCCCTGTGGTTGCAGGTAGCCGCCCATCACACCGAACGCCATTAGCGGTTCATCATTCTTCATGAGCATCGCCGGAATGATGGTGTGAAACGGCCGCTTGCCCGGCGCATAAACGTTGGCATGCTGTTGGTCCATCGAGTATGCGAATCCACGATTCTGCAGTGCGAAACCGAGATCGTCAGGAACCAGACCGCTACCGAATTCCCAATAGTTGCTTTGAATGAACGAGACCATCATCCCGTCCTTGTCTGCGACGGCAAGATAAGTCGTATCGCCACGTGGCGGTGGTTCACCGGCAGGCATTTTGAGGGCAGCCTGATCGATGTTTATCAGTTCACGTCTGTCTTTCGCATATGTTTTCGACAGCAGGCCCGCGACGGGGTTGTCGTTGAACGCCGGATCGGCGTAGTACTTCGCACGGTCTTCATAAGCGAGTTTCTTCGCCTCTATCATGAGATGCCAGAAATCGGGATTATCGCGACCCAGCTCTCCAAGTGGCCAGGCTTCGAGAATATTAAGCATTTGCAGCGCTGCGATTCCCTGACCGTTCGGCGGCAATTCATACACGTCGTAGCCACGGTAGTTCACTGAAACGGGCGTTACCCATTCACCTTTGTGTCGGACAAGGTCATCGTTTTCGAGCTTGCCGCCAAATTCCGCAATCGATGTAACAATTTGCCGGGCAGTTTCGCCCCGATAAAAACTCTCGCGACCGCCTGTCGCCAGGCGTTCGTAACTTTCTGCGAGATCGGGATTGCGATAGATCTCGCCGCTACGCGGCGGCCGGCCGTCAATCTGGTATACGCGATGTAACTCATCGAGCATTGATTTGGGCAGGTCACTGGTGTCGAATTCACCAAGCGCCTCGGCCCACAGGGCGGCGTCGACTTCTGTAACAGGAATGCCTTCTCTCGCATATTGAATGGCCGGCGCGAGCAACTCAGCCATGGATAACCTGCCGAAGCGCCCGTGCAGTGCATACCAGCCGTCGACCGCGCCGGGCACCGTAATGGCCAACGGCCCAAAAAGAGGAATACTCTCCCGCTTACCCAGGGCCGCCCGCATCGCTTCATATGTCAGGCCCGAAGGTGAACGGCCGCTGCCGTTGTAACCGTGCAGTTTTTCCGTCTTCGGGTCCCACACGATCGCAAAAAGGTCGCCGCCGATACCGCAGGCATGCGGCTCCACAAGCGCCAGCAGTGCATTCGCCGCGATTGCCGCGTCAATGGCACTGCCGCCCTTCTTCATGATGTCGACGGCCACGGACGAGGCGAGCGGATGCGACGTCGCCGCCATGCCATGACGTGCCAGAACCGGGCTGCGGCTCGCGAAGCCCTCGCCCGTATAGCGAGTGCCGCCACCTTCCGCTGCCAGAATCGCTGCGTAAGACAACAGGCCCGCAATAGTGACCACCCACAATATGAAATGTCGATTCCCGCTTCTTTTCGCCGTTCTCATGACATCAACCTGTTCGTACGCGCGACCTTGTGATACCCAGCCGATCCGGCTAGTGTTTCATAAAATCACAACAGAAAAACCGTGTCATCCAGAATTCGAGTATCACGGCGCGATCGATGCCGCAGATCGTGCCGTCAACGAAATAATAAGCTGGAAGAACATTAGCGGCTGTTGCCGCAACGGGGGCAGTAGCTCAATGGAAGATTTTGGCGCGTTCGTGCTGATTCCAACACTGCTGGTTTTCATCCTGGCGGTTGCAACGCATCGGCCTATCGAGTCTCTGATCGCCGGGTCTGTTGTTGGCCTCGCCATGGCCCACGGCAGCGATTTCATATCGGGATTCGCTGACACGACCTTGCGCGTCATGATGGACGAGACGGTGGCCTGGGTAATCCTGGTCTGCGGTTTCATGGGCAGCCTGATCGCGCTGTTGATCAGGACGGGCGCGACCGGTGCGTTCACGGCCAGAATGACTCAATACGTCAAGAGCAGGCAGAGCTCGCTGATGCTGACATGGGTTCTCGGCTTGTTCCTGTTTGTGGACGACTACCTGAACTCGCTGGCCGTGGGATCGGCGATGCGCAGTCTGACGGACAAGTACAAGGTGTCCCGGGAGATGCTGTCCTACGTCGTGGACTCGACGGCTGCGCCGATCAGCGTAATCATTCCTCTGTCGACGTGGATCATCTTCTTCGCCGCGTTGCTGGAGGATAACGGTATCGCAGCTGAGGGTGAGGGCGTCTGGACCTATGTTGCCGCGATTCCTTATATGTTTTATCCGTGGGTCGCGGTGTTACTTGTTCCACTGGTCATCTGGGGCAAGATACCGGCACTCGGTGCGATGAAAAAGGCTGAGACGCGGGCCATCGAAACCGGCGTCACGGTACCGCCCGATGCGGAGCATATCGAGCAGGCCAACAAGTCAATCGTTGCGAAGGAAGGCGTCACACCGAGGATGTCGTTATTCATCGTGCCGATGTTGTCGTTGATTGTGTTTACGCTCTACTTCGAACTCGACTTTCTCAAGGGCATATATGTCAGTCTTGGTGCGTCACTTACCTTTATTCTTGTCACGAAGACACTCGATATGCACGACGCATTCGATACGGTAATCGACGGTTTCAAGACGATGATCGAGCCATTGGGCGTATTGGTTGCCGCATTCATTCTGAAAGACGTCAACGATGTACTGGGTCTCGCACCATTTGTAATCGAGTCGATTCAGCCACTGATGACGCCAGAGCTGTTGCCGGCGCTAATATTTGTAACGATGGCGCTGGTGTCTTTCACGACGGGTTCGAACTGGGGTGTATTCGTGATCGTGCTGCCGATCGTAACGGCACTGTCGAATAACCTGCAGGCTGACATGACGCTTGTGATCGGAGCAACATTGTCGGCCAGCACTTTCGGCAGCCATGCCTGTTTCTATTCCGATGCGACTGTCCTTACCGCACAGGCAAGCGGCTGTACTCCGTTTCAACACGCGATCACGCAGATTCCCTATGCGCTGATCGCGGCGATAATTTCCATCATTGGATACTTAATTCTGGGTTACTCGTAGAGGCATAAACAATGAATAGAATTTTGATTACCGCAGCGACAATCGGTGTAGTCGGACTGGCGGCACTCGCGATTTCCGCACAGCATGAATCTGATGACATGCACCATCCGGCGAAGATTAGTAAGGACGATGCCGCAGGAAAGATATTCGAGCGTGCGGACATGATCGAAACAGATCATGGTGATCATGTAACGCTGGACGTTACGACTTTGCTCAGCAGCGACAAGAAGTTCGCGAGTGGTATGTATCGTTCGGAAAAGGTCAGATTCGTAATCGATGAACCCTATGGAGTCGATGAATTCATGTTCTTTCTCGAAGGTGGCGTTACGTTGACGTCGTCGGACGGCACCGTTATCGAGATCGATGCCGGCGAGGCCGCTACCATCCCGAAAGAATGGACGGGTGTGTGGGACACTGACGGCTACACGAAGATATGGGTTATCTACTCGGAGGACGGCTCCGGGCTGTTATGAAATGAATCAATTTTCACGCAGAAAATTCCTGGGAACTTCGGCGGCGGCAGTGCCACTGGGACTCGCGGCCTGTGTGCCTGCAGAGACGAACCCGAAGCTGGGCAAGGCCGACCTGATCGTCACCGGTGGCAAATTGCTGACCATGGACCCGGCACAGCCTCAGGCAGAGGCGATGGCTGTCAGCGGCAATCATATTCTCGCGGTTGGATCGAACGACGACGTTCGCAATCTTGCCGGGCCGAAGACGAAAGTAATCGATGCGACAGGGCTGACCGTTACGCCGGGATTCATCGATGCACACAGTCATCCGCTGTTGGCTCAGGAGGCGCTCGGCGCCAACGTCAACCTGCCACGCATTTCCGACGTCAAGGAAGCGCTGGCCAGGAAAGCTGCAGAAACGCCGCCCGGTCACTGGGTTCGCGGTGTCATGTATGACGATACGAAGTTCGAAGACGGCCGACCACTGAATCGCAGGGATATCGATGAGGCGGTTCCCGACCACCCGGTCTATGTCGCTCACCGTGGTGGTCATACCGGGGTCGTCAACTCGAAAGCCTTTGAAGTAGCCGGCATTACGATCGAAACGCCGGATCCCTTCGGCGGCAAGTTCTATCGGGACGGTGGTGAATTCACGGGCAAGGTTGCGGAGCATGCGGTGGCCCCGTTCTTTGCATCTGGCACCTGGCCTGTCATGGATCGTGATATGTGGCAGAAAAGCGTGATGATTTCGTCGAAGAGCATGGCTGCCTCCGGGCTGACATCGACTACAGACGCGTGGGGCGGTTACGGAGAACAAAATGCGGACCTGATCGCGTATCAGGATGCCCGGGCTGCCGATGAGCTTTATCTTCGAGTTGCATTCATGCCGGGTGGTGCGAGCGAGACTTTCAAAGGACTGAAGCAAGCGGGGGTTGCCTCGGGATTCGGAGACGACATGATTCGCATCGGTGCCGTCAAGTATGGTGCTGATGGATCGGCATCTGAACGCACGATGAGCATGAGCACACCCTATGAAGGCCGCCCCGATGACTTCGGCATCCTGACGATGAGCCAGGAAGAGGTTGATGCAGCGGTCGACGATGCAATCGCACATGACTTCCGCATCGGTATTCACGCAAACGGTGACGTTGCCATCAACATGGTGCTGGATGCTTACGAGCGCGTGTTGAAAAACTGGCAGGGGCCGAATCCGCGTTTTCGCATCGAACATTGTTCACTCGTGAACCCGGAGATACTCGCACGCATCAAGGTTGCAGGTGTAATTCCGGCACCTTTCTATACCTACGCTCATTTTCACGGCAACAAATGGGTCGAGTACGGCTTCGACAAAATGCGATGGATGTTTGCACACAAGAGTTTTCTCGATAACGGCATTCCGGTCGCGCCAGCATCGGACTTCACGCCCGGGCCGTATGAACCGATGATGGCGATCCAAAGCATGGTGACGCGAAAAGATGTGCAGGGCCGTGTCTGGGGCCCGAACCAGCGTGTCACCGTTTCGCAGGCGATGCAGATCTGCACGATGAATGGGGCGTATGCGTCATTCGAGGAAAACATTAAAGGATCGCTGACCGCAGGAAAGCTTGCAGACTTCGTGATACTCGAAAAAGACCCGCATCAAGTCGATCCGGATGGCATCGTCGGCATTAAGGTTCTGCGTACCGTACTCGGTGGACGTACAACTCATCAGGCCTAGATGTGATAATCGGTCCTTGATCAGACAGAGGTTGTCAGACGGTTTTGAGACCGAAGGGCCGCTTCGCCCCGGAAGCGGACATACAGGTTCTATAGTGCACGGTATGCTATCAACACTTGTGCATGATAATTATTAGTTACGTGACTGAGCATTTCGAGGGAATCCTGATATGAGCGCATATTTAATCGTCGACATTACTGTACATGATCCTGAGAAATACAAAGAGTATGCGCACCAAGTGCCTGCCTTCATCGAGAAACACGGTGGCGCATACCATGTTCGAGGCGGCGAGGTTGAGACTAAGGAAGGCAACTGGAACCCTCAACGCCTGGTTGTTCTTGAGTTTCCCAACAAAGCGAAGGCGCAAGCGTTCCTGGAAGATCCGGGCTATCAGCCCGTTGCTGCCATTAGGCATGAGGCTGCCACTACCAACATGGTTCTGGTGGAAGGCTTTTAGGCGGGGTTGTCACATAACAATGTGCCGCACTGGTCGCCAATCCACACCGCGGCGTGACGTCCGCTTTACCCCCGAAAGAGGCCATTCAGCTAATATTGGTCAAAGGGTCCGCTAACGACCCAAAGCGGACATGGATGGCTGATCACTCAACCGGTATTTAGGTACTATAATTAGGTTACCTGCAAAATTGGCAAAGTGAATCCTGCCTAACAAGACTTAATGCCCAAAGGAGAAAAATAATGAAGAAAGTAACTATCGCTTCGCTCACCGCATCCATGATGTTTTTGTTCATCGCTCCCGCCTACGGAGACGCTATTCTGCAAATTTGGGACTGCCAGTTGAACGACAATAAGTCACCGGCTGACGTAATAGCAGCATCGTCGGTCTGGCTAAAGGCCGCCAAGAACAATGAGGGCGGTGATGACATTGAGGTGTCCTTGGAGTTTCCAATCGTGGGGGATGCCGGAGATAGTGATTTCTATTTCGTCCTTTCCGTCGCCGACACCAAAACCTGGGGCGCTTTCAATCACGACTATCCCGATTCTCCAGCAGGACAGGCTGAAGAAGCGTGGGCTGATGTCGCGACCTGTTCAGAAAGTTCTCTTTCAGCATCGGTAGATATCGAATAGAGATCGCACATCGGTCGCTATCAATAACCAACGGATTATATTCAGAGTTCCCAGTCGGCATGATCGGGCCTCGGAGGCCCGTTCATGCCCTTGGCTGACGTGATCAATGCCTCGGGATTTGGCTCGCGACTGACCGCTTTTGGCCGTTAGCGGCCCCTGAGAATCGTGTATTTCTGGTGATATGAACGACCGCTTTGGGGGAAAGCCGCCGTTCGAACTGACACTATCCGTACGGTCGAGTCTGAGCTATTACACTTAGACTTGATGAACAGTGTTCACCCAAATCGAATTGGAGATTTGCCGCATAAAGGAAACCCCGCATTAGGCGGGGTCATCCAGTAAGCATCCCACTCGCCACTGAACTAAATCAGTGGAAAGGGTGCTGTCGTCTATTCTACGTTCGCACCAACCACGGCAGCCAGCTGCATCATATCGATGGTCTCGCCTTCGTTCATCTTGCGAAGATCGGTACGGTTGCCCGACTTGCTGGTGGAATTGGTATGCCTGAACATCTTAAGCAGCGTCGCGTCGGCAACGATAAATTTTCCTGCATTTTCAGGCTTGCCGTTCTTGGTTTTAGTCTGAAGTTTCTTGGACTTGATGTAGTTCCACAGTTTCTTGGTAATCTCCGTGCGGGGTAGTTGTTTCGTTCCACAAAATTCAGCCAAATCAGCCTTAAGCTTAACTGGTTTCTTGAGTCCTTTTGGTGCCGCCACGACAAGCTCCTTACGTAATTAAGGTCCGTAGATAATATAGCCTTTGAATTTGACTAGGCAGATCGGTGTCACGGTTTGCGGAACTTAATTGTGAACACCGTCACACTATATCCGTAAGTGCGGGGTTTGAAACGAATAATCGCCGAGTTCACCGTATGACGACAGTAGATTCTGCCGCGCCGGTGTAACCAAATCTTTGGTCGGCGACTATAAGCGTATAGTCATTCACAATTCTCGAGGATTCTCCAATGCCTTTACTACGCCTGACCTTCTTCGTGCTTCTATTCTGCGTACCGCTTACGGCGCACCCAGGCGTCACCGGCGCCGACTTCCCCGGCAACACAGTCTGGTACGCGCATGCCGATCTCGAGCAAATGAGATCCGCCGCTTCCGGTAAAGACCTGTACAGCTGGCTGAACGGTGAGGTTTTCATCGAGATTCATGAGGAAATCGGCATCGATGTTGGCAAGGAGACGGACAGGATTACGGCGTACGCCGACAGCGAGCATGGCTCGGTTATCGTGGTCGAGGGACCGGTTAGCAAGGAGTCGAGGGATAAGGTGCTTGCGATTGCAGCCGTGGAAACGGACCTGGACCTGCTGAAATCCGGTGGCAAGGAATATTATCAGTTTGGCGATGCAGGCGAGCGTCCGGGTACGGATCTGGACGCGTTGGAGGACGGTGGGTACTTCAGTTTCGCTGTAAAAGACAAGGTCATTGTCACTTCGACCGAAGAGCAGATGAAGACCCTGCTTAGCAGCAACGGCAAGCTTACCGGTATGGGCAAGCACTCGAACGCCTTATTCGTCCTGACGGCGGATAAGACTCTTGTGCAGGCGGGACTGCGAACTAACGAGCTTGCGGACGACGACGATGATTGGAACTCGAACATATTGCGGAATACCGAGCAAGCGGCGCTGCTGGTTGCCGATAGCGACGGGTATGTCGCGATCGAGGCACAACTCGTGTCCAGCGAACCGGGCATGGCTGAATCACTTGGCGGCATTATCAATGGTCTGATCGCGCTACAGGCATTCAATTCTGAACTTGACCCGAAGATAGCGAGCCTGATTCAGAACACCAAGATCGAAGTAAAGGGCAAAACATTGTCGATAAAGACTGTTATCGACCCCGAACACATAATGGCGATACTGGACGACTGAGTTTTGGAGCGGCGTGGCCACTGAGGAACAATTGATTGCATCGGCGAAGGAAGGATCCGACTCCGCGTTCAGCGAACTGGTTGAGAGATATCAGAAAAGGTTGTTTCGTTTTTTGCTGACGAGATGCAGAAGCCAGGCCGATGTTGAGGACGCGATACAGGATACGTTTGTCAACGCATATCGCTATATCGGCAGTTATAACCCGCGCTGGAGTTTCAGTACCTGGTTATATCGAATCGCGTTGAGGAACGCGGCGAAAAACAGTCAACGGGTGGAAGAGATTGATGCCGATTCGTCGCCAACGCCGACTGATCCGCTCGAAGCGTGCATAGTGGCTTCCGAGCGGGAGAACCTCTGGCTGACGGCCAGGCGGTTGTTGTCGACAGATGCTTACTCGGCGATGTGGTTGAGATATGCCGAGGACATGTCCGTCAAAGATATTGCACGGTCGCTGGGAAAACCGATGTCATGGACGAAGGTAACATTGATGCGAAGCCGCCGCCGACTGAGCACAGAACTGTCAGGCGAGCAGGAAGCGGCGGCAAGTGGTGAAGCTTATGGATAAAATGGAAAGACAACTTCGTGAGGATGCAGGCCGCATCAAGGCGGATCTGTCACCGGAATTGCAGGAGCGCATTCGTGCCTCTCTGGAATCGACACGACCAGCGGATCAGACGCCGCGGAAAACACAGACCCCCGGCACGACCCTGTGGTGGGCAAGCAGCCTTACCGGATTGGCGGCAGCAGCATTGGTGATTCTGCTCATCAACTGGAATTCTGCGAATGGCCCAATCGAGGATGAACCGGTCTCGGCCACGCCCGGGGCTGCTCTCTCAATACAGAGCAACTTTCCTCTAATTGTCGAGACCGCGGAGTGGGCCACCCCGCTTGAGGAAGAACTCAAGAACCTGCAGTCCGACCTTGAAAAGGCCCGTGAGAACGTCGAGCGTGACCTTCGCATAAGCTTCTAGAAAAGGGGACGTACCCCTTTTTTCGAGTTGCGTCACCATAAGGTAAACTGTCAGGCCTGATGGGCAGGGCAATTATTTTAATGATGGACTCGCTCGGCATTGGCGCCTCAGCCGATGCCGAGCGCTTTGGCGACGTGGGTTCGAATACGCTCGGCAGCATTGCCAGATTTCGGAGTTCGAACGGCGATGGAAACGCCCTGAGCCTGCCCAACCTCACGCGATTGGGTCTGATGCATGCGGCACAGGAGAGCAGCGGCGAATATCCGGCCGGCACCAGCCAGGAAATCGAAGTGGTTGGCGCCTACGGCTACGCGAAGGAAATCAGCACCGGCAAGGATACGCCCAGCGGTCACTGGGAGATCGCCGGCGTGCCCGTATTGTTCGACTGGGGTTATTTCAGCGACAAGACCAACACATTTCCGGACGAGCTTCTCGATAAGTTGATTGATCGTGCGGGACTGCCTGGCGTGATCGGAAATTGTCATTCCTCCGGCACAACCATTATTGCCGAGCTCGGCGAAGAGCACATGCAGTCCGGCAAGCCTATCGTCTACACATCGGCCGACAGTGTTTTCCAGATCGCCTGCCACGAAGAGTCATTCGGCCTGGACCGGCTTTATGAACTCTGTGACATCGCTCGCGAACTCGTCGATGAATACAACATCGGTCGCGTGATAGCCCGACCCTTCGTTGGTTCGAATAATGAAGACTTTGTCCGAACTGGAAATCGCCGGGACCTGACGACACCACCACCGGCACCGACTGTGCTGGACAAGCTGGTCGATAGCGGGGGCGAGGTGATCAGCGTCGGAAAGATCGCAGATATCTATGCCCATAAGGGCGTCACAACGAAGATCAAGGCGACCGGAAACGCAGCATTGTTCGATGCTACGCTAGACGCTCTAAAATCTGCGCCAGATCGCTCGATCGTATTCACCAACTTCGTCGATTTCGACATGCTCTACGGTCATCGGCGCGATCCAGAGGGTTACGCCGAGGCGCTCGAATATTTCGACAATCGTCTGCCGGAGTTGCTGGAGATGATGCACGTCGATGACATCGTGATGGTCTGTGCCGATCACGGCTGCGATCCGACCTGGAAGGGAACCGATCACACCAGAGAGCATATACCGGTACTGGCCTACGGCTCCGGTATCGAAGCAGGTTCGCTGGGCCAACGGGATACCTTTGCCGACATCGGTCAGAGTCTGGCGGGATTTTTTGGCCTGACGCCCATGGACTACGGCGAAAGCTTTCTAAGCCGCACCAGCTAAGCCGTCCATGCAAGCCAAACAGATTCGCACACTCGGGCTTGTATTCCTGACACTCGTCGCGTGCACGCCGCCCGGCGACGATTCCATCGAACTGAATCGATATCCCGAACCGGGCAGTGGCCTGTCTGACACGGTCACCGATAATCCGCTGGCCGTGCAAACGGAGTCGATGACTGTCACCGACCAGTCCCGCTGGGGCCAGCTGATCTTCGACCGCGGAGAAATCAACGAGGCCGCCGGCTCGCAAGGTGATATCGGGACGCTTGCGGATTTGATCGAGAGCTACCATCGTCTTTGGCTGGGTCGGCATGACGACGAGCTGATGCGACTGCTGGATGAAAACGTGACACGGTTTCGACAAGGCAGGGTTGCCTATGGGGCGAGCGACGTCCGCACGCAGATATCACGGGAATCCAGAGGCGAACGACCCGAAGGCCATTCGGGTTCCATGCAACTCGAGATTCTGAATATGCGAATCCGTGTTCATGATGATCTTGCGTCAGCACTTTACAGCGTGGCCATTCATGGTGGCGCTCGCTGGGAATATGCGGACCTGGCGACCATTCAACAGCTGTTTCGTAAAGCAGACGGCCGATGGAGGCTCATCGGGCATACGGAAAGCCTGAGACTGGACGACAACAATGTGCCGGCGGCAGCAGAGAACGTGCCGACCCGACGGACCCCGTTTCGTTTCGATTTCGTCTACCCGGTCAAAGACCTGCGACGAGCTATCGATTTTTATACACCTCTTCTGGGTGCTCCTGCAGTGCTTACGTCAACGCGAGCATCTTTCAGGCTTTCCGATTCGTATTTCGAACTCGAGGCTGACCCGATCGACCCGCGAATGACAATCGAAGAGGGTCTTGCGAACGGCTACGCGACGATCGAGGTTGATTCTTTGGCGGACGTTGCGCGGAGTCTGTCGGAGACGGGCGAATCCCACATTGAGCTTACATCCTGTGGAAAAGATCAGTGCATGGTTACGGAGGATCCGTCGGGAAACGTCATAGTCTGGCGCGCAACCCAGGTTAGCGAATTGTCGGAAGCCGTGAGGCCGACAGTCTCGTATGCCAGTGGCGCACGGCCGAATGGTTCGATCGGCCCGCAGATATTCTTAACTATGGCGACCTGGATGGCGACCGATCAGGAACGGCTGACCAGCAGACTGGCTGACGATGCCATCTGGGTAGATGATGCCTTGAGCACGGCATCCGGGACCGCACAAATCGAGCAGGCATTGCAGTCTCGCTGGCAGATGCTGGACCGTGGTAACGATGGCGTGAACGGTGATCTGGTTCTCGATAACGTCCGGCTGCAAAGTGCCGGCGCGCGTTACCTGGTGACGTTCGAGTCAACGCTAGACATGCGTAACGATCACAAGAGCAGTTTTTCGATGTTCGTTTCACAAGTCTGGGCGAACGTCGATGGCACGCTGATGCTTGAACAGACGTTTCTGGCTCGCGCCAGAGAGACTAAAGACGTGCCGGTAAACAGCATGGACTACACGGCGTATCCGGCCAGCGACCTGGGCGTGGCTGGACGGTTCTACAAAATTATTTTCGATTCGGAACCGTACCGGGACAAAAACTGGTTTGGTTTCTGGTCGACGGCAAGTGTCTTCGGACTGGTCGGAGATATGCTCGACGTGAAATCGTATAGTCCGATTCCTCACCACGGAAACGGCTTTGCGGACCTCAGCGTCCGCTCCACAGACGAAGTTTATGCGTACCTGCGGAGCAGGGGAGCGACATTCCCCCTGGTTGAAGGTATCAACAACGTGCCCGGAATCGACTCGCAACCCGGATACAGGCAGATTCTCGCCGTGGATAGCGAAGGCAACCTGATCAACTTCAGCCAATACCTGGAATATTAGTTCACCGGTCGGGACGAGTTCCAACAGGTGGTATTACATGTAATAGTCGCCACTTGATCAGGCAGACGCTGTCAGAATTCATAGAGATTAATGTCCGCTTTCCGCCCGGAAGCGGGCATTCAGCTAATATCGTCCTGAAGGGCCGCTAACGACCCAAAGCGGACATTGACAAAAACGTATCCTTTTTTCGCAACCCAGCCTTTATAGATAATGTGGAGACCACGATGTTCATCGGACACTATGCTCTAGCATTGGCTGCGAAGAAAATCGCCCCCCAGGTGTCGTTGGGTATTCTGTTTCTCGCTTGTCAGCTAGCGGACATTATATGGCCCAACCTTGTTCTTCTTGGTATCGAGGCACTTGAGGTTGAGCCGGGCGCAACCGTGATGACTCCCCTAAATTTTGTGCACTATCCGTATTCACATAGCTTGCTTGCGCTGATACTTTGGAGTGCAATATTCGGAGCGGTTTACGCATTGCTTCGACGCTCGGGCACAAAGGCGGCGATCGTAATCGCCGTACTCGTTCTAAGCCATTGGGTCTTGGATGTTCTTACTCATCGACCCGACATGCCAATCACACTGATCGACTCGTCTCCCATCGGCTTTGGGCTTTGGAACTTCCCTGTTGTCGCTGTGCCTTTGGAGCTCCTGCTTTTTGGTGCGGGCATATGGCTGTACATCCGCCATACAAGACCATTAAATCACCAAGGCAGCATTGGTTTTTGGGCGCTCATTCTATTTCTGCTCGTGGTCTACGCAGCGAGCCTTCTTGGACCGCCGCCGCCGTCCGCGACAGCTGTGGCGTGGTCCGGCCAGGCACTATGGCTAGTCATCGCATGGGGCTTTTGGGTTGATCATCACCGGGTGAGAAGGAGCGACGATTAAACTTCACCGAGCGTTCGCTTCGGAGAAAAGCGGGCATTAAGCCTGAGACTCCCGAAGTTGAATCGAAAAACGTCCGCTTTAGCCCCGGAAGCAGCCGTTCAGGTAATATTGCCGTGAAGGGCCGCTAACGACCCGAAGCAGCCGGTTGCCAACCGACTGCGATCACGACGAATTTTCGCACCTTGGGGAGTCCGGTAATCCAGGAAACGGTAGATGAAGAGAGTACTCGTATGCCCAAACTGCAACGAGCCAAGTTTCACGGTGTGGCAAAAGCAGGCGCTTGGTCCGGGACGGAAGAAACGTTGTAGGCGATGCGACGCGCTAGTGTCCGTGAGTCGGATTCACTCCGTCCCGACAATGTTGCTAGTGGCGGCATTCCCGATTGTTCTGATTATCGCCTTTTTGGAATACGGTGTCGTCGCGGCCGTCGGCGCCGTCATACTTATCTTGTTGGTCTGCGCGCTCTATCAGCACTATCTCGTTCCACTCGTCGTTCGGTCAAAGCCATCGAGTGAATGACCGCAATTGGCCGAAAGCGGCCTGTCAATTTTGTGATTTTCTAGTGATCTGAACGTCCGCTTTCGGGAAAAGCAGACATTCAGAATCTCGCTGTCGAAATTTGTAAGCGAAAGGACTGCTTTACCCTCGGAAGCGGTCATTGAGCTAGAATGATGACGGACGGCCGCTGCTGACCCAATCCGGTCATCGTGGACACATATCATTCTCATGCAAGCAAATGAAGAGCATGGACGAGCAATTATTCCAATTTGAGTCTGACAGAGGGTCCGTGCTTTCCGGCCGAGGTGTGGTTTTTTTTGGTCGAGTTCGAGAGGGTCTAGCATCAGTCGGAGATCGGGTACAGGTCGACGAAAAGGGCGGTCAGTTTAGCGGCGTGATCCATGCGATCGAGCATGAGCGAAAACTCTTAGACCAAACCATTGATAGAGCAGAAATTAGTATTTTGCTTAACGATTTTTCGGATACCGAGGTCGGCAAAATACTGTACCTCGTAAGCCAAAAAGGCCGCGATCCGGAATCCTTTGACATACAAGCGGAATTCGCTAAGCGCGGCATCATATTTCCAGTTGTCCTCTCATTAGCACCAAATGGCAGGCACGTTGGTTTGTGGGAGTCGATACGAAAGTGGATGCAGTTCAAGTAAGCGAGCCGTCCATAATTCTTGAATGACCGCTTCTGGCCGAAAGCGGACCCAAATGTCACTCAACACTTGATGATTTAAATGTCCGCTTTACCCCCAAAAGTCGAGTGGCTTCTGTATGCCCGCTGGCGGTCGTTTGAGACTCAAAATACCGGCAGGCAGGAAGCGCCCCGATGCGGACATTCCACTCAACGCTTCCTGGACTGACTCCAACGCCTGTTAGGTACATGCCCTCATAGACGCAACACCACTCTTGCTGAATAAATCGTAGCCACCTCCGACAAAGGCAAACCTGGCGAAAGACAGGGGCGCAAGCCGTGGGTCTTCGCTTCCTCTGCGGCGCTCATGTCGGCAGGTCCCAAACACCGCCTGGGCGCCATTGGCATACGGCGGTCGTTTCAACCAGGGGAATACGGTTATGTGCAGAAACCTAACTGCAGCAGCGAGTTTATGCGCCACCATGATTCTGGCTCTCGTATCCGGATGCGCGAGCTACGAGGTCGTTGACAGTCAGTCCCCGGAACTGGCTGTACACCAACTTCTTGTCGGTGACAAGGTTCGAATCGGGACCAAGGACGGAAAGGAAGTCCGTTTTACGGTTACGTCACTCGAAGATGACGCGGTGATTGGCAAGAATGCACGAGTGCAGATTGACGACATCGCTTACATCTCTGTAAAACCCATCTCGGATGGAACCTTGCCGGGAAGTGTGGAAGGCGCAATCATGCTCATAGGTTTTGCACTTGGACTCAGTTTGCTCGCATCTCTGGGCCTGTAGGCCGTAAGCGAATGTGCACCTGCGGCTCTGGAGATCCATCAGCACATATTGGACGCATTGTTGGAGGTCGCGCTGACGGGCGAACATCATAGCGGTAATCGCATACCTTCCGTTGCGAATCGAAAGCCGAGAGACCTGAGCTGTTTTTGTGCATCGCTTCCGTCAATCAACAGCGGATTCGTGTGATTGAAGTGAATGAAGATGATTTTCGCCTTGTCCGACGCCGATAGTTCTGCAAATAATTCGATGCTCTCCTGAACATAAGGATGCGGTATCTCGCTCATGTCACGTCCAGGCAGTTCCCCATCGGCGAAGAACGAGCCATCAAGCAGCGCATAGTCAACATCTCTGATCAGGTTGCGAATATCAGTATCCCACTTGCTCCACTTGTCGATGTCCGGAATGAAGAGTGCAGACTTTGCAGGGCCAATGATCTTGTAACCGACTGTCTCTGTGTATTCATCCCTGTGCGGTACTTGCAGCGGCAAGACTGACACATTGTCACTCAGAGTAACTATCTCGCCATCATGAATCGGAACCAGGTCAATATTTTTTAGCGTCACGAGTTGGCTCCACGGGCCGTTGTCACGCAGATAAGCCCGCATGCGTGGCATGACAAAGACGCGAATTTCCTTCGCTCCAACGGCCTCGCGGCCGAAATGCATCAGACCGGTGTAATGCCCCATGTGGCCGTGGGTCAAAAAGACGCCACCCAGACTATGGCTCTGATCGGGCGCCTCGAGGTGCAATCGGTACAATTGGTCCCGCATGTCCGGTGTTGCATCGAACAGGTATTTACTTCCATGCGCACTATCTATCACGGCTATAGACGAGGTCAGCCGCTTCAAAGCCGGGTTCTGCCAGGCTCTCATGCAGTGGGGCCGGTAACAGTTGGTTTGTGGATATCCGGCATCCTGCGCGACGCCTAGAACGAGGATATACGGTCTGGCTTCGTCCGCTGCTGATTCCGCAGTCGCCGCAAGGGAAATCAGACCAATGAGTAGGGCTACCAGAACCGGCAGATTCATAACGTTAGCGCTCGCTGCTAATGGGGAAGGAATCCTGTTCAACACTGTTTAGCCATGGACATATATGAATCTGCCTGTCGCGGGACTATATCGCTTTAGCAAACGCCTCGTGGTACCTGATCGTTCCCACGGTTTCGGCGAGGCATCCGGCTGCTAACTCAAGAACCAGAAATACTTCGTCCGGCACGTCGTATTCACATTCAATGTTCATTGTCGATGCAGGAACAAAACCGAATCTCGGGTAGTAATCCGGATGACCGAGGACAACCACGGCACCTGCACCCGATTCGTTGCAGCGAACGAGGCCCTCAATAACCAGCTCCGAACCAATCCCGCTTCGTTGCCGATCAGGCGCAACTGCCATGGGGGCAAGGCCCATGATCTTTGGCGACGATGTGCCGTCCAGTTCAACCGGTGAAAACATGATGTGCCCAACGATGTCGTCATTGTCTAGCGCAACCAGTGAAATCAACGGCCGGGCATTTGTACGCAGCACATCGACAAGATTGGCTTCGGCGTCGGTCTCGAAGGCGGAAGCATTCAGCGCATGCACAAATGGTACATCGTCAGGTTGCTCTTCCCTGATCTGGATCATCAGGCTGCCGTCAGTTTTGCTTTGCCGAATATGGCGAGAAATATTCCGCCGAGTATCAGGAGGCTGGAGACGATCAGGCGAACAGAAACGGACTCCGCCAAAAAAAGCACACCGCCCGCGGCGGCCAGGACGGGAACGGAGAGCTGCACCATGGCTGCCTGCATCGAGCTGATCGAACGGAGTGCGGTGTACCAAATCGCGTAGCCGACGCCAGAGGTAATAGCTCCGGACAAGATCGCCAACACTATTCCGTTCGTGGATAGATGCATTTCCTTCAGGCTAAGCGCGGAAACGACGATGACCAGCGGAACGCTTCGCACGAAATTGTATGTCGTCCCGGCGAGCGCGAAGGGCTCATTACGCCCTCGCAGCGAGTAGATTCCCCAGCCGATGCCGGCGATCGCCATCAATACTGAGCCGAGAGGGGATGGGGCAGTAATGCCTGGAGAGACCAGATAGACAAAGCCGGCCAGAGCCAGGATCCAACCAACCCACTCAGGGATGCTTGGGCGATCACCCGCCCAAAGCGCACCTGCGACCATCGTGGCCTGGACCATGCCGAACAGGATCAGTGCCCCAATACCTGTGTCTAGGCTGACATAGGCGAACGAAAAACACACGGCGTACAGAAAGAGCATTGCGGCCGACATCCAGCTGCCGTGAGATGCGGGGCGTTTGCCCCGATTGGCTGCCTGGAGTATGAGCAGGAGCGCGATAGCGCCAGACACCAACCTGACCGTGGAGAAACTTGCTGCGTCGATCGAGCCATCGGCCAGGGCGAATCGGCAAAGTACAGAGTTGCCCGCGAATGCGATCAGAGCAAGGGATGTCAGCGCCGCGACTCTAGTATCGCCGGCACCTGATTCCGTGTTCATCCGGCATCGCCGTCAAGCAGCCGGGATGTGTCCGCGAGCATTTTGTTCAGACGCATACCGGATCGATACATATGAACCGCTGCTATTGCAGAAATGACTGCCATAAGCAATTCGGCTACGAGTTGCAGGAATCCGACATCTGACAAATGGCCAAGCGCGAAAATTACCTCGAACCAGAACAGCAGCGATACCGGTGCGAGTATGCCGAACGTAGCCCAGGCGAAAGTCCGCCGGCGCTGCACAGCCTGCTGGCGTTTCATTGCGTCGTCCAACTTCCTCATTACTATTTGTTTCTGTCGGTCAATGACGCCTGAATTTGCTGTGCCAACGCCCTGGCTTCCTGAGTAACACGATTCGTGTCTACGGTCAGAATCTGATGCTCACGCATCAATACTTTGCCACCGACGATCACGGTAGCAACATCCTGCTCGTCCGCGACATAGACCAGATGAGAGACGACGTCATATGTCGGCACGAAATGAACATCGTCGAATGAAACCTGTATAAGGTCCGCTTTCATGCCGATGCTGAGCGCGCCGATCTGGTCACGCAAACCGATCGCTTCAGCCCCGCCGCTGGTAGCCATCGTCAAGACGGTCTGCGCAGAAAGAACCTCCGGATCCATGCGATCGACTTTCTGCAAGAAGGCAGCGAGACGCATTTCCTCCCACATATCGAGGTCGTTATTGCTGGCAGCACCATCAGTGCCCAAGCCGACCAGCACGCCGGCCCGCAACATTTCGGTGACCGGCGACACCCCTGAAGCTATTTTCATATTCGATGAAGGATTGTGAATCACGCCAACCCTGCGCTCGGCGAGAACCGGTATTTCGACTTCGGTCGGCCACACGACATGCGCTGCGATTGTCGGTCCGTCCAGGAAACCAATCGACTCGAAGAATTCGATCGACGTCATCCCGAATGTGTCCTTTGAATACTGGAGCTCGAACGGGGACTCGGACATATGAATGCTGATGGACACTCCGGCTTCGTTGGCCGCGGCCCGAGTTGCCTTGAGCTGATCCGCATTCAGTGTGTAGTTGGCGTGAGGACCGAATATAGGAGTGATACGGCTGTTCTTGTCTTTCCACCGGTCGATGAACTCCAGCCCCTTTCTAATCGAGTCGGCAGCGTTTTCGGCGTCGGGGCTTCTCTGATCGATGACCGTCGCGGAAATCATCGCGCGCATGCCGCAGGAGCCGACGACTTCCGCGATGATGTCCGGGAAGTAATACATATCCACAAACATCGTCGTGCCACCTCGAATCATTTCCCAGCAGGCGAGCTCGGTGCCGATACGAACGAATTCAGCGTCGACAAACTCGACCTCCGCCGGAAAAATGTAGTTATTGAGCCACTCCATCAACGCCATGTCGTCTGCTACGCCTCGCAGCAGCGTCATAGCCGCGTGCGAGTGCCCGTTGACCAGTCCCGGCATGACGATTCGGTTTTCGCCCTTGATGGTTTCGGCAGCCGTGTGCTGCGCGTTGATGTCCTCGGCAGATGCGAGCGCAACGATCACGCCGTCCTTGATCGCGACGGCACCGCCCTGAACGACATTCTGATTCTTGTCCATCGTGACGACATAGTCTCCCTCTACGATGAGGTCGACGGTCGGTGACTCGTTGACTGATTCATCGGGCGGCTCGGCCGGCGTACAAGCCGACAGAGCGGCACAAATTATCAGGGAAACAGACTTAATGGCCGGCGATGGCGACCATATTTTATTTTTCATTTTTTGTCCTTCGGTCGTCGTTCAGGCATTCTACCCTATGAGCCAGCTGCTTCCGGCCGCTTTATGGGTAGCCGGCTAGCACACATAATCAATTGATTAATAAACAAATAAACTAGGATCTCATCAAATTGTCCAGCGAGTATCGAGATGCCTTGCCGACATATTCGGCGCCACCTGGTGGCAAGCTGACGTCGGAGATGACTGATGCCTATAACGAGGCCGGGGTCCTTATCCTCGAGGACTTCGTGTCCGGCGAAGAATGCGCGGGCTTGCGGGAACGGGCGCAGCGGTTGGTGGAGAAATTTGATCCAACAGAAGTACGAAGCATTTTCTCGGCGAAAGAACAGACGCAACTCGATGACCGGTACTTTTACGAGTCCGGCGACAAAATCCGCTTTTTTCTTGAATACGATGCGTTCGACGAATCCGGAAACCTGATTCAGGCCAAAGAGGACTGCCTGAACAAGATGGGTCACGCGATGCATGATCTCGATCCCGTGTTCAGAGAATTTTCCTACAGGCCGGAACTCGGTGAAATTGCGCGCAGTCTCGGCGTCTCTGATCCCGGGCTTTTGCAGTCGATGTATATATTCAAACCACCGCGCATTGGTGGCGAGGTTCATTTTCATCAGGACTCGACTTTCATATATACCGAACCGGAGTCCTGCGTTGGTTTCTGGTTCGCGCTGGAAGACGCGACGATTGAAAACGGCTGCATGTATTTCATACCCGGGCAACATCGCGGGCCACTGAAGCAACGCAACTATCGGGTTGACGAGAACTCGTTCACGTTCGAAACGCTGGACGACACGCCGTGGCCGGAAGATCTGAAAATTCCGGCCGAGGCAGCCACCGGCACGATGGTCATGTTTGACGGACGTACCCCTCACATGAGCAAGCACAACACGTCCGACAAATCCCGACACGCGTACACGCTACACGTCATCGATCAGAACTGTCACTATCCAGCAGATAACTGGCTGCAGCGCGGTCCCGATCTTCCTCTCCGTGGATTCGGGCAGGTCGGCTAATGTTGTTTGCGGACGTCATTCAGAAAAAGCGGGATGGCGGTGAGCTGACAGCGGCAGAGATTGAGTTTTTCGTCAACGGCCTGGTCGATGCCAGCATACCGGCGGAGCAGGTAGCGGCGCTCGCGATGGCGGTCATATTCAAATCGATGACCTTCGACGAGACGGCAAAACTCACGACGGAGATGGCTTCTTCCGGCACCGTGCTCGATTGGGGAGCCGAAGATCTGGACGGGCCGGTGGTCGACAAACACTCGACCGGCGGCATAGGGGATAAAGTCAGCTTCTTGTTGGCGCCGATCGCCGCGGCCTGCGGTTGTTATGTGCCGATGATTTCAGGCCGGGGACTGGGCCACACGGGCGGAACGCTGGACAAGATAGAGAGTATCCCCGGGTATCACGCTACACCCGATTTTGATCTCTTCAAAAAAGTCGTGAAGACCACAGGTTGTTCCATCATCGGTCAAACCGCCGACCTCGCTCCGGCGGATCGGCGCCTCTACGCAATTCGAGACGTGACTGCCACTATCCAATCGATTCCGTTAATAACGGCTTCGATCCTTTCCAAGAAAATTGCGGCAGGCCTCGACGGCCTGGTGATGGACGTGAAAGTGGGCAGCGGCGCCTTCATGCCGTCATTCGAACGGGCTACCAAGCTCGCCAGAAGCATCATAGGGACAGCAGCCACCGCCGGGTTAAAAACCCATGCACTGATTACGGACATGAATGAGGCGCTGGGGCAGACTGCGGGCAACGCTGTCGAAATCGCCGAATCGGTCGAGTTTCTGAAGAACGAGTATCGGGAGGCACGGCTTAATGGGGTCGTTGTCGCGCTATGTGCCGAAATGTTGATCGTGACCGGCATCGAAGAGGACAACGCTGCAGCCAGAGACAAGGTTGAAAAATCCATTACCTCGGGCGCTGCAGTCGAGGTGTTCTCCAGAATGATTGCTGCTATGGGTGGTCCTGCAGATTTTCTGGAGAAGTACACGGAGTACCTGCCGAAAGCGTCGATCTACGTGCCGGTACATCCGGCGGAAACAGGTTTTCTGGCAGAGGTCGATGCACATGCGGTCGGCAGCGCGATCATCGAGCTTGGTGGCGGACGCCAGCAACTTGGTGAAGAACTGGACCTGTCCGTCGGTCTCACCGATATCGCACAAATCGGGGAAATGGTGGGGACCGATCGGCCGCTGGCCGTTGTTCACGCGGCGAGTGAAGACGATGCAAGTCTGGCATCAGAACTAATAAGTCGGGCCTGCGCCATTTCTGCAGACAGGCCCGATGAACGACCGACTGTCTACGAGGTACTAACGGCAGATTAGTCGGTATTTCCGGCACATAGCCGGTATGCTTATTGGCAGTAACAAGCATAAGAACAAAAAAGACGCGGGGACACATCATGTCAGGAAACTTTATCGGATTGCTGGGAATCGTCGTGATTCTCGGTATCGCGTATTTATTGTCCGGAAATCGTAAAGCCATCAATTTACGAATCGTCGGCGCCGCATTCGCGTTGCAGGCGACGATTGCGGTATTCGTTATTTATTCTTCCCCTGGCAAAGTCGTCATCGAGAAGATGAGTAACGCCGTGCAGAATGTCATGGATTACTCGCGCGCCGGTATCGAATTTATGTTCGGCGGACTTGCGACAGAGCCGAGCATGTGGAACTTTGCAGTTCAAGTCTTGCCGATCATCATTTTCTTCTCGGCACTCATGTCGGTGCTGTACCACCTGAAAATAATGCAAGTTGTTGTAAAACTGGTCGGCGGCGCCTTGCGCTGGATTATTGGAACCAGGGCAGTCGAGTCATTGAATGCAGCAGCCAATGTCTTCATCGGTCAGACCGAGTCGCCACTTGTCGTGCGGCCATATCTGAAAGGCCTGACCGAGCCGCAGCTTTTCGCGATTATGGTGTCAGGGGTCGCGTCAGTTGCTGGTACGGTGCTGCTTGCCTACGTGCAGATGGGTGCCGAGCTCAAGTACCTGCTGGCGGCAAGCTTCATGGCCGCACCCGGTGGGCTGTTGATGGCGAAAATTATCATGCCGGACGATCACGTCGACTCGGCCAAGGAAGACGACGAACACCTGACAATGGAGGACAGTCCGCACGTCAATGTGATTCTTGCGGCGGCGGTGGGTGCAAGGGACGGCCTCATGCTGGCGGTTAATATCGGCGCGATGCTCATTGCGTTTATCGCCTTGATTGCATTATTCAATGGCATCGTCGGTGGCATGGCGAGCCTGGTCGGCATCGAGGGCCTGACGCTTCAGAAAATACTGGGCTGGATTTTCTCGCCGATCATGTACGTCTTGAGCGTGCCATGGGCCGAGACCCAGGCCGCCGGTTCCCTGTTCGGTGAAAAACTTATTCTCAACGAGTTCGTTGCCTACAGTCACCTGAATGATTACCTGGCGGGAATGAGTGAGCGTACACGCGCAGTCGTCACGTTTTCTTTGTGTGGGTTCGCGAACCTGTCATCGATCGCAATTCTCCTGGGCGGTCTCGGGAGCCTCGTTCCAGAGAAGAAGGATTTGATTGCCAAGTTCGGGCTGAAAGCGGTTGCAGCCGGTTCGTTATCAAACCTGATGAGTGCGGCGCTAGCGGGGCTGCTACTTACTTTCTAGTGACGAAATACACGATCATCCTGGATTGTGACCCCGGGCAGGACGATGCTGTCAACTTGCTACTCGCGATGTCGTCGCCCGACGAACTCGAGATCCTCGGCATAACGACAGTCGCCGGCAATGTGCCGCTCGCGCTTACCGAAATAAATGCGCGCCTGATGTGTGATATTGCCGGACGCAGTGATATCCCGGTCTTCGCGGGTTGCGACAAGCCGATGGTCCGTGATCTCGTCACGGCAGAACATGTACATGGGTCAACCGGTATCAACGGCATCGAGGTGACAGAGCCGGTGCACCCGTTGCAGGAACAGCACGCCGTCGATTTCATCGTTGATACGCTTCGTGCCGCGGGCGACAGCACGATTACGCTGGTCCCAACAGGACCATTGACCAACATCGGTACGGCGTTTACGAAGGCGCCGGACGTCGTGGAAAAGGTCAGGGAGATCGTCCTGATGGGTGGCGCCATGCGCGAGAGTGGCAACCGCTCTCCGTCGGCGGAATTCAATATCCTGGTTGACCCGCACGCGGCCGACATCGTGTTCAGGTGTGGTCGTCCGATAACGCAGATGGGTCTCGATGCGAGTCACCAGGTCCTGTCGACGCGAGAGCGGATTGAGCGCTTGAAGGAGATTGACAACCGAGCGGCTCAGGCGACGGTCGGCATGATCGACTTTTTCAACCGCCACGACATGGCAAAATACAACTACGAAGGCGCACCTTTGCACGATCCCTGCACGGTTGCGTATCTCCTCAAGCCCGACATATTCGAAGGCAAACTCTGCAACGTGTCCGTCGAGACCGAATCGGAGCTGACCATGGGCCATACAGCAGTCGATTTCTGGCATGTGACCGACCGGCCCAGGAATACCAACTGGATTCATGCGGTCGATGCCGACGCGTTTTACGAACTCCTGACCTCTCGTCTGGCTCGCTTCGATTAATGAGTCGGCGAGATTCCAATGTGCCCGGCACGAGTCCGACGATTGTCGTTGTCGGTTCAGTAAACCTCGATCTCGCAGCAATGGCGCCGCGGTTGCCGGCGCCGGGCGAGACAGTGACCGGCGCGGAGCTGGGTCGATACCCCGGAGGAAAAGGTGCCAATCAGGCCCTCGCTGCGCGGCGCCTCGGCGCGGACGTGTACCTGCATGCACGCGTGGGTAATGACTCCAACGCCGAAGAGGCGCTGGCCATGCTCCGTGCCGATGGCGTCGACCTGTCCGATTGTGCCGTCGATCCAGATGCACCCACAGGTGTCGCACTGATTTCAGTGGCACCATCGGGTGAAAATCAGATCGTCGTGGCGCCGGGCGCGAATCGCACGTTGCTCCCCGAAATGTTCGACGTGCCGTGGGGCGATGCGCTGATATGCCAGCTGGAGGTGCCGGTCGAAACCATATGCAAGGCAGCATCGGAATTTGACGGATTCTTCTGTGTCAATCTTGCGCCGGCAATGCAGGTGCCCTCGGCAATCCTGGCCCGCGCTGACCTGATCGTCGTCAATGAGACGGAAGCGGCCTTCTACGGCGAACTTCTGAATGATACGGATGCGCTCGTGGCAGTGACACGCGGCGCGAAGGGTGCTCGTTTACAAAAGAGTGGCGAACGACTTGCCAGTGCAACGCCACCGGCAGTCGATGCAGTCGATGCAACAGGTGCGGGAGATTGCTTTACCGCCGCTTTGACGATTTCGTTGGTCGAGAAACAGGGCCATCAACAAGCGCTTGAGTTCGCTTGTGCTGCGGGTGCATGCGCGGCAACAAGATCAGGTGCGCAGCCGTCAATGCCCTTTCGCGAGGATGTCGAAAAATTACAGTCGGGCCTGACGCAACCGAAAGGCTAACGGCAACAGCTCATCGATGCTGTAATTCTGAATCTTTCCTTCTTCGTTGAGCAGGATGACGCGCGTATCATCGTCCGAGAACTCAAGAATACTCTGCCGGCAACCGCCACACGGTGTGCAAAATTCCAGCGCATCGCTGCCACCAACTGCGGCGATGACAGATATCTTTTTGCCTCCGGCGGCAACCATCGCACCGATCGCATTCGCCTCGGCACAATTCCCTTCGGGGTACGCGGCATTCTCCACGTTGCAGCCCCGATGGACACTGCCCTGGTCATCGACGATCGCTGCGCCGACAAAATAATTCGAATAAGGGGCATGCGCGTTTTCGCGCGCTTCCTTTGCTGCCTCGATAAGTTGTTTGTCATCCACTGTCTGTCGCCCGTAAAGATTATTTTCGCATCGGATTGTTCGGGTGTGCCGTCCAGTCCAGCACTTCCATGTTGATCGGTTTTCCCGTTCTAGCATCGATACCGTCGGTTACCTGCTTCATCGTAATACAACCGTCAACCGGACAGACGCTAACGCAAAGATTGCAGCCCACACACTCTTCGTCAATTATTTCGAATCGTCGCTCGCCATTGACTTTCGATGTGATCGCTTGGTGTGACGTGTCCTCGCAAACGATGTGGCAACGGCCACACTGAATGCACAGATCCTGATCGATCGCGGCTTTTTCTACATAGTTGAGATTCAGGTGTTGCCAGTCGGTTACGCTTGGAACGGCTTTTCCGACCAGTTCTACGACCGATGACATGCCTTTTTCATCGAGGAACTTGCTGAGTCCATCCGTCAGGTCGTCTATGATTTTGAAGCCGTAGACCATGGCAGCAGTGCAGACCTGAACATTGGATGCACCGAGTGCGAGGAAGTCGACTGCGTCGCGCCAGTCATGAATTCCGCCTATGCCGGAGATCGGTATATCGGCCGTATCCTTGTTTCTGGATATTTCCGCAACCATATTCAGCGCAATCGGCTTGACCGCCTGCCCGCAGTAGCCGCCATGTGAGCCCATGCCATCCGTGGTCGGATACATCGTCAATGTGTCGTAATTGACACGCATGATCGAGTTCACGGTATTGATAAGCGACACGCCATCCGCTCCACCATCTCTGGCGGCAGATGCAGGCGGGAGGATATTGGTCACGTTCGGCGTGAGTTTCACGATCACCGGGACCGATGCGTGCTTTTTGCACCATTCCGTGGCCATCTGAATGTACTCGGGCACCTGACCGACGGCAGCACCCATGCCGCGCTCGGACATGCCGTGCGGGCAGCCGAAATTGAGTTCGAAGCCGTCCGCGCCGGTATCCTCGATCATCGGCACGTACTTCGCCCAGACCTTCTCCTCCATCGGCAGCATGACCGAGACGACGACGGCACGATCGGGCCAGTTCTTCTTGATTTGCCGGATCTCATCGAGGTTGACCCCCAGCGGCCGGTCCGTAATCAACTCGATGTTGTTGAAACCGATAACCCGGCGCTCGTTGCTGTAGAGCGCGCTGTAACGTGGCCCGTTGACGTTAACGATAGGGGGGTCTTCGCCAAGCGTCTTCCAGACTGCGCCACCCCAGCCCGCTTCGAAGGCGCGATTGACGTTGTAGGCTTTGTCGGTCGGCGGTGCACTGGCGAGCCAAAACGGGTTCGGCGATTTGATGCCCAGGAAATCGCTTTTCAGGTCAGCCATTGTTGCTCTCCTGTCGAAGATACCGATCAATAGCAATCGCGGCGATCTTGCCGTCCTGCACGGCTGAGACCGTCAGGTCGTCGTTGCCAACTACGCAGTCGCCCCCTGCCCAGACAGCAGGCAGTGAGGTCTTCCGATCATCGTCCGTCACAATCTTTCCGTGCTGTAAATCGAGCGTGCCGGTAGTACTGTCGAGTGCCTTTTCGGACAAGGACTGTCCGATGGCTTTGAATACGACATCGGCGTCCAGGGAATAGCGCTCACCGGTACCCACCACTTTACCCGCCTCGTCCAGCGCCGTTTGTTCAAACTCGACACCGGCTACACCGTCCGAGGTCAGTAATTTCACGGGCTTCGCCCAGTGACGTATTTTGACGCCACTCGTCTGGGCAAATTGCTGCTCGTAGCGGCTGGCGCCCATTTCCTCCGGCCCGCGGCGGTAAACGATGTCAACGTGCCCGGCGCCAAGGCGCTTGGTCTGCACAGCGATGTCGATCGCGGTCATGCCGCCGCCGATTACGACTACGTTATCACCAACGGGCAGATCGCCCTTGTCTTTGGCCTGGCGCAGTTCAGCTATGTAATCCACGGCGTTCAACACGCCGGCGATATTTTCGTTCGGCAGGCCGAGATCGTTCACTGATCCGAGGCCGAACCCGAGAAACACCGCATCGTATTCT
>Ga0255051_10000064_pt1 | contig 37009 bp, 28 predicted proteins | sample JV7_2_9_MG_FD_181719 | JGI IMG/M metagenome (GOLD analysis project Ga0255051, IMG submission 181719) | Seawater microbial communities from Jervis Inlet, British Columbia, Canada - JV7_2_9 | ecosystem: Environmental > Aquatic > Marine > Inlet | place: Canada: British Columbia | collected 2016-10-06
TGCGTCCATCCGTTTTGATCAGACCCTCACCGAGGCTCAGCGCATTGGCGCAAAAGCCGTTGTAGGCGGGTGAATATTTCCCTGGATTAGCAGCAAATAAATCCCGATCGGTTTTGTTGGAGAACAACCAGTCAGCGCCTTTCCACTCGACTTTCCAGGTCTTGTTACCCTCGACAGCCTGATGCGGTTCACTGCTACCGAGCCTGTGGTAAGCGACGCTGTCGTGCCCGCCAATAGCAATGCCGGTGAGGGAATTCTTGCTCACTGGTTCGTCGGCATTTGCACTAAATACCATAAATGTCAGTACTAGAAAGATGATTAACGGATTGCTCGGTAATTGGGGGTGCATAGTTTTACTCCACATGCTAACTGCAGGCATATTAGACATGTTTAAGGAAAAAAGTGCTCGAATACGGCAAATATATTTTTAATTAACAACAATTTTAAACCTGGCTGTACGGCCCATCAACCACACAGGATCGACCCATTCAATATGTTCTATGATGACGGGTATTGTCGAAACTGATCCTGGCCCCGGACCCTTTAGACAATAGTCACTAAGCGCCAAACTATTATCGGTCTAGAGCCTCGCGTTCCCTGGTGATAGCCAGTGCGAAAAATGCCAGGTTTCCCTGGTCCAGCCAGTCTTCTATATTAACCGGCAGTTTTCTGCGCCAGTTGGGGTATTGGTTTACCGTTCCTGGCATGTTGATCTGATCCATTTGGGCGAACAGGTCTTCCAGTTGGACCAGCATTAGCATAGCTTCCGAACGTGCGAGATAGCGGTGGACCGGAAGTATCAGTTCGGTGGACATATCATCGACTATTTTCCTCCCATTTATCTCGCTGGGGGAGATAAGGTTTTCTCGCTCCAGTGCAGCGACGATTTCTATTCGATCCAGGACACGCGCCTTCCTTTGCTTATCACGAAATTCGACCGACGGAAATAGACCGAAGTTTTCGTACAGTTGCAGATCTGTTTCATGCCAGAATCCGCTAAAGGTTGGCAGGTCATGCGAAGCAACCATGGCGACCGCATCGCGTGGGAATTCTGAGGGTGATTTGAAACTCCCTTCGTGCCAATTTTTTTCGAAATACAGGATTCGATAGGAAAGCACGTTATTTGAACTAAGTGCAGCGCGAACTTCGTCAGGTACAGTACCCAGGTCTTCGCCGATGATCATACATTGATTGCGCTGGCTTTCGAGGGCCAAAATACCCAGCAGCTCCTCGAAAGGATAAGCTACATAGGTGCCTGCTTCAGCGGGGCAATTTGGCGGCACCCAGAACAGGCGCATAAGTCCCATCACATGATCGATCCGAAGTGCGCCTGCGTGGCGCATGTTAGCCCTTAAGGTTTTGATGAATGGATTATAGGCCTCATCAATAAGGGCTTGCGGCCTCTGGGGTGGCAAATCCCAGTCTTGCCCGTGCAAATTAAAATTATCTGGCGGTGCGCCAATGCCAGGATCAAGTGCATATAGCGGCTGTGCGGCCCAGGTTTGCGCGCTGGCTTTTGCGACTCCAACAGCGAGATCACGATAAAGGCCAATGGTCATACCACGGTCAGCACAATGTTTTTGAACTTCGGCAAGTTGTAGTTCAGTATTCCACTGAAGGTATTGATGGAATTCAATCTCATCTCTATTCGAATCGACCCAATCTACAATTGCATCCGAATTTGGGTCGGTATAGTGCTCCTGCCATAACAACCAGCCCGAGACCCATGCGTCCTGTCGGTGAAACAGGGTTTGCAAAGCTTCGAACAGTCCAAACTCGTATAAATCAACACCGCCTTCGGTTTGAAAATCGCGAAATGCTTTCGCTCGTGCCGAGTTACTGTCAATATGCTTATGCCGAAAGCTTCGATAAAGCATTTTCAGTGCAGCGAGCTTGACTGACCAGACGCCGGTATAATCCACCAATTCTGTTTTGCGCAGGTCTTCCAGACGCAGCTGAAATTGTTTGCTTGCAATCAAATGCTGGACTTCCTCGCAGCGTTCGAATTCATCGATGGCTTCTATATTCAGATATACCGGATTGAGAAAATCGCGACTCGTCGGGCTGTACGGGCTCGCCCGTTCGGGGAGGTGCGAAAAAAGCGCGTGTAGTGGGTTTAAACCGATGATATTGACCCCGAGTGGCGCCAGAATATCGATCGCGACATGCAGGTCAGCAAAATCACCTATGCCCCAGTTGCGGCTCGAACGCATTGCATAAAGTTGTAATGCGATGCCCCATAACTTACGACCGCGACCCAATTCCGAGGGTCGATAACAGCTTTGCGGGGTAACGATAAGACTAGTATGGGTCTCATCTCCATTGGCGCTGGTAATATTCAGACGGTGATAGCCGGCACCGGGCGAGCGCGGCAAAAATACCTCGAATTGCTTAAGTAGAGTTTCACCTACGACACGCTCGGACAATGCATTGACATCGCCGAGAAGCCACTCACCTCGCCGGACTTCGCCAGTTTCCTCGCTTAACTCCCAGCTTACGGCTTTTTCGGTTTGGGCAGGTTCAAGGGTTAGTATTACTCGTATCGGTGTTTCATTTTCTCGTACGACAAGCACCGGTGCGACGATGCGATCCCAGCCACGTAAACGCTCTTGTTCTAGTGCGCGATGAATATCGGCGTTATCGTAGACAGTCCAGCCAATAGCGCTAAGCAGGGATTGCTTCGCCTCGATTGTTGGTTGGTGATGGTTCCCCCAGATGTCGCGGTATGCACCAGCAATTCCGCAGGCGGTGCATAACTCGTCAAGCGCATCGTAGTCAGTGATAGGCATAGGCCCTAGATATCCGATGCTGGCAAAGAATTTTTATCGTAGCGTAATTCGAATATCTGTACCGAGCGGGACTCAATGACCTGGCTCGACAGCGCAATCGCAGCGGGCTCGGTGTCCGTAGTAGTGAATATGCAATGCCAGGCGTATTGAGTCGGCGGCAGAATAAAACTGACCGGATTCGAATAGGCATTAAACACGATGAGTAAGGTCTCGTGGGTCGTTTTTTCGTTAGCCCCGGCGCTTGCGGGAAATACGTCACCCGCTAGCAGCATAGCGAGGAAATGCCTCTGCGGGTCATGCCAGTCAGAATCACACATTGGTTTACCATCCACCTGCAGCCATTCAATATCGGCAAAACCAGTAGACGGAAATTGTGCTTCACCGTGGACGAAACGATCGCGGCGTAACAACGGATAATCGTTTCGAAGCTTGATAAGGCGCCGCACGAAATCGAGAAACTCTGATTCACGCTCGAGCGCTGACCAGTCAAACCAGGTGATAGCATTGTCCTGGCAGTAGGCGTTATTGTTGCCCTGCTGGCTGCGATCCAACTCGTCCCCGGCAAGCAGCATTGGTGTCCCTTGTGCTATAAATAATGTAGCCAAAAGGTTACGGCGCTGGCGGTCGCGCAGCTTGCATATGGATGCATCACCGGTAACTCCTTCGACACCGTAGTTGTAGCTAAAGTTAGCACTGTGCCCGTCGTGATTGGCCTCAGCATTGGCCTCGTTATGGCGTTCGTTGTAACTCACCAGGTCGGTCAATGTGAAACCGTCGTGGCTGGTGACCAAATTGATGCTGGCTGAAGATCGGCGGCCGTTGTGTTCAAACAAGTCGCTCGATCCGTGCAGGCTGCGGGCAACATCCGAAAGCTGGCCCGGATCGCCACGCCAGAAACGGCGCACACAGTCGCGGAAGCGGTCATTCCATTCCGCCCATTCAGCGGGGAAGTTGCCAAGCTGGTAGCCGCCCGGACCTATATCCCAGGGCTCGGCTATCAGCTTGACCTGAGACAGCACGGAATCCTCCCGGATGGCGCTAAAAAAGGCACTGTGGGCATCGAAGCCGTTTGCCTCACGACCCAGGGCCACTGCGAGGTCGAAACGAAAACCGTCGACATGCATGTCTATGACCCAGTGTCGCAGGCTATCGATCACCATTTTTAATACGCGCGGGTGGTTTAAATTTAACGTATTACCACAGCCGGTGTCGTTAATGTAAGCGCGTTTGTCGTCGGCTGGCAGCCGGTAATAACTTGCATTGTCTATTCCCCGAAAACACAGCGTTGGACCGGTTTGATCGCCTTCAGCTGTGTGGTTGTAGACCACGTCGAGTATCACTTCTATACCCGCCTGGTGCATCGCTTTCACCATGGTCTTGAATTCATTGCGATGCCCACTCGCCAGATAACCTGACTCCGGTGCAAAAAACCCGATTGTGTTGTAGCCCCAATAATTTGTTAAATGTTTTTTTACGAGGAAATGATCATCGACGAATGCGTGCACTGGCTGTAGTTCAAGAGCCGTCACGCCTAGTGTTTTCAAATGAGAAATCACTGCCGCAGATGCGAGTCCGGCAAAGCTTCCGCGTTGCAAATCGGTGATTTCAGGATGGAGCATGGTGAAACCGCGCACGTGGGCTTCGTAGAGCACTGTTTCCGACCATGGGGTCTGCGGTGATCGATCTTCACCCCAGTCGAAAGTCTCGTCGACCACCACAGCCTTGGGTACGTGCTTTGCATTGTCGCTCGAATCGAAGCTCAAATCTGCGTCCGGATCGTTTACACGGTATCCGTACACTGAATCGGACCAGGTGAGGGTGCCGCTAAGCTGTTTAGCATACGGGTCAAGCAACAGCTTGTGGTGGTTAAAACGATGTCCGTTTTCTGGCTGATAAGGCCCATACACACGATAGCCGTAAATTGTACCGACCTTACAGTCGAGCAGGTAGCCATGCCAGACCTGATCGCTTACCTCGGGCAGTATGATGCGTTCAAGTTCACGAATGCCACTCGAATCAAACAGGCAAAGTTCGACCTTATTTGCATGGGCCGAGAACAGGGCGAAATTGACCCCGTGCCCGTCCCAGCTCGCGCCGAGTGGGAGTGGCGCCCCAGGCATGATGCGTGCCGTCATGGCCGATTAGCGCTGGGCCGGCGTCATTTTGATAAAATGCCGGTAGGGACAACCGCCACCGGTTCGAGTCGCCAGATGTCGGTGTTGTAATCTTTGATCGTCCGGTCGGATGAAAAACGGCCACTCGCGGCAGTATTGCGAATGCTCATCCTGGTCCACTGATCACGATCCCGGTAAACGCTAGCCGCCTGCCTTTGGGCAGCAATGAGGCTGGCGAAATCGGCTGCTGTCATCCACGGATCCTGCGGGCTTAGAATGGCGTTAATAATCGGGTCGAAAATGCCCGGCTCCGACAGGTTGAACTGCCCGTTTTGCAGTGCTTCTATAACCTCGGCAAGATCGGTGTCGGCCGCAATGATCGATTTTGGATCATAGCGTGGTCGGGTTGCTACGACCTCCTCGGCATTAAGTCCGCAGAGGAAGAAGTTCTCCGGCCCAACGGCGTCGCGAATTTCAATATTTGCACCGTCCAGGGTACCGATAGTGAGCGCGCCGTTCATCATGAATTTCATATTGCCAGTTCCGGATGCTTCCTTGCCTGCGGTCGATATTTGTTCTGACAGGTCTGTGCCCGGACAAAGCGTCTCCATTGAGGTGACGCAGTAGTTAGGCAGGAAAACGAGGCGCAATAAACCCTCAGTTTTCGAATCGGAATTTACGATCTGCGCTACATTGTTGATCAGCTTGATGATGGCCTTCGCGATGAAATAGCCTGGCGCTGCTTTGCCGCCTATTATCACGCAGCGTGGTGTCCAGTCCGAAGTGTCTCCGCGACGAATGCGTTGCAGCAAGTGGATAACGTGTAGCACATTCAGTAACTGACGTTTGTATTCGTGAATTCGCTTCACCTGGACATCGAACATAGCGTCGGTGTCGAGTTCAACCCCGCACTCTTGTTTGACCAGCGCTGCCACTCGTATTTTGTTGGTGCGTTTCACAATTTCCCAGCGCTCACGGAACCCGGCATCTTCGGTATAGGGTCTGAGCCGGGTGAGCTCGTCCAGGTCGGTGACCCAGCGCTCGCCGATGGTCGAAGTGATCAGCTCTGCGAGTTCGGGATTACAGGCCTTGAGCCAGCGCCGCTGGGTGACACCGTTGGTTTTGTTGTTTAGCCTGGTCGGCCAGTGCTCATGGAAATCACGAAACAGGCCGCGCTTGAGCAATGTCGAATGAAGTTCGGCGACACCATTCACAGAATAGCTACCGACGATGGCGAGATGTGCCATACGCACCATCGGTTCGGCACCTTCTTCGATCACCGCCATACGTTGCCGACGATCTATATCATCCGGCCAATGATGTGCGACCTCGGCGATAAACCTGGCATTGATTTCTCGGACAATTTCCATTACCCGAGGCAATAGTAGATGGAACAACTTTACCGACCAGCGCTCAAGCGCTTCCGGTAGTAAGGTATGATTCGTATAGGCCATGGTCGCAGTGGTAATTTTCCAGGCGGCGTTCCATTCGAGGCCGTGGAGATCCATCAAAAGACGCATCAGCTCAGCCACCGCAATGCTCGGGTGCGTGTCATTCAATTGAAAGCAGTGTTTGTCGGCGAACCCTTTGAAATTTTCACCATTCCGGTGTACCCACTGGCGCAGTACATCTTTGAGACTTGCCGAGGCAAGAAAATACTGTTGGCGAAGTCTGAGCTCCTTGCCGTTCTCGCTTGCGTCGTTCGGATACAACACCATGGTGATGTTCTCAGCGGCAGTCTTAGTTGCGACCGCCTCGGTATAACTGCCGGCGTTGAATTCTTCCAGGTCGAAGTCATCGGTGGCCAGAGCCGACCAAAGTCGCAATGTGTTGACCGTGCCATTGCGGTAACCAGGAACCGGAATGTCAAACGGCATCGCCAGTACATTGTGAGTATCCAGCCAACGGGCGTGGTTGCGACCAGCCTCGTCCAGGTAATTTTCAACGCGGCCGCCAAACTGAACTAGCTGCTGATATTCCGATCGCTCGATCTCCCAGGGGTGACCGTCGCGCAGCCATGAGTCCGGCTCCTCGACCTGGTATCCGTCGAGAATTTCCTGTCGGAACATGCCGTATTTATAACGAATACCGTAACCAATTACCGGCAGGCCAAGGGTCGCACAGCTATCGAGAAAACAGGCCGCGAGCCTGCCAAGGCCACCATTACCCAGTCCGGCATCGTGTTCGCGAGCAGCGATGTCTTCTTCGCATAGGCCGAGCTGGTTAAGCGCTTCGGCGAGCGAATCGTCCAGGTTTAGATTCAACGCAGCGTTACGCAGACTCCGGCCTAGCAGGTATTCCATCGATAGATAGCATACACGACGACTATCGTGCTGTTCGTAGGTGTGGCGTGTATTGTTACTGCCCTCCATCAATCGATCACGCAAAGTCATCGCCAGCGCTATGAACTGATAGTACGGTGAGGTGCGGTAGCTGTCACGTCCCAGGGTGCGGCTAAAATAGCGTTGGAAATCCTGTACAAGACTCACGCTATCCAGGCCTGGCGGTGATAGTTCATCAAAGACACTGGCAGCTAATTTTTGTTCGGTCATAAGTCTCAATTAAAAGCTTTAGTTATCAGGTTGCAGTATCAAAGCTGCCAGCGGAGGCAGGTTTAAGCTGATTGAATGCTCGCGCCCATGGATACCGACCTGCTCGGATACGACTGTCCCAAGGTTACCGACCCCGCTGCCGCCATAGGTACTGGCATCGCTGTTAAGTCGTTCGAGGTACTGACCGGGAGCTGGCACCCCGATACGATAATCGCTCCGCACCACGGGCGTCAAATTGCATACGACGACGACAAACACTGCCGGGTTTTTGCCGCGGCGCAAAAATGAAATCACCCCTTGCCGGTTATCATTGCAGTCAATCCATTCGAAGCCACCAGAATCGAAATCTATTTCGTAAAGGGCCGGTGTCGCCTGGTAGAGCCTGTTCAAGTCTTTTACCAGTTGCTGTATACCTGCATGCAAGGGAAGGTCTAGCAGATGCCAGTCAAGCGACGTTGAATGGCTCCATTCGCGTTGTTGAGCGAACTCTCCGCCCATGAATAACAGTTTTTTGCCCGGGTGGCCGTACATAAACGTGTAATAAAGGCGCAAGTTAGCGAACGACTGCCAACTACTTCCGGGCATGCGTTCAATCATCGAACCCTTGCCGTGTACAACCTCATCGTGTGACAGTGGCAGGATGAAATTTTCGTTAAACGCGTATAGCAGTCCAAATGTGAGTTTATCATGGTGATAGCCACGATGTATCGGGTCTTCTTTGAAAAACGCCAGGCTGTCGTTCATCCAGCCCATATTCCATTTGTAGCTAAAACCTAGTCCGCCGTCGAAAACCGGGTGGGAGACCTGCGGCCAGGCGGTGGACTCTTCGGCGATGGTTACGCCTCCCCGGGCATGTACCTGTGCGTTCATACGGTGTAAAAATGCGACCGCTTGCAGATTCTCGTTACCACCGAACTGATTCGGCAGCCACTCACCGGGTTCACGCGAATAATCCAGGTATAACATAGAAGACACGGCATCGACCCGTAAGGCATCAATGTGGTATTCCTCTATCCAGAACAGGGCGCTAGCGATTAAATAATTCACCACTTCGGCACTGCCGAAATTAAAAATTAGCGTACCCCAGTCCTGGTGCGCACCTTGGCGTGGGTCGGCATATTCGTACAAATGACTACCATCGAACAGGCCCAGACCAAATTCATCGCGCGGAAAATGCGCCGGAACCCAGTCCATGATTACGCCAATCTCCTGCTGGTGGCATGCATCGACAAAATACTTGAAATCTTCGGGGTTGCCGAAACGGCATGTTGGTGCAAATAAACCGATTGGTTGATAACCCCAGGAGCCATCGAATGGGTGCTCGGTTACCGGTAGGAGTTCGATATGGGTATAGCCCATCTCGCGGATATACGAAACTAGCTCTACGGCTAGTTCGCGATAACTTAGAGAGCGATTTTCATCAGTCTGTCGGCGCCAGGATCCAAGGTGAACCTCGTAAGTCGCCATTGGCCTATCGAGTGCGGTTTTGCCGCTACGCTCAGATATCCAGCTATCGTCCTGCCAGTGGTAATCGTCACAATGTACAATGGAAGCATTACCGGGTGGTGGCTCCATGCGTCGTGCGAAAGGGTCGGCCTTGAGCGGTAGCAGTCGACCTTCGGCGTCGAGAAGTTCGAACTTATAAAGTTCACCCAAGCCCAAATTGGGCATGAACAGATCCCAGATGCCATTATTGGGGTGCAGGCGCATCGGATGACGGCGGCCATCCCAGTCATTAAAAGGTCCGACTACGCTGACCCGAGCGGCATTCGGCGCCCACACGGCGAAATGCACGCCGCGTACCTGGTTGACTTCGATGATATTGGCACCGAGTTTACTGGCAAGTTCAAGATGCGAGCCTTCTCGCATCAGGTGCCGATCGAGCTCACCGAGCGGGGAGGGGAAGCGAAAAGGGTCATCTATCAACCGACTGTGATCGTTTTCGAACAGGCGTAGGCGGTAATCGACAATTGGCAACGGCAAGCGGGCTTCGAACAGACCATCGACATGGATGCGTTTCATGTTGGCTAGCGGTTCGTCGTTTACAGTTACCAGTTCGACAGAACTAGCCTGGGGTTGCCAGCAACGGACTACCCAGTTTTTTCTAGCGCTATGGGGCCCTAAAACCTTAAATGGATCGGGGTATACGCCTTGAGCGATGCTGTCGAAGCTTTGTTTCAGCGTTGCCATATGTTTAAGATTGTCGGTAGAGCTGCTTCAGGTAAGCGTCGATACTATCGGTCCATCGAAATCGCATTGCTGCGGCCCTTTTACGCAATGTCTGCCACTTTTTTGGCTTTCTTTTGGCGATCAGAGCGCGCTGTACTGTTGCGACCAGATTGTCGGCCTGCTCGGTTGGGTTCTGTCCGGTGAAAGCAAAACCGTTGATGTTATCCTGTATCGTATCGCGCAACCCGCCGACATGATGTACCAGACAGGGTTGTCCAGAACGCATCGCCAGCATCTGGCTGATTCCACAGGGTTCGAATGAGCTTGGCATCAGGAACAGATCACCCATGTCGTAAAGCGCGGTCACCAATTCATCGGAGTACCCGCGCAGGAAAATAAAGTTACAATATTTTGCTGCGGTTTCAGTCAAAAATAGCTCGTAGTCCTGGTTGCCGCTGCCGACCATGATCAGTAACCCATGTTCGCCGAGTGCTTCCAGTATCCCTTCTAACGCTGGGCGGCCGGTGCTCGTATCTTGACGCAGTAGTCGGACTTTCTGTTCTGTGATACGGCCGACGCTAGTCAGTAAATCTTTTGGTCGTTTGCTGTTCAATTCGCCCAGGCGTTTATCGGCGATAAAAAGTGCACTGGAGAGCGCGGAACTGTTGGCGGCCATAAGCATTACCTGGGCACGCATCAGATCCAAAAGAGCCCTCCAACTAGTTAATACAGGCTTATGTTTTTTGGGGTACTCGCAACCGTTGAGAATTCCAAACAGTCGATTGTCGGCCTGTGCGGTACGCAGATCATCCTCCAGGCCTTCGCCACCGTATTGGCCGAGTGTATCGACCTCGCTAGGACTGAGGATTTCTTTCGCATAGGTAGGTGAGACCGTGTGTACCGCATCGGCCAGTCGTATACCAATTGCCATCGGATTAATGCAATCAGTCCATCGCGGATCTGCGAGTGCTGCCCGACGATATTTCAACTTTGGATACCATTTCTGAAGTGATGAATCATCATCAGAAAATGGCCGAATACCCTGCAGGGCGAGATTATGGATGGTGTAAACACTACGTATGGATTTTAACGCCTTATAGACAGGGTCGTAGCGGCGCAAGATCAGCAAAAATGCAGCGTGCCAGTCGTGCAGGTGTAGCACGTCGATTTTGCCTAAATTGGCTTTGATAATTGCTTCGGCGGCAGCGATGCAAAATAACGCAAATTTGCCCGCATCGGTTGCGAAAGGGCGCCCAGGCGGGTCATTGCAATAAATGCTGCCTTTGCCACAGGTAGCAAATAGCGGGTGGTCGAGTACAAGGTGTCGTATTCCAGATACGGGATGACTTGCTGGTACCTCGTACAGGTCGAGCGATTCCCGAAATCCGCCAAAGCGAACCCCGAGACTGGTTATCTTTTGAGACCCTGGCAGAGCTGCAAAAACTCCATATGCGGGCGTCAGCACGGTGACAGTGCAGCCGCGTTCGACCAGAGCCCTGGGCACGTCGCGCACTACATCGCCGATACCTCCAACTTTGCCGCCAGGCAGGGCATCGTTTTCAGCCGCGATCATTATAATATGGGACATTATTTAAGACTGCCGAGTGTGCGTTTTACATAGTTTATCAAACCGTTGGTAGACGCATCATGGGTAGTAGTTTTAGTGTTATTTGTCAAAACGTCGGCGATTTTACTAGCGAGTTGCTTACCCAGCTCGACGCCCCACTGGTCAAACGAATTGATATTCCAGATCGCTCCCTGCACGAACACCTTGTGCTCGTAAAGCGCGATCAGCATGCCTAGCGTATGTGGATCGAGTTTTCGAAACAATAGTGTATTGCTTGGCCGATTACCCCCGAAAACTTTGTGTGGCAGTAACCGCTCCAGTGCCTCACCGCCCAATCCCTGCTCGGAGAGTTCTGCGTGTGCCTCTGCTTCGGTTTTTCCGCGCATCAATGCCTCGGCCTGGGCGAAGCAATTAGCCAGTAACAGGGTATGGTGATTGCCCACCGGGTTGTGGGTTTCGATCGGAACTAAAAAATCCGCTGGCACCAGCCGTGTGCCTTGATGCAGTAGCTGAAAGAACGCGTGCTGACCATTGGTGCCGGGTTCACCCCAAAGCACCGGTCCGGTAGTGTAATCGTTTATCGGATAACCATCACGGTTTACCGATTTGCCGTTACTCTCCATGTCGAGTTGTTGTAAATAAGCTGGAAATCGATGCATGTATTGATCGTAAGGTTCGACCGCATAGCTCCCGGCACCAAAAAAGTTGTGATACCAGATGCCAATCAGTGCCAGCAATACCGGCATGTTTTCTTCGAGTGGAGCATTCCCGAAATGCTGATCCATTTGGTGCGCGCCATTTAGCAATTGTTCGAATCGATCCATACCGATGGCGAGTGCTATCGGTAAGCCGATCGCCGACCACAACGAATAGCGGCCGCCGACCCAGTCCCAGAACTCGTACATATTGGCGGTATCGATTCCAAACGCGGCGACTTGCTCGCTGTTAGTCGAGACAGCGACAAAATGGCTGGCGATAGCGCTTTCATCACCGACCTGTTGCATAAACCAGTCCCGTGCAGTATGCGCATTGGTCAGGGTTTCCTGGGTGGTAAATGTTTTCGAGGCGACGATGAACAGAGTTGATTCCGGGTGTAATTGCTTCAGCGTTTCACTGATCTGGGTACCATCGACGTTAGACACAAAATGTAATCTGAGTTCTGCATGCCGATAAGATTTGAGCGCTTCACAAACCATCAGAGGCCCCAGGTCAGAACCACCGATACCGATGTTGACCACGTCCTTAATTCGTTTGCCGTTATAGCCAAGCCAGTCACCGTCGCGTACCGCATCGCTAAATTTCCGCATTTGTGCCAGTACCGCGTTAACTGCTGGCATCACATCTGATCCATCCACCAGTACGGCGTCATTGGAGCGGTTACGCAGAGCAGTATGCAACACGGCACGTTGCTCGGTGAGGTTTATAGCCTCACCCGCGAACATCCGGTCACGCAGCTGCTCGACACCGGTTTCACGTGCCAGTGATACCAGCAGTTCAAGCGTTTTATCGACGATTCGATTCTTCGAATAATCGAGCAATAGATTGTCGAACTGCAGCGAAAATTTTTCGCCTCGCGCGGGATCCTGGTTAAACAAATCACGCATGTGCATTTTTTCCAGCAGGTGCTGATGCTCTTCTAAAGCGTGCCAGGCTGGCATCCGGGTTATGGATTGCTGAGACATAATTTTTAAGTTACCACGCTGGCACCGGTGCGACCGGTGTAATGTTCGATATCTGCGAGTCTGGTGGCGATTTCGAGTAATTCGCCAAGCGCGACCTGTGGATCCAGCGCCTGTTTTTCAGGCCTGGCTTCGTGACGCTCGACGTAAACCCGTAGTGTCGCACCTTCGGTACCGGTTCCAGATAGTCGATAAACAATACGCGCACCGCCGTGGAATAACACTCGAATTCCCTGCCGCTGGCTAATGCTGCCATCAATGGGATCGGTATAGCTGAAATCGTCGGCCAGTTCGACTTCGAAGTTACCCAATCGCCGAGCCTTTAGTTTGCCGATTTGCCGACGCAGGGCGTCCATCAATGCTTCTGCAACATCGATTGCCAGTGCTTCGTAATCGTGCCGCGTGTAATAATTGCGTCCAAATCGTTGCCAGTGTTGCCGGACGATATCGGCAACCGACTCGCTTCTTTCTGCCACTATGTTAAGCCAGAAAAGCACCGCCCACAGTCCATCTTTTTCGCGCAGATGGTCGGAGCCGGTGCCAAACGATTCTTCACCACATAGGGTAATTTTGCCCGCGTCCAATAAATTACCGAAGAATTTCCACCCGGTCGGGGTTTCGAAACAGTCGATATTGAGATCGGCCGCAACGCGGTCTACTGCGAGACTGGTCGGCATCGAGCGGGCAACACCAGCGAGGCCGTGAGCATAACCGGGAACCAGTGTGGCGTTGGCGGCCAGAATAGCCAGGCTATCACTCGGGGTTACATAAAAATCAGGGCCGAGAATCATATTACGGTCGCCATCGCCATCGGAGGCCGCCCCAAGATTTGCGGCATTCTGACCGTTCATCAAAGCCACCAGCTCTGCTGCATGTGCCAGATTCGGGTCTGGGTGTTTACCACCAAAATCCTCCATCGAATCACCTCGCAATATAGTGCCCGAAGGCGCGCCGAGACGTTGTTCGAGGATTGCCCTGGCGTAAGGACCGGTGATCGCGTTCATCGCATCGAAACACAGTTTAAACGAACCACCAGTGAGCAGATCGCGCATTTTATCGAAATCAAAAAGCTGCTCCATCAGTTCGGTGTAATCGGAAACCGGGTCGATAATTTCGATTCGCATGTCACCCAGAGTCTGTTCGTCCAATCGTGCCAGGTCGATGTCGGGAGCGTCGAAAATTTGATATTGTGAAATTCTCAAACTACCCTGAAATATAGCCTCGGTAATGCTTTCCGCTGCTGGACCACCATTGCTGGTGTTATATTTAATGCCGAAATCGGCGTCCGGCCCCCCCGGGTTGTGGCTAGCCGATAAAATAATACCACCGAGGGCCTGGAATTTTCGGATTACGCAGGAGGCGGCCGGGGTTGACAGTAATCCATGTTGACCAACCAGTGCGCAAGCAAATCCGTTGGCTGCCGCCATTTTCAGAATGATCTGCGAGGCCTCAAGGTTGTAATATCGTCCGTCGCCACCGAGCACCAGGGATTTGCCCGAAAGCTGTTCGCCGTTTGCTGTTATCGCGTCAAAAATCGATTGAACGAAGTTCTCCAGATAATTCGATTGCTGAAACACACGAACTTTTTTACGCAGGCCCGAGGTGCCCGGTTTCTGATCGCTAAATGGACTGGTGGCAACCGTTTTTCTGCTCATCACAACCCTTTATCTACGCGCATGTGTGGGCTGGCTTAGCATGTCGGGGGTGACCAGTACTATGCCCTTTTCGGTGATGCGAAAACCACGTTCCCTGTCAGCCTTGTGATCTTCTCCGACTACCATACCTGCTTCGATGGTACAGCCCCGATCAATGATGGCCTTGTTAATTCTGGCATACTGACCAATGTCGACATCGGGCAGGATGACGCTATCTTTAACCGAGGCGTAGGAGTTAACCTTGACGTTGGAAAATAACAGTGATCGCTTGAGCTTTGATCCGGAAATCACGCAACCACCCGAGACCATAGAGTCTATCGCCATACCGCGGCGATCGTCGAGGTCGAATACGAATTTGGCTGGTGGTAACTGTGCCTGATAGGTCAGGATCGGCCACTCTTGATCATAGAGGTTCAGTTCCGGTGACACGGTTACAAGTTCCATATTAGCTTCCCAGAACGCATCCAGCGTACCGACATCCCGCCAGTAGGCGCGTTGATTGGTCTCAGGGTCGCGGAATGGGTGCGCATAGACCTGATATTTTTCGATGATTGACGGGATTATATCTTTGCCGAAATCGTGTGAGGAGTTGGGCTCGTCGGCATCCTTGATCAATTGCTCGTATAGAAACTCCGTGTTGAACAGGTAATTACCCATCGACGCCAGGCAGAGATCCGGTTGGCCTGGAATCGGGGTCGGCTCGGCGGGTTTTTCGTTGAACTCGATAATACGACCGGATTCGTCCACGGTTAATACGCCGTAGGCGCCTGCTGCTTCCTCGATCGGTACTTCGAGGCAGGATATAGTCATGTCGGCCTCGCTTTCGACGTGGGTAACCATCATGTTGCCATAGTCCATTTTGTAAATATGGTCGCCCGACAAAATCAGCACGTATTTTGGTTTATGAGTACGCATAATATCGAGGTTTTGATACACCGCATCGGCAGTACCCTGGTACCACTCGCCGCCCGCACGTTGCGAGGCCGGGAGAATTTCAACGAACTCGTCAAGTTCACTATCGAATCGGGTCCATCCGCGTATCAGGTGACGAATCAACGAGTGGGCCTTGTACTGGGTTAAAACACCGATACGACGAATACCCGAATTAATGCAATTTGATAGCGGGAAGTCGATAATGCGAAATTTACCGCCGAACGGTACCCCTGGTTTGGCACGCCAGTCGGTCAGCTCGTAGAGCCGGGAGCCACGTCCTCCTGCAAGTACCAGAGCCAATGTTTGACGGGTAAGGCGGCTGACGAAACGAGAATCTTTTTGAGTGTCCATAATTTGGTTATAGTTATTTGAGTGGGTCGGTTATACCTGCGCATCGATAAAATGCTGTACTTTTTCAAAATCGGGCAGGGCGGGGATAGCGCCACGTATTGTGGTAGTGAGTGCGCCGCCGGGTAGTTTTTTAAATGCAGGCACCGATTGCAACTCCACGCCGGTTACCGTCGGCAGAAAATCTATGAGTAGTTCACCAAGGCATATTGCATCGGCCATTTTCTTGATCTCTTTAGAGTTTTAATTCTGTGATGGGGCGCATAGTGAGAGTTGGTACAAATCTTCCGTTACCACCGTAAGAGGTGCGCTGTGTCAATATCGCCAGGTCGAAGCGATTATACACCGATTCAAGATATCAATTAAATTGCTTTAATTTTTATGTAACTTTATTGTGTCACGAAAATTACTTTTTATATAAATTTTATAGTTGATACTATCTACATCAAATATTTATCGCAATACGATCCATGAAGATCATGTCCGGACAAAAGAAAACCAATGAGTATTTCTGAATACCATGCAGCTAACGCAGCAGACCTTACTGCCGACTTAGCCGACTTTATCGAAAGTGAACTAACTGATGCGGTTGCCAAACGAGGTTTCGCTAGCCTGGTGGTATCCGGCGGTAGCACGCCTAAACCATTATTCGAAGCATTGGCCCAGCGGCAATTACCCTGGAATAAAATCACCGTCACCCTCGCGGACGAACGCTGGGTAGACGTTAGCTCAAAGGATAGTAATGAGGGCATGCTACGAGAAACTTTGCTGCGTGGAGCGGCCTCACAGGCCACGTTTGTCCCGTTAAAAAACACGGCTGAATCGGCGGCTGAGGGCCGGGAAATGTGTCATGAAACACTCGCCGAGATGACCGACTCTTTTGATCTGGTGGTTCTCGGTATGGGTGAAGACGGTCACACGGCCTCGCTTTTTCCGGGTGTTTCAGGCCCAGCACTGGACAGTAATAGTCTAGAACTGTGCGCAGCTATCATTCCCCCTGAGGCGCCTCACGAGCGCATGACTCTGTCTGCCAGAGCACTGCTCAACAGTCGAAAGATCGTATTGCACATTGTCGGCGAAAGGAAACAGCAGATTTATAAAGATGCGTTAAAACCAGGTTCTGCCGACGAGTTTCCAATTCGCGTGGTATTACATCAGGACCGGGTTCCGGTTGATGTCTATTGGAGCCCCTGAGTGAGGAAAGGATTTAACTAGGGCATTATTGGTTGCGGTCGGGTCGCGCACAAGTTTGCTAAAGATATTCAGACCATTGACGGGGTGGCTATTCATGCCGTTGCTACCAGGTCTTTGGCAAATGCTAAAGATTTCGCGCAAGCCTAAAAAGCCGCCCACGCTCAGGACTCCTTTGAAGGATTACTGAGAGTAGAGGGTCTCGACACGGTAGGATTTCGGTGCCGGTTGTAATGATTACAGGTTGACTCCCAGACTCGACTGCCTGGCGATTAAGGTCACGGGCTCCCGCTCCGAGGTGGTTGGTTTTTCTCCCGTCGCCAACCAGTTCACGATCGTTTCGGCAGATTTTCTGCCGAAGCTGGTGACGTCGCAATGAATTGAACTGAGCTGTGGGTAGACTTCCTCGCATTCTTCGATATTGTCGAAACCCACCAGCAAAATGTCCTCACCAACTTTTCTTTGCGTACTCGAAAAACCCACCAACATACCCAGTGCCACGAGGTCATTAAAACAGACCACTGCCTCGATTTCAGGATGATGGGCGGCGATGGTTAGTGCCGTTTCCCTGCCCAATTGGCGGGTGGCGCGGCCGTAGAAAGCTTTAGGGGTCAGCCCATGTTCCAGCATGATCTGGCGATAACCAGATATGCGCTCCTGCGTAATAGGTCGGTCTTCGATGCCTCCGACAAAGGCAATGTTTCGCACCCCACGCTCCAATAAATGTTCGGTTGCCAAGCGGCCGCCGGTCGCATAATCCATGGATAGAAACGGCAATAAATCGGGGCGCTTGTCAGCGCAGCGCAAAACTTGTAATAGCGGTGTTGATGACCTCAGGACATTATCGAACAAAGCGCCATTGTCACCATAACAGGGTGAGATCAAAAACGCGGAAACATTATGCTCCATCATCGAGGCAATGACCTGTTGCTGGGTTTGCGGGTTCTCGTCGGTATTGGCGATGACGGTTACATAACCATGTTTGGCAAAGGTCATTTGCGCGCTGATCGCGAACTCGGTAAAAAACGGGTTGCGCAGGTCGTTAATAACCAGTCCGATCAAATCGGTTCCGGAGCCCCGTAATCTCGCGGCTGCCCGGTTATAGACGTAGTTCAAAGCCTGGATTGAAGCTTCTATCTTGTCGAGGGTTTTCTTTTTGACGAGCGGACTTTTCTGTAAAACCAGCGAAACAGTCGATTTGGAAACGCCTGCGTGTTCGGCAACGTCGTTAATTGTGGGGCGTTTTTCCATCAGCTGCTTTTAATTAATCAATTCCATGCAGGTGCAATAGCGAAGTCATGCGCTGTATTGCAAGATCGGGTTCAGCAAGCAAGTGCGCTTTATCGGCAAGCCTGAAAACCTCGGCGTAGTGAGTGATTTCACGCGCTGACTGCATACCGCCTGGCATAATAAAATGCTCCTGCTTGCCGTTCAGCCATGCCAAAAAGGCGATGCCTGCCTTGTAATACTGGGTTGGTGCTTTGAAAATTTCTCGCGAAAGAGGCAGGGTTGGTGCCAGAAGCTCGTCGAAGGTTGTGCGCTTGCCTTCTGCCAGTGCTTCCAGTGCCAGCGATGCGGCAGGAGCGATTGCGGAGAAAATCCCGAGTAGTGCGTGAGAAAAGTGATGGCCATCCCCGGCGATAAGATCAGGGTAATTAAAGTCATCGCCGGTATAAAGACGGACACCTGCGGGCAGACGTTGGCGGAAGGCTTCTTCGCGTTGCTGGATCAGCAGTGAAACTTTGATGCCATCAATTTTGTCAGCATTAGCCTCGATGATCGCCAACACTGAATCGGCCGCGGCATCGAGGTCACAATGGCCCCAGTAGCCTTTCAGCTTAGGATCGAACATGTCACCCAACCAGTGAAGAATTACCGGCGATGACGCCTGATCTATTAGCCTGGAATAGACATCAAAATAGATTTCGACTCCGGCGCCAATCGCGGTCATCGAGCGGCTGGCCATGATGATGCACTGCCCACCGGCCTTTTCGATTATCTCCATTTGTTCGCTGTAGGCCGCAAATATGGAGTCTGCATCCTTCAATTGGTCGAGTGGAAACTGGTCCGTTCCCGCACCGCAGGCCACGCGAGGATTTAGCGGATGGCTTCTTGCTTCTACCGTCGTGCGCTCTATTAATTCCCTCGCCGTGTTCCAGTCGACCCCCATGCCGCGTTGGGCGGTATCCATGGCCTCGGCCAAATGCAGGCCCTGATCCCAGAGATAATGTCGGAACTTCAAGGTAGCGTCCCAGTCAACAGCTGCCTGCCCTGACCAGGGATCACGTTCTCGCAAGGGGTCTGAAATAACGTGTGCGGCGGCGAAGGCCGTACGTGTTAACGGCAGTTTCGGGGCGCGTGCAACCAGCGGCGTGCCAACCAGGCGATAGTCCTCTATTTTTGCTGAATAAGTCGGGAGACGCATTACAGTCATCCTCACAGATGGTGATCAGCGATGATCATGTCGGCGGCCTTTTCCGCAATCATAACAGTCGGCGCATTGGTGTTGGATGAGTTGAGAAACGGCATGATAGAGCTGTCGCAAACGCGTATTCCTTCAGCCCCTTTCAAGCGCAAATCCGGTGTAACTACAGAAGTTGGATCGTTTTCCGCACCCATTTTACAGGTCCCGACAGGATGGTAGTCGGTCTTTGAATGCTTGCAGGCATATTGTTTGATATCGTCATCACTACGGCAATCCGCTCCCGGCATGGATTCCGACTTGATAAAAGGGTTAAAAGCATCTTGCTGCATAATCTGTCGTGTTCGTTTAAACGCCTTTACCGAACACTCGATATCGTAGGGATCGCCCCAGTAATTGGGATCGATAAGCGGCTGTTCTAAGGGGTTGTTGGATTTAAGCTTAACCGACCCACGCGAATGAGGCCGTAAAAAAGCCGAGTTCAGGGTCACGCCATTTTTGATTTCCTTTAATCCATGCTCGAGGCCAGAACCTGGCAAGAAATGGAATTGCACGTCCGGTATGGGCGCGTTTTCATCGGCATACCAGAATCCGCCCCCGTCACAGATATTGGAAGCAACAATACCTGTGCCATAAAGAAGGTATTGTGCCCCTGCCCAGACCGCCATGTACCAGGGCTTGAATTTGTCGAAGCTATAGTTGCCCGAACATTCAGAGACGCAAAACACATCCATGTGGTCCTGCAGGTTTTGACCGACGCCGGCAACATCAATGACTAAATCGATTCCGACCTGGCGCAGGTTGCCAGCTGGGCCCACACCGGAATGAAGCAGCACGCGCGGACTGCCGATAGCGCCCGAGGTCAGCAGGATTTCCTTCCCGGCTTCAACCCGTTGTTCGCTATTTCCAAGTTTGACATGAACAGCAACGGCGCGGTCATTGTTGAATTCGATCCGGGTCACATGAGCGCCGGTACATAAGCTGAGGTTGGCGTCATCGCGAATCGGGTCGACATAGCCTGACGAGGCCGAGCAGCGTACCCCGTCCCGGTTGTTGACCTGGTAAAATCCCGATCCTAGTTGTTCGGCGCCGTTGAAGTCAGGATTGAAGGGCAGGCCTGCCTGCTGCGCCGCGCGTAAAAAAGCAGTCGTCAGCTTGTGGGGCAAGGCATCAGACACCTTTAACGGCCCACCCTGGCCGTGATACTCATCGACTATTCGGTTGTTATCTTCTGATTTTCGAAAATAGGGTAATACTTCTTCGAATGACCATCCATTGCAGCCATGCTCGGCCCAATTATCGTAGTCCCACTTATTGCCACGCGTATAAATCTGGGCGTTAATCGATGAGCCACCTCCGAGAACGCGGCCCTGGGGGTACCAGATTTTGGTTCCCTTTAAGCCCTTTTGTGGGACGGTCTCGTAGCCCCAGCTGTGACTTGCCCCGGTCAATTTAGTGAAACCCGCGGGCATACGGATAAAAGGATGGTTGTCGTTGGGACCTGCTTCCAGCAACAAAACGGATACCTTGCCGGTGTCTACCAGGCGGCGAGCAAGCACACAACCCGCCGGCCCACCACCGACAATTATGAAATCATATTTTTTATTCATGTTACCCACTCTCATAACCTGTGAATGGAAAGACCACCATCGACCGGGATCACCGAACCGGTAGCAAACGCAAACTGTCCCTCGACAAGCGGTAACACAATCGAAGCAATATCGGAAGGCTTTCCCCATCGCCCGGCGGGAACTAAACCCTGTTCGATTCTGGCTGAGTACTTGTCTTTAACGCCGGCGGTCATAGCGGTCTCGATAATACCCGGGCGTATTTCAAACACGCCGATTGCGTTGGCTGCCAGTCGGGAGGCATAAAGTTTCATCATCATGCTCGCCGCGGCCTTGGATATGCAATATTCTGCCCGTTCGGTCGAAACCATCTCGGCGCTTACTGATGTAACGAAGATAATTGACCTGTAAGTAAGCTGCGAAAGCTCGAGCATGCGCCGTGCCACCCCCTGAGCGAGGAAAAAGGCGCCTTTTAAATTGATATCCATTACCTGGTCAAATGCTTCATCGGTCATTTCAAGCATATCGCCCCGCTCTTTGGCAGGAACACCTGCGTTGGATACCAGGGTGGTGACCGGGCCAAGGTCTTTTTCAACCTGTTGCAGTAAACGCCTGGTAGCGTCCACTTCGCGTAGGTCGTGCCGATAGTAGCGAATTTTGGCGGAATAAGTGCTGAGCTGTTCTAGCGCTGACACGACTTCCCCGGCATCCACTGGCATCTCGGATGCGAGCGCCAAATTGTATCCCGCGCCTGCAAGCTGGTGTGCGATACCCAACCCGATACCGCGCTGGCCTCCTGAGATAAGGGCTACCCTGGTCATGCTGCCAGCTCCTTTTGTATAATGTGATTGGCCGAGCGCAAAGCCTGTGCGACGATGGTCAAAGCCGGATTGACTGCGGCGGAGGTCGGCAGGAAGCTTGCGTCAACCACGAATAAGTTAGCGTGATCATGGCTTCGACAATAAAGGTCAAGCACGCTGCTGTTCGGGTCTTTACCGAATTTTGCCGTACCACACTGATGCGAAGGGGTTTGGCGATCAAACGCACGCGAAATTACAAAAGGGTAACCAGCCCGTTTTAGCACCCCTGTGACCTTCGCAACCAGTGTGGTATGGGTATCCCAGTTAGATCGTTTCCAGTCCAGTTGAATATGACGGCCCTTGATCGAAACCCTGCTTTCGGGGTTGGGGAGGTCTTCGCTCATGACGTACCAGTCAACCGAATGAGAGGCGATCCAGCTGGCGAGAGGCTTTGGCAGTTTTGACTGTGCCGATAAGATTTCAGGAGAAATTTTACCAAGTAATTGTGCGTTGCCAAGCGGTGCGTCTCTGGGACCACCGGATCGATAGAAGTCATTGAATTGTAAGGTTTTTTGATAAACAGAGCGATTGCGTCGAAACGGGTGAATTGCCAAAATGGCACTGCAGTTATGATTCATAAAATGGCGGCCGAGCATGTCGGAGCTATTGGCAAGACCATTCGGATGGTTGTCGTTGGCCGATCGCAGCAATAACGCGGCAGAATTCACCGCACCCGCTGAAAGCACGACGATTCGAGGAGTTAAACGCTGTTTTGTACCGTCCTTGACGTAGCAAATCGCCGACACGCGATCATCAATTTCCGTTTCCATGTGGCTGACCTCGGCACCCGTAATCAGCTGAACATTTGGGTGGGCCAGCGCTTTCGCGAGGCCAACGGATTCGGCGTCTCTTTTGGCGCCATTGGTATCTGGAAATGCATCCCAGGGGGTCGCTGCACGCTGCAACCAGCGCTCGACGTCGACAGCCAGTGGCAAGCAGGCGGGTGTCACTCCCGCCTTGACGAGCCGTTGGCGAAGATCTGCGATGACGGGTTCATCGGCTACCGGTGGATGCGGATATGCGGCACTGTGATCGGGTTCTGTCGGATCCTGATTCGCATCGCCGCAAACGCTATACATGTTTTCTGCCGCCTGGTACCAAGGCTCCATCTCTTCATAGCTCAGCGGCCATGCCGGCGAAATACCACCCATATGACGAACCTCGCCAAAATCTTCACGCCGGTATCTAATCAGCACCGCACCGTAGAATTTGGAATTTCCACCGACGAAATAATAGTTGCCCGGATTGAACGGGCTGCCTTCGCCATCAAGCCAGTTTTCTCTGGGGCGAAAGACGCCGTCTGCGAAAATTGCCCTGGCGTTGCGGCAGTCGCAGCTGTCTTCAAGTTGCTCCCCCCGCTCGAGGATAACAATCGACTGGCCAGTGGGGGCTAGCTGTGCTGCCATGGTTGAGCCCCCGATTCCAGAACCGATAATGACAATATCAACCATGCTATTCACTGTGTAGTCTGGTTTGGTTTTTTACTGGCGAAAGGCACGGCCTTTCATCATGCTCTGCCGCGACGCGGGTTGATGCCATCACCACAGTTCCCGCGGCTAACAATACCGGTATAAATCCACGCATAATTTATCCCCCGGAGAAGTCCGGTTTGCGCTTTTCGAGGAACGAGGTCACGCCTTCGGCCTTGTCGTCGCTTCCGGCAATCAGGCCGCCGCCAAGGGCTTCCACGGTGGATTCCGTGGCTTCGCCCAGCGCAGACTGGATCATCAGTTTTGTGACTTCGGTAGCATGCGAAGACTTCAGCGTAATTTGTTCAGCCATAACCCGGGCCGCGGCCCTTGTATCCTCTGCAATCTCATTGACGAATCCAAGTTCATACGCCCGCGCTGCCGACAGGTGATTTCCCAATAGTGCCATTTCCTTGATGATCGTGGGCGGTAATTGTCGGGTCAGGCGTTGGGTACCGGACCAGCCTGGAACAATCCCAATCCCGGTTTCTGGCAGTGCCAACGTCGCATTCGGCGACATCACGCGCAAATCGCATGTCGCCGCCAATTCCAGTCCGCCGCCGTATGCGGGGCCGGAAATAACCGCTATTGTTGGCTGCGTCAGTTGCGCCAGGCGGGCGAAGATGCGATGGCCGTTTCGTACCCAATGGCGCGTGAAGTCAAACGGCGAGAGATCGGACCAGGCGTTGATATCGGCACCAACGCAAAAGGCGCGATCTCCTTCTGCCAGTAGCAATACCACACGTACCTCGCCGCTACTCTCAATTTTGCTGCAATGAGTTTCCAGCGCTTCGAGCATAGACGGGGTCAACGCATTCAGCTTGTGCGGATTATCGAGTACCAGTTCGGCAACAGGGCCATTTATATTTAACTGTACCGCGCTCATAGCTTCAGCCCCATGGGTTTGGTTGCCAGTAGCGATTTCGACATGGCCGTGGCACTATCTGCGATGCTGACCCGACCGCCGGATGTCTCGACGATGTCGCGCTGGGCATCAATGCCAGGCATGATTTCGGTGGCGACGAGTCCATTGTCACTCAGTTTGACCACGCATCGTTCGGTAACATAGATAATGTCCTGCCCCATCTCACGCGCCCGGCGTCCAGAAAACGTGACATGTTCAACACTATCGACGAATTTCGAAAATTTACCGGGAGAGGTAATCTTCAATTCGCTATCGCCGAGTTCGATCCCCGCGCCTGCTTCGAAAAACCCGCTAAAGACGATTTTTTTGGCGTAGGAGACGATATCGACGAAGCCTCCACAACCCGCGGTGAGATAGGGTTTCTTGCCAAGTTTTGAGACATTGACGTTACCCTCAAGGTCGACTTCCATAAACGACAGGAAGGCTGCATTAAAACCACCCCCCTGAAAGTAACTAAACTGATCAGGGGATCGCTGAATCGAATCCGCATTGGCCGCACAACCAAAGGCAAAGCCATTCAATGGCATACCACCGACCGCGCCCTGTTCAATGGCCCAGGTAATAGACTGTGGATAGCCTTCTTCCAGCAGGATGCGCGGCACGTTAGCCGAAATTCCAAAGCCAAGCACGGCCGATTGACCGTCGCTTAATTCCATCGCCGCGCGCCGCGCGATGACTTTTTCCGGTCCATATTCCGCCAGTGAAAAACTCGACCAGGGGCGCATAATTTCTCCCGAAATAGCGGGGTCGTATTGGGTTTCAGTGGTTTGCATTTGATCCGGATCTATAACGATCAGGTCAACGAGGTGTCCCGGGATATGCACGTCGAGGGGCCGCAGGGAGCCACTGGCGGTGACACGTTTTACTTGCGCAATTACCAGTCCACCGTGGTTGCGCACGGCGATTGCCTGATCGAGGCCGCCAATGTAGGCACCTTCGTGCTCATAGGTTAGATTACCTCGTTCATCAGCCGTAGTTGCGCGGATAATCGCCACGTTGGGGATGATGTTGGGGAAATGTAGCCAGGTATCACCGCCGAATTGCTGGCGACTGACGATTGGATGTTTTGCCGCGCTGTCATTCATCGCGCACCCCTGGCGTATTGGATCGACAAAGGTATCCAGCCCGACCCTGGTCAGTACGCCCGCCTTGTGGGTGGCCACGTCGCGGTGCATGTCGAACATGATGCCCGATGGAATGTTATAGGCCTCGATCCGGTCTTCGACGATCATTTTCCAAATTTCCGGCATCGGTTTGGAGGAAGGTCCGCTGGGGTATGATCCGGCCATTACACGGCGAAGCAGGCCGTCTTTGGCGATGTGGTCAATGCCCTTGATTCCATACATGTCGCCCGCTGCAATAGGATGCAGCGCTGTCAGGTTGCGGGGATGGCCTTCCGCTTCGAAGCGTTCGCCTAGCGCGCGCAAAACCAGGTCGGGGCAACCAAGCCCGGACGACGAGGAAACCGTGATGACGTCCTCATCGGCAATCTGAGACACGGCCTGCGCCGCTGTGGTAACTTTGGTGGACATTGTTAAATATTCCCGTAGTCGACGTTAACGATGCAGCCGGTGACTGCGCTTTTCTTGACCGCCAGGGCCACTGCCAGGGACTTGATACCGTCAACGCCATCGGCAGAAGGGCGCCCGTTACCTTTAACCGCTTTGGCAAACAGCCCGAGCGATTGTTGATAAAGATTATGCTGGCTAAAGGCCACTTCGCGAGTCCCGTCTTCATCTGTCAGATAAATGTTTCCAATAGGGCGCTGGGTCATTACCTCCTGCGCAATAATTGATCCCTTATCTCCGTAAATTTCGATACCTGTTTTTGCGAAGCGATGGGTAAAGGACTCGTGGGTTTGAACCATAACGCCTGACGGCATGGTCCATATTGACATGACACTGTCTTCCACACCCTGGCCCATGCTTTCCGAGCGTTTTTCAGCTACCACGCTTTGTGGATCCTGTTGCAGGTAAAAGCGCACGGTGTCCGCATCATGCACAACAATGTCTGCGATCACTCCGCCGCCTGCGTCGGCATCATTAATGCGCCAGCCCTGGAGGTTTTCGGGTAAATAAACCGCGTGGAAAATGCGAATACTTTGCGGGTTGCCAATTTGCCCGTTCTCTATCAGTTGCTTGATTTTGATGTGCGAACCCGCGTTGCGCAAATGATGGTTGGTCGCGAAAACCAGGCCGGCGCGTTCTGCCGCGTTAACCATCTCGACTGCATCCCCGGTTGTCATCGCCAGGGGTTTTTCGCAAAGCACGTGTTTACCGGCGGCTATAGCGGCGAGCGCCTGGACTTTGTGTTTCTCGTTGGTCGATGAAATGTAAACAGCGCTAATATCCGTATCGGCGAGCAGGGTGGATAAATCACTTGTTACATGGGCAATATTATGAGCTTCGGCGAATTTTGCGCCATGGGTAGCGCTGGAACTTTGCACGCTTTTGATCTCGTGCCCATCTTGCGCGCGGATTGCGTCGATCATGTATTGAGAGGCGATGGTACTAGCCCCTATCAAGCCCCAAATCATCTTTGACTCCACTAATTTAGAACGTTCCAAACTAATGATATATTAATTGGAACGTTCTAAATAGTCAATCGCTTGATACTAGTTTCTTCCTATTGGCGGCATGTGCAAAATTAGAATCGGTGGTGAAGTTTCTTTCAATATTGCAGTCATCAAGTTGTAGCTTGATGAACTTCTGCATGAATTTGATATAGTCCGCCTGCAGGATGAATATTAACTGATAAACGAGGACCGGGAATATCGATGTCAAACAGTACAGATACAGTAACAGCTTCAGACAACAATAATGGTCGGGCCAGACCACCGGTTAAATGGGGGATTTTAAGTACCGCGAAAATTGCCAGGGTCAAAGTAATTCCGGCGATGATGAAAAGCCCTGACATTGAAATTGTCGCCATCGCGTCTCGCGACCTGAAAAAGGCGCAGAGCGTCGCTAGCGAACTTGGTATTCCCAGGGCCTATGGTAGTTACAGTGAATTGCTGGCAGATCCTGACATCGAGGCGGTCTACAACCCGCTGCCTAACGATCTACATGTTCCAGTGTCTGTTAAAGCGGCCGAAAGTGGAAAGCATGTTCTTTGTGAAAAACCAATTTCGATGCATGCTGAGGAAATTAATCAACTCATTACAGCGCGCGACAGTAGCGGGAAGCTGATTACCGAGGCTTTCATGGTGCGCCATCATCCACAATGGATTCAGGCCCGAAAAGAAGTCAGAAGCGGTTCCATAGGAGAACTTCGAGCCATTCAGTACGTTTTCAATTATTTCAATGATGCCGCCTCGAACATTCGTAATAAACCCGAAAATGGTGGAGGGGCGCTATACGATATCGGCGTCTATCCGATCGTAACATCGCGCTACCTGTTCGGTGCGGAACCGAACAGGGTGTTGGGGCTGATGGAAATAGATCCAGCTTTTGGCACGGATCGCCTGGTATCCGCGATACTCGATTATGAACACGGTCAGGCCAGTTTTTTATGCAGCACGCAACTGGTTCCCTACCAGCGCGCCCAGATATTTGGCACAACAAAAAGAATTGAAATTGAAATCCCTTTCAATGCGCCTAACGACCGGCCAACTCGACTCTTTATGGACGACGGCTCAGAGCCTGGCGATCTATCTAAAACCGAAATCAGTTTCGATGTAACCGATCAGTATCTGCTGCAAGCCGAGGCGTTCTCGCGTCATATTATCGAACATACCGCACCTGAATATCCACTGGAGGACTCGCTTGGCAACATGAGGGTCGTCGATTCGCTGTTCACTTCTGCTCGCGAAGGTCGCTGGGTCTACATCAAGCCCTGACCGTTGCAAAGGGGGCTGTGACGATGCCCATTATTAATGCACCGGAACGCCTGTTCAATGCAGGTGTTCAGATTAACCTCCGTGCTGTGACCGCAGGACTTCATAGCAGGCGCCCATGGTATGGTAATCCGTTTTTCCGGCGGGCGATTTATGGTCGTCGTAGTTTCGATTGTCACGCGTCAGAATTCGATACCAGGCGCCATACTCGTGATCGACCATGTGTTGCCAGCTGTATTCCCAGATGCGCCGATACCAGTCATGGTAAAGCTGCTCCCCGCTAGCCTGTGCCAGTAACGCGGCGGCAGCAAAACTCTCGGCCTGTACCCAGAAATACTTGTCATCGTCGCAGACACTGCCATCCGGGGCGAAACCGTAACAAATGCCCCCGTATTCATTGTCCCAGGATTTATCCAGCGCGGCATCGAATAACTCGCGTGCCCTCGGTAGATGCCATGCGGCTGGTTGGTGTCGATGCAGAATTAACAGTAACTTGGCCCACTCGGTGTGATGGCCGGGCTGGAAACCCCAGGGGCGAAACAGGTGTTTGGGATCGTCTTTGTTGAAATCCCAGTCGATTCCCCAGTCGCGGTCATAATGTTCCCAGATCAAACCATTGGATTTTGCCGCCTGTCTACGGGTAATATTGTTTGCCAGGGTTGCTGCTCGTCCCAGATAACGCGGTTCCTGCGTGGCCTCGAAGGCCCATAACATTGCCTCGCAGGCATGCATATTGGCGTTCTGGCCGCGATAAGGGTCGATTACACTAAAATCAGCATTGGCTTCATCGGCATAGAGTCCAAATTCATTTTCCCAGAAATGCGCTTCCATTAAATCCCAGGCTTTCTCTAAAGTTGCCCGTCCTTCCCCGACACCAGCTAACAGCGCGGTCGCTCCCGCAACGATAACGAATGCAAGGCCGTAACAGTGGTTGGTAGTGTCGAGAATCTCTTTGCGATTACGTAACCAGGCATAGCCGCCCATTTTTTGCTGATAATGCCATTGCTGCAGATAATTTAAGCCATGGCGGACCCAGTCTTTATATTCGGGATTGTTGAAATAACGCGCCGCCATCGCGTAATTGAAGACAAAACGTGTGCTGCTTACCAGGTGGCGCGTGGACGGGTCGTATACAGTGCCATCGTCGCGGAAGTGATGAAAAAAACCGCCGCTTTTGTCGTAGACGCGGGGTTCGTAGAAGGAGAGGGTGTCGAGAATATGTTGTTCGAGAAATGCCTGACTTGAAAAATCGGTTATTTGATTCATCTCACGGCCTTTTTTTAGATATTCTAAATTTCTATCCTACGACCTGTTTGTGCCGACTCCAGGCAGGCCAGCGCCGCGGCCAGCGCTCGTTGGCCATCTTCTCCCGTTGCACCTGGTCCACCTTGTCCCTGAATTGCATCGACAAATAATTCAATGGTTTTATCATCGAGCGAATACTGTTCCAGTTCAATCTGTTGTTCGCCTTCGGCATTGCGTAGAATAATCGGACTGCTGAGTTCCCGGCCCAGCACGTTATCCAGCTTTAGGGATCCCTCGCTGCCATGAACCTCGATGCCGTCGCCAGCATATTTTATCGTGAACGCGGTATGCACCTGCGCGATGAGATCATTGTCGAAACGAAATACCGCCATATTGCCATCTTCTACCGCATCGTGCGTGGCGAGCCCTGCGTGTTGTGACAGGCTCGTTACCTCGGTGGGTTCGGAGTTTAAGACGAATCTCAGCGTATCAATGTCGTGCACTACAATATCCAGCACTACACCTGCACCTGCTCCCGGATTATTAAGCCGCCAGCCCTGTAAATAATCGGGTAGGTAGACCGCGTGGAATACGCGTGCTGCGAGCGGGTTTCCGATAGCGCCACCGGCAATTAGCTCACGCATCCCGCGAATACCGGCACCCATACGTAAATGGTGGTTGGTCGCCAGAACGACGCCCGCCTCGTGGCACGTGGTAATCATTTCGAGGGTTTCATCGAGGCTCATTGCCAACGGTTTTTCACAGAGGATATGCTTGCCCGCCTGCGCAGCTGCCAGCACCTGTCGATGATGTAATTCGTTGGTTGTGCTGATGTAGACCACCTGAATATCAGGATCTGCCAGCAATTCAGCCACCGAGCCTGCAACTCGTGGGATATTGTTTTCCGCCGCGTAACTCTCGCCACGCGCAGGATTGCTGCTAAACACGGTTACGACATGGCATTGCGGATGATTACGTATCGCAGGAATCATCGTATCGCGCGCGATGCTGCTGGCGCCAATTAACCCGAAACCAATAGTCATTACGCAATCCTGTTCTCAGTTTCCGGATCAAATAACAATGCGTGTTGCATATTGAAGGTAACATTGGTGGTTTGTCCTGCCTGCACATCACAGTTGGCGCGCATGCGTGCCACCACTTCGCGTTCGTTCAACTCCATGATTGCGTACAACTCGGCACCGGTTGGTTCGGTCACGTCGATCATGCAGTCCGCATTGAATAATAAAGAACTGCCGGATTCCGCACTACCCGGATCGGTAATCGCTTCGGGGCGTATGCCCAGCGTTACAGTCTTTCCGACCCACTGACGATAACTGGCGACTTCCGGCAGGGGTAGCATAATTTCATTCCCCGACTCTTGCCTGATTCGCACCGCCAGGCCGCCTTCTTGTTTGCCAACTTCGGCGGACAGCAAATTCATCGAAGGTGAGCCCATAAAACTGGCGACGAATAGATTGCTTGGATTGTAATACACTTCGTTCGGTGTTCCGAGCTGTTGTAGTATGCCGTCTTTCATTACCGCGATTTTAGTCGCCAGGGTCATGGCTTCAATCTGGTCATGGGTTACGTAAACAATGGTAGAACACAGCCGTTGATGCAGCTTCTTGATTTCAGTACGCATATCGACGCGCAGCTTGGCATCCAGATTCGACAATGGCTCATCGAACAGAAATATTTTCGGTTCGCGCACCAGGGCCCGCCCCATCGCGACACGCTGGCGCTGACCACCGGAAAGTTGCGAGGGTTTGCGGTTCAACAGCGGTTCCATTTGCAGCAGTTTTGCTACTTTCTTCACACGTTGCTCACGCTCAGCTTTCGGCATCTTGCGCATTTCCAGGCCGAAGGATATATTCTTCGCAACGTTCATGTTTGGATAAAGTGCATAAGACTGGAAAACCATCGCTATATCCCGCTGCGATGGGCGCACATCGTTTACGACTTCCGCGTCGATTACTATGTCACCGGAGGTAATAGTATCCAGACCGGCGATCATGTTCAGCAGTGTCGATTTACCACAGCCCGAGGGACCGACCAGCACGAGGAAATCCCCGCTGTCGATACTGATGTCGATATTTTTTAATACTTCTGTGGTGCCAAAGGATTTACAAATCCCGCTAATTTCAAGTGATGACATAATCTCTTACCCCTTAACCGAACCGGCCATTAATCCGCGTACAAAGTAGCGGCCGGCCACGACATAAACCAAAAGTGTCGGAAACGCTGCGATCACCGCCGCCGCCATGTGGACATTGTATTCTTTGACCCCGGTCGAACTGCTTACCAGGTTGTTTAGCGCCACCGTCATCGGTGCGCCCTCGCCGGCGGCAAACGATGCGCCGAACAGGAAATCATTCCAGATGTTGGTGAATTGCCAGATTACCGTGACGACAATAATCGGCCCCGAGCTGGGTAGCATGATGCGCCAGAAAATCCTGAAAAAGCCGGCGCCATCGATCATCGCCGCTTTTACCAGTTCATTCGGAAAAGCTTCGTAATAGTTACGGAAAAACAGCGTGCTGAAGCCGATGCCATAGGTTACGTGCACCAGCACCAGGCCGGCTGTATCACCGGCTATGCCGAGTTTTCCCAGCACCTGTGACATCGGGATTAATACAATTTGAAAAGGGATAAAGCAGCCAAATAACATAAGCGCGAATATCCATTTATGGCCGCGAAAACGCCACTTGGTCAGTACATACCCGTTCAACGCTCCGAGGATGGTAGAAATGGTCACCGCAGGCACAACCATTTTGATCGAGTTCCAGAAATAACCGTGAATTCCCTCGCAGGTCAGTCCGACGCAGGCAGTACCCCAGGCTTTCAGCCAGGGTTCTATGGTCCATTGAACGGGTAAAGCGAGCATGTTGCCCTGGCGGATTTCATCCAGCGATTTAAAGCTGGTGACCAGCATGACAAACAGCGGCAACAGGTAAAAAACCGCGAAAACAATCAGTGTGGTATACAGGGCTACACGCCAGAAGCGCGCGCCGGAGTCATCGTATCGAGTCATCTCAGCCATCTTGCTTCTCCCGGGTTTCTGCATACAGATAAGGCACGATAATCGCCGCTATAGTCATCAGCATGATCATCGCCGAAGCTGCTCCTATACCCATCTGGTTGCGGGTAAAGGTATACGAATACATGAAGGTGGCGGGCATCTCCGTCGCTCTACCCGGGCCGCCTCCGGTTAATGCGACAACCAGGTCGTAGGACTTGATCGCCATGTGCGCGAGCACTACGAAGGCACTCAGATACACCGCACGTAACTGCGGGATGATAATTCTCCAGTAGGTTTGAAAAGTGGAGGCACCATCCAGTTGCGCGGCTTTTAGCTGTTCACCGTCGATCCCGCGCAAACCCGCCAGAAACATGGCCATAACAAAGCCGGAGGACTGCCAGACACCCGCAATCACAATGGTATAAATTGCCATATCGGGATTGATCAGCCAGTCAAATTTGAAACTTTCAAATCCCCAGGCGTGCATCGACTTTTCGAGCCCCAGGCCCGGGTTAAGAAACCACTTCCAGGCGGTTCCGGTGACGATAAACGACAGCGCCATCGGGTAGAGATAAGTGGTACGCAAAAAGCCTTCGCCCCGAATTTTCTGGTCCAGCAATATCGCCAGAAATAGTCCCAGTACGCCACAGATCACAATATATAGGAATCCGAATACAAGCATGTTATCGAGCGCAACCTGCCAGTTCAGTGTCTTCCATAGTTTTGGATAATTTTCAAAACCGACGAATTTGCTCAGATTAGGCAGCATTTTCGATTTGGTCATGGAAATAAAAGCCGTATACAGGATAAATCCATATACAAAAAATATAGTGATAGCGAATGACGGCGATAACACCAGTTTGGGCAGGTGTTGTCGTAGCCAGTCAGCGACGGCCGAGTTTTTTTCAGACATCATAGTATCCTGTAGATTACCTAAAAGTTATCGATTGGAATCAGGAAACAAAGCCCCCTGCCTGCCCTGGTATGGAAAGCAGGGGTGATCAGTTAAGATCCAGAGTTTCGCTGGCTGCGTCTAGTCCTTGGCGCCTTCAATAGCGTTCACCAATTGGCTTACCGCATCTGCCGAAGACAGGTTGCTATTGAAGTGGTTGGTTACCACGTCGTACAGCGCATTCTTGACTGAAGCCGGAGCCGCGTGTCCGTGTGCCATGGAGCCCATTAACATGCCACTGGCCGAGGCTTCTGCCAGATCCCTCATGCCTTTTTTGCCACAATCGTCGAAGTCAGTATTGGGCACGTCGGTACGAGCCGGAACCGAACCCTTAACGACGTTAAAAGCCGACTGGAATTTTGGCGACATGACCGCTTTGGCCATTGCGAGTTGTGCTTTTTCGCCTGCGCTTCCCACCTTGAACATCACGAACTGATCCGAATTAAAGGTCACCATGCCCTGTGTACCCGGTACGCGGAAGCACATGAAGTCCTTACCCGGCTTCTTGCCTGCGTTGAGGAATTCACCTTTAGCCCAGTCACCCATAATTTGTACGGCCGCCTTATCCCCAATTACCATTGCCGAAGCGAGGTTCCAGTCACGACCAGAGAAGTTAGCGTCGACATAACCACGAAGCTGACGCATACGGTCAAATACGGTTTTCATCGTATCGGAGCCGAGGGCCTCTGCATCAAGGTCAACCATTGATTTCTTGTAGAAATAAGCACCGCCGGTAGCCAGTATGACACCGTCGAAAATGGTCGCATCCTGCCAGGCCTGCCCACCGTGGGCCAGCGCGGTATATCCTTTTGCTTTGGCCTTTTCCAGCAAGGCTATAAATTCACCCCAACTGCCTGGTGGTGTGCTGTAGCCAAGTTCTTTAAGGATTTTAGTGTTTCCCCATACCCAGTTAGTTGAGTGAACATTAACCGGTGAAGCGACCCAGTCGCCTTCATATTTAGAGAAGCGTTGTAGTGCTGTCGGTACAACCTTGTCCCAGCCCTCTTTTTTGGCCAGCGAATTCAGGTTTGCAGTTGCACCTTCCGCGGCCCAGTCCTGAATATCAAATCCAAGCATCTGTACTGCGGTTGGGGCGTTACCAGCCTGTACGCGTGAGCGTAGTACTGTCATTGCTTCGGTACCGCCACCGCCGGCAACCGGCATGTCTTTCCAGTCGATACCCTGGCCTTCAAGATCCTGCTTCAGCACATTCAGAGCGGCTGCTTCACCACCCGATGTCCACCAGTGCAGTACTTCAACTTCGTCAGCCTGTACAGATGCAGGCAATGCCACGGACAAGGCCGATGCCAGCAGAGCTGTTTTAAACACATGATTTCTTTTCATTTTTTTCTCCTCGGTTAAATTAAAGTTTGCGGTGCTCCGCAAGACTCTCTGATAATCAGCTTCGCAGGTATCACGCGGCGTTCCGCTTTCACCTGTTTATTCTGAATATGATTTTGCAACATCTCCAACGCGTTGATGGCAAATTCTTCTGGTTGAACCCGCACGGTTGTCAGTGCAGGATGGGTCAGGCTGGAATCGGCAAGATCGTCAAAGCCGATTACAGCAAGATCTTTTCCTACTTCGATGCCCAGCTCCCTGGACATACTGAGGATTCCATAAGCCATCAGGTCTGAAAAACAGACAATGGCGGTAACTTTCGAATCATAATCGAGCAGTGCCTTTAGTACCTGGCGACCGGCGGCACGCCCCTGGGGAATTGGGCGAACATAGCCTGTCGGTACCTGTAATCCAGCTTCGCTCATGGCGTCCATATAACCTGCAATACGGCCATGGTAATCAGAAATCGCTTCGTCCCCACCGACAAAAGCAATTTTTTTATGTCCGAGCTTTATCAGGTGGCGTGTCGCCTCAAATACACCATTATGATTATCGGCAACAACGGCCGGAAACTGACTGAAGGGCACTTCACGCATAATCTGTACCAGCGGAAAGCCATTCCTCCAGAGTTTGTAGAGCCAGGAAACCGAGGTATTGGGTGCCGGACAGATAATAAATCCATCCACCTTGTGTTCCATATACAGGCGGATTACTCGCTCCTGTTGCTCTAGTTGCTCGCTATTGCTTGCAATCATCGGTACCAGACTATTTTGCAGTGCAAGCTGTTCAAAATGAATGAGAATCTCTGCGCTGTATGGACTAACAAAGCTGTTAATCAGTATTCCTATCAGGTCGTTACGTTGTGACTGGCGCAAGCCCGCGGCTTTTCGATTATAGACGTACCCGGTTTCTTCGATACTGCGTAGTATTTTCTCGCGGGTCTGGTGCTTTACCTGGGTACTATCCTGCAATACTAATGAGACGGTGGATTTGGAGACACCGGCATGATGGGCAACATCGTGTAATGTGACACGTTTTTTGCTTGTGAAATCTGGAACGTTCCAGTTGTTTTTCGACAATATATTGATTTTATCTTCCCTTAATGGTCAGTTATTCTCAATAATTAATCATTTAGGTCAAAATTTGCTCAAATTTGCAATTTTTATTGTTTTTAGTAATATCCAGGCGGTCGAATTATACATAATTTTCTGGATCGTTCCAATAAAATTGAATGTTTTAAGGCTCTTTCAGATATCAGCAGAAATATATGGCTAACTTAATAATATTTTCGAGATAAATCTCAGGAGCATATTTATGTACCTGGTTTGTGGGGAAGCGCTTTTCGATGTTTTCCTCGTTGCCGACGAAGGTGATCCTGGCTCGTTGCAATTTAATGCTCTGGCCGGGGGATCACCATTTAATGTTGCCATTGGCATAGCGCGTCTGGGTGGTCGCGCGGGTCTGCTTACCAGCATAGCTACCGACATGTTGGGTCGCCGGTTGGTAAGAATACTGGAGCGCGAGTCGGTTTCAACAGATTATTTGCTACGTTCAGAACGTCGCACAACTTTAAGCCTGGTAAGCGTCGATGACAGCGGGCAACCCGAGTATGCATTCTATGGGCAGGGATCTGCTGATTGCAGCGTACGATCGTCGGACTTGCCAAAAATCGGAGTTGAGGTACTAGGCATCCATTTCGGTTCTTATTCACTGGTAGTCCGCCCCGTGGCCGATGCCTTTGCGAGTTTAGTTGCGCAAAATGGAGACCGTTTCGTGTCGCTTGACCCCAATGTCAGACCGACAATCGAAGCCGACCTGGATATCTGGCGCCAACGCGTGGACGAATATATTGAATATGCCGACCTGTTGAAAATCAGCGCCGAAGATATGGACTTTCTTTATCCTGGCGTGCCGCGCGAAAACAAAATTGTTGACTGGCTTGACAGGGGCGTCAAGCTGGCTGTCATTACCGATGGTGCCAATGAATGTGCTGCCTGGACAAAATCAGGCGATAGCTTGTGTAAACCAATATTTAAAAGCGACGTGGTAGATACGGTAGGAGGCGGTGATAGCTTTCAGGCTGCTTTGCTTGCGCAGCTAGCAAGTAAAGGAAGCTCGAAACAAGCAGCAGAGAACCTCGACGCCGAATCGCTGGATGATTTAATCACCTACGCGCTTGCTGCCGCGTCTATCACCTGTTCGAGGCGTGGTGCAGATTTACCATCCGGTGACGATGTGCAAGCGTTAATCAAATCCTATGCATAAGTCACTGTTAATTGGTGATATTGGCGGCACCAATGCGCGCTTCGCAATTGCAAACGATGATGCCCCGGGATTCACATATGAGCAGACTTACCAGTGTGCCGATTTCGCCAC
>Ga0255051_10000067_pt1 | contig 36639 bp, 40 predicted proteins | sample JV7_2_9_MG_FD_181719 | JGI IMG/M metagenome (GOLD analysis project Ga0255051, IMG submission 181719) | Seawater microbial communities from Jervis Inlet, British Columbia, Canada - JV7_2_9 | ecosystem: Environmental > Aquatic > Marine > Inlet | place: Canada: British Columbia | collected 2016-10-06
GCCAGGCACGCAAAGAGATAAATGGTAAATGCTTTATCTATTTGAATATGCAGATAAAATCCTTTGCGTTCTCCGCGCCTTGGCGAGAACCACCTTTGTATTAACCCATGAATTATCCCGAAGAGCCGAATTTATTAATAAAACTCATAAGTAGCAACCGCCTTCGTGCAATATGCGGGCTAAACCTGACAGGTTCGCAGGTCTACGAGGGAAAGTATTTGGCTATTGCCATGGGGTAGGGCCGAATTTATTCGGCCAGTCTGGCCTGGTTGGCCGACTAAATTCGGCCCGATCAGGGGCAGCCTGGTATTTGGCAAAGGTTATTGCTGTCGGGGAGCAGTGTAGGTCGGATCGTTGGGATTGAGAAAAATAAATTCAAGTTTACCGGGTTCCAGTTCGACGTAATCAATAGTCATACCTTCCGCCAGGTCCTTACTTTTTTTGGATACTACCAAATTGATTTTATCAATATTGACAAACATATCTCCCGGTAGTCGCTGCTCGTCGAAACCCATGGCGTAGTGAAAACTGCCGTCGTCCTGTTCCTTGATAGCGATTCGCAGTGGCATCGAAGGCGGGTTGTTTTGCTCGATAGATAACAATATCTGTTTGGCGGCTGCGGTCGTGAGCTTGATCATGCTTAGTATTGAGCTGACAATTGTTTATCGTATCGATTCACTGCTTTTGTTTCGCTGACAAAAGACAGGAAGCGCTCGACCCAGGGTGTTGACCGCGTATTTCGCAAGTGGCTATATGAGGCCAGCAGGTTTTTATAAATCAGGCCATCGTTTTGCTGATTGATGCCAATGCCACGCTTCACGGTATAGGCATATTGTGTATTTTCTGGCAGTCCATCGATAGAAGAATAATGAAACTCATGTGCATGAATCAATGCCTTTGAATCTTTGCCCAAAGGCCAGGGGGATGTTTCCATATTTTCTGCCAGCTTGACGTAACCGCGTCCACAGGATTTTTCGTGCATTGTAGTGTCACCGGGAATCGCACCGACCATATCATATGCTTTATCCTGCCAACTCAATTTTCTCGAGAGATACATCAGGCCGCCACACTCGGCGTAAGTGGGTAGCCCATGCTCGATAGCGGTCTTAATCGAGTCGCGCAGTTTTGTGTTGGCCTGTAGTGCCGACGCATGGCGTTCAGGGAACCCACCGCCAATAATAAGGCCGTCGATAGGGGGAAGCTCAGTATCGGTGAGAGTATTAAATGAGACAATTTTGGCACCCGTCGCTCGCATAGCATCGAGATCACCCGAGTAGTAAAATCCGAACGCTGGATCCTGGGCGACGCCAATGGTTAATCCGCTGTAGTTTGCGACGCTTGCTGGCTTTGAAAATAGCAGTGGGTTTTCAGGCGCTGTAGCGGCTATTTCAATGATCTTATCAAGATCAATATGATTGATGACGGCATCGGCGATGTTAGTAATTTTACCTTCGGAGTCCGGGTCTTCGTAGCCGGGAATCAAGCCTATATGCTGCTCATCGAGCGATATGGAACTATCCTTGCCCAATGCGCCGAGAAAAGGGATGTCGGTATAGTGTTCCACCGCTGCACGTAACTTCGATTCGTGCCGGCTGCCACCAGTCATATTGGCGATAACCCCGGCGATGTTGACATCGCTGTCAAAAACCTGATAGCCAATCAATAATGGTGCAATGCCGCGCATGGTACCCCGAGCATCGACTGCCAGAATGACAGGTGACTTCAGCGATTTAGCCAGTGCGGCGTTACTATTGCTGCCGTCCAGGTCGAGGCCGTCGTGCAGACCTTTGTTGCCTTCGATTATCGATATATTTGCGGACCTGCTACGCCGGGTGAAATCTTCCAGGGTTTCCTGTTTACCAGCAGTAAAAAAATCGAGGTTATAACAGGGCCTGCCGGCAGCCATGCCAAGCCAGATTGGATCGATATAATCTGGGCCTTTCTTAAAGGGTTGCACATTTAGCCCGCGCTTTGCCAAAGCCGCACACAAACCAATAGACACAGTTGTCTTACCGGAGGATTTATGAGCAGCAGAGATGAACAGGGAAGCCATGAACCAGTCTTAAGGTGATCTCAGTTAGCCGCATCGTCGGGCAAAACTTCTGGTGTTATTGGCAATACGCGCATGACCAGAAACATAATCGTAATCGACATTGCGAAGCCGCCCAGGCCCAACATCAATTCCCAGATACTGGGCGTGTATTCACCCACGATGCCGTCAAAGAAGCTACTGCTCACCTCGTACCCGGGAAAAATATTCAGCGGGTAAGCCTGGCCACCGATAATAATCACATAAAGCTGGGCGAATGCACCGATAATCACCAGGCAGGCGGCTAGTACCAGAGCAGCCCTGGATCGATTGAATGACGGCAGATAGATTAATAATAAAGGCAGCAAGTTACCCGCTCCAATCTGAATTAGCCAGAACAGCGCGGTATAAATACCACCTTCGACGAGTAAGAAATATTCGACACCATGGTACTGTGTGCCATAGAGCTTGGTGACGTGAAATACTAGTACAAAATAAAAAATCGCAGCGGTAAATATACCCAGTAAATTGCGCAATCGATTCAAATGAGCGTCGGTCAGTACGCGATTATCGAGTTTAAAACTCGCCATCAACAGTAGAATAAAAATAGCCAGGCCAAAAGCAAAAGACATGATGATAAACATTGGTGCCAGTATTGCGCTATCGTAAGATTCCCTGGCTATCAGGAAACCAAAAATCGATCCGGTGCCGGTGGTGAGAATCAATCGCCAGATCAGGGCGACGAGGCCGGCTGGTTTACTGTAGGCATGCATACGCCGTTCCATCATCATCCACAGATAAGCCGCGACCACGACTACGAAACCCGAGTAGAGAATGATATTCCAGGCGAAAATCGATTTAAAGTTGTAATAGGTGATCGCCACTATCATACGATCGGCTCTGCCGAGATCAAGTAGCAGGACAATCAATCCTCCGGTGAGCAAGGCGAGCGATAATACCGCAGAAAGTCTGCCCAGCGGTTTGTAATCTGATTTACCGAACACCGATGAGAGGGATGCAATGTTTAGCGCACCTGAGGCAGCGATAATCAAAAATATGGCAAATACATGTGGCAGTCCCCAGACTATCTGATTATTCATGCCGCTCACGTGGTGGCCCTGGGTCTCCATGTGATGGGCTGCCGCCAGCCCTGCTGCCATCAGTAGTGCGAGGACACCTAGAATCAGCCAGTATCGCGATGAATTCACTTTTAGTTCTGAGTAACGCATTACGACAGTCCCTGATAGCGAATGCCCGGGTCCAAACCAAGGTCCGCACGCAGTTTTTTAGCACCGAGTTTTTCCAGGCGTTTTGAAATTTCACTATCCGGGTCATTCATGTCACCAAATATAATCGGTTTTCGCTCCGTACTGTTAACCGCTTCTGCACAGGCAGGCACAGCATTTGCCCCATCGCGGTCAATACGGTGCACGCATAGGGTGCAGGACTCGACAGTGCCCTTGCCACGCGGCGCAACCGCTAGCTGGTCTCTGAGGTTTTCATGAATGAACGATCGTGCTTTATAAGGGCAGGCCATCATACAATAACGACAACCGATACAGATATGCTTGTTGACCAGCACAATACCATCAGCGCGTTTAAACGATGCGCCGGTTGGACAGACATCGACACAGGGTGGGTCGTCGCAGTGTTGACACATCATTGGCAGTGATTTCTTATAACCGGTTTCGGGGTCAAGCAGGTTAACCCTTCGGATCCATTGTGCATCTGTAGGCTTGCCAGTATCTTTCCAGCCATTTTCGCGTTGACATGCAGTTACACAACTATCGACATCGGCCCCGGTCATCGCGTTAGTATCGATTAACATGCCCCAGCGGACACTATTATCAACCGCCTGATCTGCCGATTTAGCCTGGGATGTCCTGTAAAGCATGACGCCGGGTGCGACGAACATCGATGCAATAGCCGCACTGTTTTTTAGAAAGTTACGCCGGGAGCTTGATCCGGATTTAGCGCCAGGCTGGTTATCGTATTTAGTCGCCACTTATCTCAACCTGTTGCAGTAATGGTTTGTGTGCGCTACCGCGAAGTGAGTTTGACGCGCTGCTGGAATCAATTCGTGCCAAAATATCCTGGGTGCTAAAGTTTTGACTAATTTGTTTAGCAGCGGGCGAAGGCTGGTCTGAGTGACATTCGAAGCAATCGATGTTTACTGCCGTGTATTGGTGGCAGGTAGTGCAAAAGTATTCAGGATCATCGAACCGAACGATCTTTCCGTCATCGGATGGCTGGACGTGACAGTCGATACATCCTGTAAAGCTATATTTTTTGCTGCGAATACCTTCGAGTACGGTTTTGTCACGTTGATCCAATAAAATATTCATGTGCTCGCGGCGCATTATTTCGGTTGGCTCGACGCATTGCTGTGCATTCGCTGGTGTCGCAGGTTGGGGTATGACTACATTGCCCAGGCTCGAAGATTCGGTCTCACCTGCTAATAGCGCAGGTGAGATCAAAAGCACCAAAATCGGTGCTAGCAGAGTCTTTGCAATTGTATATGGATTAAAAAATTTCATATAAGTTAGGTCGATCTAGTGGCCACCTAGCGCCATATCTATATACCCGGTGGGGCAGACATCGGCACAGATATGGCAACCGATACATTTGTCATAGTCGGTGGCAACGTAGCGACCCATGGTTTTTTCATCTTTTTTGACCCGATAAACTGCATCTTGCGGACAATAAATAACACAATTGTCGCACTCGAAGCACATACCGCAGCTCATGCAACGATCTGCTTCCTTGATGGCCTGTTCTTCGCTTAGGCATTTCGAGCGCTCTTCGAAGTGACCGAGCACTTCTTCGGCATCGGGTCCATGCGACTCGCGCAGGTTGCGTTCTTCGTAATTAAAATGACCGAGAAATAACCGATCCGAGGAAATGATTTCCTGCGCTGACCTGTCTTCATAGTTATGCACTGCATAATCGGCATTATTAGTCCCCCAGTGCCCCTGATGATCGTATTCACCGGGCGAGAGGTCAGTTTCCTTAAGCTTGTCCAATAGATTGAAGTGATGCACGTCTACCTTGGGGCGCTTGACGTATTCGTCGCCATGGAGGTATTTTCCGATGCTGTCGGCGGCAACCGATGCGTGGCCGATAGCAGTAGTGAGTAGGTGAGGGCGAATAATATCGCCGGCAACAAAATGTCCCGGCCGGTCCGGATGCGCATAATATTTATCAGCATCTATCAGGCCCTGCTCATTGCCGAGTTCCTCAATACCTGTGAGATCTCCACCCTGGCCTATAGCAGAAACGATTAGATCGCATTCAATGGTAAATTCGGTACCGTCAACAGCTGTAGGTTTGCCATCATCTAAGGTGCACTTAGCCAGTTTCAATGCACATGCACGTCCGTCCTCGTCGAGGATGATTTCTATCGGCATGACGCCGTCGTGAATTCTTACGCCTTCTTTCAGAGCGTCATGAACTTCGTGCTCGGCGGCAGTCATTTGCGATTTTTCGAATAACGATGTCAGAGTTACGTTGGCGCCTTCGCGGGCTGCGGCAAATGCTGAGTCGTGCGCGGTGAATCCACCAACAACATATTCGGTCAGCTTTTCCTCTGGCAGTGAATCTATCTTACCGAGGCGGCGCGCTACTGACACCACATCGATCGATGTGTCACCACCACCAACGCAGATAACACGATCAGCGGTAACCTTAAGATCGCCCTTGTTAAACGCCTCCAGAAATGCGACCCCTGTAATGCAATTAGGCGCATCGCCGTTTTCTAATGGCAGGGCACGACCCGACTGGCAGCCAATAGCCCATAATACAGCATCATAATCCGATTCAAGCTGATCAATCGACACATCACGGCCTATTCGGGTATTCATGCGGGTTTCGATATCACCCATATCGATGATGCGTTTAATTTCGTGGTCGAGAAATTCTCGTGGTGTACGATAGCCGGGAATACCATAGCGGAACATGCCGCCCAGCTCTTCGTGTTCGTCAAAAATAGTGCTGGCGATACCTTTCCTGCGCAACTGATAAGCCGCCGCAATACCGGCCGGGCCAGCGCCTACAATCGCTACTTTTTTATCGCCGACAGCCGATGGCTTAGCGAACTCAAAGGCCTCATTTTTTGCGGTATCACCAATATACTGTTCGACCGAGTTGATGCCGACAAAATCTTCAACCTGGTTTCGATTACAGCCCTGTTCGCAGGGGGCGGGACAGACCCGGCCCATCATTGAGGGGAAGGGATTAGCATCGGTTGAGCGTTGAAACGCATATTCCTGCATGCTGGTGCCTTCGGGTGGTTTCTCGATACCCCGAACTATATCCAACCAGCCACGAATATCTTCGCCTGAAGGGCAGCTACCCTGACACGGCGGTGTGCGATGAACGTAAGTAGGGCATTTATACGAGGTGTCTTCCTGGAATATATTGTCACCCTGTGAACGCCATTGATGATCGCCGTCCTCGTATAGTCTAAACGTCAGTTTATGGTTCATTTCGTCTTTTGAAGCTGCCATATTGGTCACATTCTCTTTATTCGTTCTATCTAAAGAACATCTAATTAAAATTTTATTGGCTATCGTCTAGCACAATCGCGTTGCTGACTAACTGGTGCAGGCTGATCACCTGATCCATTTCAAACCCGTAGTAGGGCATCACCTTGCTGAACTGACTTTTGCAAATTGCGCATATCGCCACCATGTGGGTGACGCCGTAGTTATCCACCACCTGTTTCAATGCTTCCATCCGCGGCAGCGCCCCTTTAACACGTAGTTCCACCAGGTCATCGGTTAACAGCCCACCACCGCCGCCGCAGCAAAATGTGGCTTCCTTGATGGTGTCGTCGGCCATGTCGTAAAAATGGTTGCAGGTCGCCTTGATGACTTCACGTGGGATAATAAATTGGCCACCGGCAATATCTCCCATTCGCGAACCCCGGGCAACGTTACAAGAATCGTGGAAGGTGAGTACCATATCGTCATTCGCCGATTTATCTAGTGTCAGCACATTGCGTTGAATCAAATCGTAAGTGACTTCGCTGATGTTTTGCGGTATCGGATAATTTTGATCGAGAAAGTCGAAAGGCCCCGCCAGGGTGTTCAAAAAACTGTAGGCGACACGCCAGGCGTGGCCGCACTCACCAAAAACGATACGTTTAACCCCCAGGTCGAGTGCAGCATCGCGAATTCGCATCGAGAGTTTCTGCATGTTTTCATAAGAACCGATAAACAGGCCGAAGTTTGCCGCTTCGCTAGCGTGAGTGCTGAGCGTCCAGCTTAGCCCGGCCTGGTGAAACACCTTCGCATAACCGATCAATCCATCGACGTGTGGTTCGGCAAAAAAGTCAGCCGATGGGGTGACCAGTAAAATATCGGCATTTTTCTCGTCTAGCGGCAGGCGAACTTTAACGCCAGTTTCCTCTTCAATGTCCTCTTCCAGTCCTTCGAGTGTGTTAATAAGCGCGGGTCCTGGAAGGCCGAGATTATTGCCGATAGTCTGTGCCTTGCCGATGATTTCGTTACAATATTTTTGGCCGACACCTACGGTATCGAGTATTTCCCTTGCGGCCATGGAGATCTCCGCGGTGTCTATGCCATAGGGGCAATAAACCGAACAACGTCGACACTGTGAACACTGATGAAAGTAGCTATACCAGTCGTCCAGCATTTCTTTGTTGAATTCTTTTGCACCGACTAATTTAGGGAAATGCCTGCCAACGAAAGTGTAGTAGCGTCGGTAGACATCACGGAATAAATCCTGACGTGCCACCGGCATGTTTTTGGGATCTGCGGTACCTAAAAAATAGTGGCATTTATCGGTACAGGCACCGCATTTTACGCAGGTATCGAGAAATACGCGCAGTGCCCTGGACTTGCTCACCAGCTCGCCCATTTTTTTGATTGCAACGTCCTGCCAGTTATCTATTAATTCACCTGGAAATCCTATATTTTCCTGGAATTCCTGTTTCGCAACAAATGGTTTGCTGTGCGCCATCGTGCCCGACTGGATGAGAGGAATAATCGGGTATTCCTTGAGTACCGGTGTTTCGAAATCAACCACAATATCTGCCTTTGCCTGGTCTTATCGATTGCCGCTGTCAGGGCTGGTATGGTTCCCTGTATGACGCTTTTCGCGGGCATTATCGATCTGATTGCGAGTCGGGCTAAAAAATAAACCCGGCGCGTGTAGTAACTTACTAAACGGGAAAATAATCATTAGCAAAACCACCAGAGCCAGATGGATGCCAAGTAGTAAATCTCTGGGCATCGGTTGCCAGTCAAAATAAAGCAGGCCCAGTATAAAGGCTTTGACGCCGACGATATCGGTAGGGGCAACGTACTTGATGCCGAGGCCGGTTAAACCGATGCCAATCAGCAATGCCAGCATTAAGTGATCGGAAGGTGAAGAAATGTAGCGCACCCGGTCAACCAGAAATCGCCTGGCCCATAGCCCACCGAGCCCGACAACCATGATAAATGCGGCGTACTTACCAAACGGTTGAATCATATCGACCCAGCCCCATACCGGGTCAGTGAAATACCGCAGATGTCTAAGCAACACAAATAATAGCGCCGCATGAAATAACCAGCCAAACAACCAGATCCATTTGTTTGATTTGAACAGGCTATTAAATAAAGTGACTTCGAAAAAAAGACGAGCTACCACACCCGAGCGCGTGATTGGCGCAGGTGTGATAGGGATTCGCAGTGGCGTGGGGGTTATCGCGTATAAGCGGATTTTATATACCAGGCCGGCGACAATTATTGCGGTGGCGGCATAAAACAGCAGTATAAATACAAGGGTCAGTAACGACACTGTGTGTCATCTCCCAGCAGTAATCTACACGCAACCTGTAGGCTTCGGCAATCCCGCATATTTACATGCCTGTTTTGCCGGTCCATATGGGAACAGCTCATACAGGTATTTACTGGTGGCTTTTTCCTTACCCATTCTTTTACCGATAGCCTTGGTTAAAACGCGAACTGCTGGCGCAATTTGATATTCTTCGTAATATTCACGCAGAAAGTTGAGTACTTCCCAGTGATTCTCGTCGAGTTCCGCACCATCTGCCGTCGCCATTGCCGTTGCTAGCCCTTCGCTCCAGTCGCTCAGGTTAATCAGGTAACCCTCTTCATCTGTTTCGTAAGTTTTACCATCTAATTCAATCGCCATTGTTGACCTCTGTTGTTAAAGTGAATTTAATGTTTGCTTCAATTCTGGCCAAAACTAAAGCCAGGATTGTGCCCCGTTGTATTCGCTCGCAAGTAGTACAAACCCGTCGTAATCGACCAGCGAGATGCCCTCTATAATTGCGTTTTTATCGATGCCCCTGGCACTCAGATCAGGCTCGAGTGCGTAGACTTTGTGCTTGACTACAGCAGCGTCGATTTTGTCGGTGATCGCAGTGTTTTTTTGCGCCGCATAAATCCCGTCTTCGATCAACAAGATTGCCGATCCTTTTTTGGCAAGCCTCAGGCAGGTGTCGAGAGAATTCCTTTCAAATGGGGACTTATTGATAATGTGTAAAACTGACATATTGGTTTCTACTTGCTTAGTTTCTACTCAAAAGTTGAAAATGACGTCCTGGCTATCAATGATATCGGTGAGTTCTTCGCTACTCACAATCTGTATAGAATCTTTTTCTGCCCAATCATCGTCTTCGTCTTCGTAGGTTAGCGGCAACAGGTTTTCCTTGTTAAGGCCGCGTAGCTCCAGGGATTCTTTTTCAACATAAATCTTGTTGATATCGTAATCACCCAGCGCCTTATAGGTAGGTGAAAAGTTTTTCACGCCAATGCCGCTGGTATCCTGATTGAGCATCAACTGGTATACCCCGTCATCGATGAAAGCGAGCGAGACATCCTGATCGAAGGCGGCGCCAATTAACACCACTTCAAGCGACTCAAGTGCGTAAATCGAGCCATGCGGAGCTTTGCGATTGACGTAAAGAAATTTTTTAATTTGAGACATAGGGCTTAGCCCGTATATCGCATGGAGGGAACAAAGCTCAGGGGAAATATGGCAAACAAGGTTGGTTGATCGCCCGCGGATGCATAGCCATAGCTATGCATAAAGGGGGATCGACCAAGATTGGCCGCCAGATTTTTCCTGACTTTGTTCAGGGACAAACTGTATTTTTCATATTTCACGTAATTCTCATCTTACTCGTTGAATTTATTGATTAAATTCATAAATTGCCACCGCCTTCGTGCTATATACGGGCTAATCTCCAAAAACCATCAAACGATCAGCCTGAATGCCAGCATCTATGAGCTGGCCGAGGCCGGAAATATTAAATCCGGGAGCCATATTATTGGCGTCTTTACCTGCGCGCCTGGCTTCGTCTTCGTCTAGCAGGCCTCTGCGTTGAGCAGCGGCAACGCATAGCACCATATCGAGATTGTACTGTTCTCCGAGCTCTGACCAGCGTGCCGTAATATTGCGATCATCCTGTGGCGGAACCCCTAATCGGGTGCCATTGTTAACGCCGTCGTGGTAAAAAAATACACGAACGATTTCGTGACCATTCTTTAGCGCCGCTGCGGTAAAGTGGTAAGCTGTATCCGAGGCCTGATGGGTGTAAGGCCCTTCGTTTACCATTATTCCAAACTTCATCAGGTGGTTCCCCTTTTCCTGTTTCGACTATTTCTGATTCAATTAACGCTAGAAGCGGATGTGGGTTGATGCGTTCAGCGAGTGACGTGCACCACGCCAGTTATCCACATGGAACTTGGTAAAAGGTAAGCCGGTCAGTTCGAAAAATCGCGGCCAGCCTATACGTTCAATCCAGTCGTTCATGCGTTCCCAGTCGCGGGCGTTTTCCTTGTAGGTTTGCAGGATATTCTTAACGATCGCGGTGGCTTCGGGCCAGCGTGGCGGATTGTTAGGGATACCCGCTGCCACCAGCTTCTGAAAAGTCGGTTTACCGCGTGCATTAGAGTGATTACCACCAACCCAGATTGCCAGCTTGGAGTGTTCTGGATCGTTAATTTGCATAGGCGTGCAGGGTGGGTAACAGGCGCCACAACAAATACATTTTTTTTCATCGACTTCGAGCGATGGTTTGCCATCAACTAGTGCAGGACGAATCGCAGCAACCGGACAGCGCGCAACCACCGAGGGTCGTTCACAAATATTGGCCACCAGATCGTGGTTGATTTTTGGTGGCTTGGTATGCTGGATATTGATCGCGATATCACCCTGTCCACCGCAGTTTATCTGGCAACATGAAGTCGTGATATGCACGCGATTGGGCATATTCCAGTTTTTGAACTCGTCAATGAGTTCGTCCATCATTGACTTAACCACGCCGGATGCATCGGTCGCAGGTATATCGCAGTGTAACCAGCCCTGTGTGTGGGAGATCATTGCAACTGAGTTTTTAGTACCGCCGACAATAAATCCTGCGGCTTCCAATGCTTCGATTAAAGGTTCGACCTTGCTTCCATCAGAAACCATATATTCGATGTTACTGCGAATCGTAAATCGGACGTATCCTTCGGCAAACTCATCACCGATTTCGCATAGTTTTCGTAAGGTAAACAGGTCGAGGATGCGCTGGGTGCCAGCTCGCACCGTGTATATCTTGTCACCACCATGCGCGGTGTGAACCAAAACACCGGGACGGGGGTCTTCGTGGTACGCCCAGTCGCCATAATTCTTACGCATGGCTGGATGCATGTACTGAAAACCGTCGGGGCAGCCCGATTCGATGGGTGTGCGTTGAGCCAGTGTTTGAGCCATAATTACGTTCCTTTAATCTTCGATGCTAGAATAGATTACGAGGCAAGCTTTTGTTCGGCCTTGCGGTCAAACCACTTTTTCGCTTCGATATCCCAGTCATCCATACGTACATAGGAGCTGGTACGGGTTTCCGATATCATATTGGGGTCGACGTCGACGCCGATACCATCGAGGAAATTGACGAGACCGATACGCTCGACCATTTCACCGCAGCGTTCGTGTTCGAGTCCATTCTCAGCCCAGTAATCAATCACTTCCTCGGCCAGCTCGGTGAGTTTTTCGTAATCTTCTTCGTCTTCCAGTTTCATGAATGGTACGATTACGGTGCCCATCAGATCTCCAATCTTTAAGGTACGCTTACCACCCATCAAAATTGTCACGCCTTTGTCGTCCCCTGGCGAGAGCGCTTTGGGAACCACATTGAGACAGTGCATGCAGCGCACACAGTTGCGGTTATCGACTTCGAGCGTGTCGTCGTCATTCAATGACAATGCCTGGGTCGGACAGCGTGTAATGATGTTGTCGATGGTGTGCTGCCGACCCTTTTTGGCGACGTAGGCTTTAAATTCTTCCTGATTGACTTTCATGTCGTCACGCCAGGTGCCGATTATGGCGAAATCAGAACGCTCAATCGAGTTCATGCAGTCATTACCGCAACCCGACACTTTGAATTTGAACTTGTAGGGTAGCGCAGGGCGGTGAACATCGTCGGTAAAGTTATTTAACAACAGACGGTGAATTTTCATCTCGTCAGCACAGGATTGCTCGCAACGCGCGGCACCAACGCAGGACATGCCGGTTCTCACACAGGGTCCGGCACCGCCGAGATCCCATCCGTATTCGTTGATTTCGTTGAAAAAGTGTTGAGTATTTTCGGTATCGGCGCCGATAAACATGATATTGCCGGTTTGTCCATGAAAAGTGACCAGGCCCGAACCATATTTTTCCCAACTGTCTCCGAGCTGGCGCAGCATATCGGTCGTATAATAGTTGCCCGCTGGCGGTTGTACGCGCAGGGTATGGAATTCCTTTGATTCTTCAAATGTACTGGCAACTTCTGAAAAACGCGGGATTATGCCGCTGCCGTAACCATAGACACTAACCGTACCGCCTTTCCAGTAGCCTTTACGTGTTTCGTAGGAGTGTTCGAGTTGACCGAGCAGCGAATTGGCGACACCCTTGATTCGCTGGTCTGGATGATCGTCGCGAAGGTGTTTTATACCATCGATAAAACTGGGCCAGGGCCCACCCTCGAGCTCATCGAGCATCGGAGTTTCATGTACCTTTTTAGCCATAGAATCATCCCTCCAACAGATATAATTTGTATGGTATTGGTATCGTAAAATTCAGTTAGCAGGAATATGCTATTAAAATTCGCGCTCGGATACCCTAACTTAATCTGAGTGCTAGTTTGGTTGAAGTTAAATGTTTGGGCTATTCCCCGATGGGGATGCTATTTAATATTAACTTATCCCTAAATAGATAGGTCAATAATGACGGCGCAAGCTGATGTTTTTGGAGGGCCTAATCGTGCTGTTAAAAACATAACAAAATCAGCTAGTTAAAGGCAGGCCTAAATAGTTCATGATCTCCTACTGATGGGATGCTCCAATCGACGAGGCTGTGTAATAAAATTTCACCTTATTAGAAAATTATTTAAGGTAGCTTAGAGTCTTGGTGTATCTCACTGAAAATACCGATTTTGAAATGAAACACGACTTTTCTGCGTGGAATTCACCGTTTTTGCTGGAAAATGAGTCTGCATACCAGCACTGGAAGAAAACCAAACTTGAACGCCTTGGTCGTTTCAATTCTAATAGCGTAATCAGAATTGCGGATCACAGTAGCTTGTCGTCCAAAACCCTGGCTGAAATTGCGCTTCAATTACAAACATTTAATTTCGCCTGTTTTGAAATTGATAAGGTAAGCAGTGCGTTTTCAACCCAGGATTTCCTGACATTTGGGCAGCAACTCGGCCTGTATCGAATCGATGCGAATATGGGTGCGCAAGCGGACGGTGTTACCTGCTTATCGGCGGTTGATGCTTCAGATAAACGATCACGTTATATTCCCTATACAACTCGTGCATTGAACTGGCACACTGACGGCTATTATAACCCGATGAGTTCCCGCATCGACGCTTTTTCGCTTTATTGCGTCAATCAGGCTGTGCGCGGAGGAGACAATTTCATGCTTGACCATGAAATGGTTTACATGCAAATTCGGGATACCGATGCAGATTCACTTGTCGCCTTGATGGATTCTGGCGTCATGGTAGTGCCGGCGAATATCAGCAATAAACGGGTGCTCAGGCAGGCCGAGTCCGGACCGGTATTTATCGTCGATGGCGAAACCGGTCGCCTCAATATGCGTTATTCGGCTCGACCCCAGAATATCGGCTGGAAAACTGATGCATTAAGCAAACGCGCCCTCAACCTGGTACGCGAAATATTGATGGATAGCGAATATATTACCAAACAGAAGCTGAATAGCGGGCAGGGCATAGTCTGTAACAATGTTCTGCATGGGCGCAGAGCCTTTGTCGATAACCCGGCAGGCGAGTCTTCGCGATTGTATTATCGCGCTCGTTATTACGATGCAATAACATTCGCGGATTATTTATAAACTGGGATTATTTATGAAACGATTGGGAACTAAATGATCTGGTTAAGTGAAATCCTCATCGAGGAATATGCGCTTGCATCATTTTCCGATTTACGGGTTGCCGTGCGAGCGCGAGCAGTAGCAGGCGAACGTTTTTTTGGTTTCGATATCAAGCCACAGTTTACCGATACACCGGCAAACTGGGAGTCCGTGCTAGAGTCGACCTTTACCGCCAGAATTTAACTGGCGCTGTATTCACTTTAGAAAGGAGTGCTCTGTGTACTGGCACGAAGACAGCGACCCAAATGAACCATATCAGGTACCCGACGATGTATTTGACGTGGCTTTCAGATTGGCTGGCAGTCTGTTGGCAGTCGATCATGCACAACCACTGGCGCATGCGGTCTGTGCGAAATTAGCCGCGCATACCCATTCGCAGATAGGTATTCATCAGGTTCGTGTGGCTGAATCGGGTAATGGCTGGCAGCGACCGAGTACCGGTGAAGAAAGGTTGCATTTGTCGCGCCGAACCAAATTGGTGGTGCGGGTTAATCAAGAAGTATATGAAGATGTATTACGGCTTTGTGATAGCGAACTCGAAATTGACGGGCAAAGGTTAAAAGTTGGTGCCAGCACGGTGAGAAAATTAAGCGCCTTGACGACACTGTTTTCGCACGGCATAGCCTGTGACGAGGCCCAGGCTGAAAATGAGTTTCTTGCCGACATGGCATCGGCATTACAGGCGATGGAGATAAAGGTTAAAAAAATGATTTGCGGTATGACGCATTCGATACGGTCTGACAAGGGTTTAGTTTTCACTCGCGCCTTGATGGTGGCGGATCTGACTCCAGAAGAGTCTGTATTACTACAACAGCGCGGTATTGGTAGTGACAGGCTAATTGGCTGTGGACTGTTTGTGCCTCACAGGGGCATAGACGCTGTTTTTACAGCACAAAAGTAATTGTGAAATTTTAGGGTATCAAAAATGACTATTGAAATAGATGGAAAGGTTGTCCCAACAACAGCATCGGGTTTTCTCGAAAATATTGAAGACTGGTCCGAAGCGATTGCGAGCCAGATTGCAAAGCAGGAAGGTATTATCATCACCGACCGGCACTGGGACCTGATAAACTATTTGAGATATGAATTTCTCAATAATGCTGGTAATCAGCCGAACACGCGCAATATTGTGAAAGCCTTGTCAAAAAAATGGCAAGATAAATCGGTTAACGCTAAATCGCTTTACGATTTGTTTCCTGGTGATCCAAGCAAACAGGCGGGTAAAATAGGTGGATTGCCAGAAAGCCGGAGAAAGGGGGGATATTAACTCCTGGATTCAGGCTACTAATTTCAAACTAAAGGAGGTCTAGATAGATGTATTTTTTCCAGGCACCCAAACTATGAGGAACTTATAGGATGACAGAGAAACAGAAAATTATTAAGCAAATGCTCAAGATGCAAAAGAAATTTATAAAACTTGAGCATAACGGCGAATTTAAGATTGATGAATATTACGATACTGATGGTGATAGCGAGTTGGCAAAGTATAAGATTAAATTCAATGAACTCTCTATCCGTTTAGTTGACCTTGCGCATGAAGAAAAGGGGTCGCATAGATAGAGGGCACCTCTATTAATTGTCTTTTTCCGCGAGACCCAAAGCAGCTTCGCTGGGGCCAGCCTTTGCGGCGTCAGCTCCGTGCCGAAGCGTCGGCCCGGTCAATCCTCACGTATTTTATATACGCTTCGGTTTTCCGCGCGGTGCTTCCTCGCCTAAAGCGCCTACGTTTGGTGCTCTCACGAAAAAATCCGAATTAATAGAGGCACCCTCGGATAAATTTATTGAAATTTATACGTCGGCCCACATCCGCACCAGGTTGACATAACTGTCGTCTATATGCTGGTAGATGCTGCCCTCCGATTGAGACTTGAGTTGATTTCGCGCCTGGGAGAGCTGGAACAGAATCTGGCGTTGCTCGGCGTTACGCACCATGCTCTGCACCCAGGCTATAGCCACCAGACGTTCTCCCCGGGTTACCGGGTTAACGGCGTGGCGGCTGGATGATGGATAGAGGACAGCGTGCCCGGCGGGGAGTTTAATCTCGCTGCTACCAAAGGTAGTTTCGATGCTGAGTTCGCCACCATCGTAATCGTCCGGATTGCTGAGAAAAACCGTGATTGATATATCGGAACGATAGCGCGATGTACCACCCATTACAGGGTCGTCTATATGAGGACCGTAGGACATACCACTGGTATATCGGGCGTAGATCGGCAGAGAGATTTTCGCCGGCAGTGCCGCATGTAGGTATATTGGATGCTGCACCAGTCGGGTCATGACAACACTGTTAAGTGCCTCGAATTGATCTTCGCTGGCGGCGAGTTCTTCGTTGGCTTTGTGTATTCGGGCGTTGTCACCGGCCGATAGTTTGCCATCAATAAATTTGCATTGATGGATTACAGACTGAACTGCGGCTATTTGAGTAGAATCGAGAATATCTGGAATTTTTATGAGCATGCCGAATCGTGAAAACAAACTGGAATTAACAATTGAATTCGATGATAAATGTTATTTGCTAAATGTACCAGAAAGCCTGGTAAATGAGGCGAAGGACTTCTTCAAGAAAATGGATATGGATATGAATAATGGCTGGCAGATGAGTCGCTGGTGGGTGCCCGACCCGGATGAAACCCAGCGATGTCAAATTGTCGCGGATAAATTATTAACCGCGATGACCAACCAGGACGAACCCTATGCAAAATTAATGTGCGCTTACATACTCAGGACCAAACCGGCCACCAGGCGAATTCAAATAAATACAGACGGTGAAATCCAGGGAAATGAATTTCTGGAAAATTAAGGGACACAATAAAATTTAAAGGTAACTGTTATGCCCATGTTTACGTTAGAAGAATTAGAAACAGCGGCTAAGAAAATTTATAGTCAAATGCCTGCTACACCTCAATACAGGTGGCCACAACTTTGCGATCAACTTGATGCCACAGTCTGGGTAAAACATGAGAATCACACGCCAACCGGTGCATTCAAAATACGCGGAGGCATTACATTTTTAGACTGGGTCAAGCGTTCCCATCCAGCTGTTAAAGGTATTGTATCAGCTACTCGAGGAAACCATGGCCAAAGTCAGGCTCTTGCTGCTTCGGCAGTTGGGCTGAATGCAAAAATAATTGTGCCGCATGGCAATTCCGTTGAGAAAAACAATGCGATGCGTGCCTTTGGAGCTGAGATTATCGAGTTTGGTTTGGACTTTGATGCTGCTCGAATGGAAGCCGCTCGGCTCGCCGAAACTGAAAATCTGTTCATGGTTCCTCCTTTTCATCGAGAACTGGTACGCGGTGTGGCCAGCTATGCGTTGGAGTTATTTGCAAATGCTCCGAATCTCGATGTGGTTTATGTGCCGGTCGGCTGTGGGTCGGGAATTTGCAGTGTTATTACTGTAAGAGACCTGCTTGGGTTGAAAACAGAGATAGTAGGTGTTGTTTCAAACCAGGCTTTGACTGCGAAGCTTTCCTTTGACGCAGGAAAATTAATCGAAACCCAGTCTGCCAATACATTTGCAGATGGTATGGCGGTACGTGTGCCTGTTGAAGAAGCTTTTGAGATTTACTCTAAAGGAGCAAGTCGTATTGTGTCGGTTAGTGAGGATCAAGTAGCTGATGCAATACGTCTCTATTTCGCTACCACTCATAATGTTGCGGAAGGGGCAGGGGCTGCACCATTGGCGGCACTAGTTCAGGAGCGAGATAAAATAAGTGGTAAAAATGCCGGGGTTATACTTAGTGGGGGTAATATAGATACTGATGCTTTCGCTTCCGTACTACGGGGCGTGACTCCGATTGTAAATTAATTTTTCTATGTAAGTAACGATGATTTATGTGCTGACCGACCCGTGCATTATGGAAAATTATAGGACTTGAAAAATTCCGTATCAGGCGAACACAACCCAGGTGGTTGCAATGTATTTTGAACCTTTTTGTAATGTTTGACCGCGATGCTCGTGGGTCCAGAATTGCGGGAATAGAATCAGCTTTCCAGCCTCTGGCTTCACTTTAATATCCTGATAATGAAATTCAGTTTCACCGCCGCCTCCAGTCAGGTTAGTCAAATACCAGATAGCAACCAGTTGACGGTGAGAAAACTCATGGCTGCCGCCGTCAATATGCCAGTGATAGAATTCACCGGCATTAGTGCGTTGTACGCTGTAGCCCATATCCTTAAATTCGCCCCTGAAAAATGGATAGTGATCCTTGAACTCGTGTAAAGCACTATTAAGTGACGAAAACAGTAAACGGTCAATATCTTTCCAGTGGGGTTTATCACTGACGACCAGATCGGTTGAGCGTTTAATTTCATGATCTTCCACCGCCTGCTGACCAATGCGACCCTGGTATTGATCGTCGGGGTTGCGTTCGAATCGCTCGACTATCTCGGCACAAACATCACTGGGCAGGGCATTTCTCATTTCGAAAATAAATGAACCCGGTTTTAATTCGAATATTGTTTGATCCATTAAGAGTAGGTGCCTATCCCATCAGGGTTGAGTTTCTCGGTCTGGCTGGTGGTACCATTATCAGCATGAATGGAAAAGTGATCAAATAATATGCGGGTCAATAAACGCTGGAATCAAAAATCACGACCACGAAGCATTGTACAAATGGCTAACGTGATCGCAGCTGCTATCTGGAAGCTAGCGGCACAGGTAGTGCTTAACCTCGAAAATGAAAATTTTGAAACTACAACGCAAGGTCAGCGGCTGGATATTATGGACGAGCTGGTAATTTTTCTGGTGCACATGGCTGACCGCTATGTTTTTGCACAGACCAGTGCCCACAATCGAGGTGAATTTATTTCAGTGCTGGTAAAAGATCTGGCCCGAATGCTGGAAGAAAGTCGCAACGATGTCGGGCAAATTGGTGATCACCAGTCTGCCTTTGTAGAAAAAACTAATCTTCGTACAGCCGAATATGCTGAGTACAATTTTTCGCCCGAGGAGGGTGCCAGTTTCGCTATGCGTTGTTTACTGGGCGCGTATATCATGGAGATGATGGGCGCGCGCGATAACAAGTGGATTCCGGACTACATTATTGGGCGCGAGGCACCTACTGTGGAGGCCACGCTCAAGCAGGCACTAACGGGGCTGGTCGAATTTGGCGGCTAATCGCCTGTCCATTTGCCAAAATTTTCGGTGGATTTTTCTCCCCCATCCTCGAAACCCGCTTCGTAGGCTTCGCTCAATCGTTGCTCTTCGCGCATCGGATGACCTAAAAATCCGCCCTGCCAGCCAAGCACATACTCCGAGTTAACTTTCATTTCTTCCATTTTGGTAGTGGCGTCACGATAAGCCTGATTCATGATTTTCTCCTGATTTAATTAGCATATATTAAGTTCCAACTATCAGCGCATTGATACTGGTGAGTTTTTAATCACTCTTTCATCATCCGGTAGTACTGATACTTCATAGTTCCAGCGCTGCCGGCAATAATCGCAATCGTGGTTATAAAAGATCCCAGCCCCAGTACTGCAATACCGGTGATGCCCTGTCCAATGGTGCAACCCATACCTAGTATTCCACCGATACCCATCAATACCGCCCCGATAATATGTGAGGCGAAATCGCTCCACGAGGCAAACCACTCTATGCGCAGCTTACGGAATATTAGCGTGTATAGAAACGACCCCGTAATTACCCCCAGAACAACGACCACGCCAAAAGTCAGATAGGTTGGGGAAAATCCCTGGTAAACATACTGTGCGATGTGAGCGCTGGGGGCTATAAAACTGAATGACTGGGCGCCCGCTGCATAGGGGCGTTCATCCATAAAGTCGAGTTCTTCGAGTAAAGTCTGGCCGGTCGAACCGGCAGTGATGTACCACGCTATAACAACCAGTAGGCCGATGATCAGGCCCGCAGACAACAGCTCAAGGTTGGCTCTAAAATCGGACGATTTCATTACCCATATCAACATGGCCAAACCGACTGCTAACGCAGCCAGGAGCCAGTATATTGGTTTAGCGCCGAGGCTGGTGAATCCGACTATGACACTGCCAATATCCTGGCCGGAAACCCCATAATTGGTGAAATCGATGCTTAATGGCATCATCCATTGTAAAAAAACCAGGTAGTCGAAGTTGGTAAATAACATGAGTGAAGCAGCCAGCGCCATAACGCATAACACGATCACCGACTTCATATTTCCTTCGCCGAGCCTGACCAGGGTTTTATTACCACAACCGCTGGCTAACGTCATGCCTATACCAAATAGAATGCCACCAGTAAGGTTACGAAGCCAAACTAAGGTGGCGGTGCGGTAAGGTGGGTTAGATGTTTCGTTACTGATAGTAAGGCTCATATCGACCATACCAAGATATTCCAGAAATCCAACACCCAAAACAGCTACAGCCATAGCCAGTACCCATGACCTAAGCCGGTTCTTATCGCCGATATTGACCCAGTCAGACACAGCACCCATGGTGCAAAAATTGGTTTTGTTGGCGACGACTCCGAAGGCTACTGCCAAAAAAAATCCCCATAGCAGTACCTGTGTATATAATTCGAGTTGCATATTTAATATTCCGCTTGCCTGTTTTATTGAGTTTAGCGAACTGTTGTGTATTCTAATTTTTTCTTATAGTCAGGGAATTAGGTCTTAAATTCTCTGGCTGCACAGGTGCCCATGTTGTGAGTGTCACTGGTATTACAGCGAGCGTGATTTGAACTAAGCGCGAAAATCTTTTTGTTGTACTCATGTGAAACTCCGGGTTGGATAATGAGCCAGGAAATAGCTGCAAGCTACCTCCCCAATGCAGCCGCAATTACTATTTGATTTACTGCAACCCCTTAAGTAGAGAGAATTAATTTTGGCAGTAATTAATCATTTCAGTTAACAGGAGCAACCTAAATATTTAGATAGCCCCTGAATTATTTAACAAAGCTAGATAGAAGATTACCGGGCGTGTATTAAACAAACAGATTGACGTCAGACTCCCCGGCAAACTCGAAAAATGTTGCGGCACCTGCATAATCGATACCATCGATAAATTCGGATGGATTCATATCGAACAAATCGACTGTCATTTGACATGCGATCATTTTGACCTCGGCTTCGAGGCACAAACTGCGTAAATCTTCGATACTGGCGACACCCTTTGATTTCATTTTTTGCTTCATCATCATGGTCATGATGGCCTGCATGCCGGGAATCGCGGTGCCAATAATGGGAAACCATTTGTCCATTGCCATCGGCATTGGCATGCCCGGGTTGCCTAGTGGGCTGACCGACAGTTTGAGATTCTTCTTAAGTAGCTGTAAGCCGTAAAAGGTAAAAAATATCTGTGTTTCGTAACCGAGAGCAGCAGCCGTAGAAGCCAGAATAAAGGGCGGGTAGGCCCAGTCCAGGGTACCTTTGGTTGATATTATCGCTAGTTTTTTCTCACTCATTTGGCTTCCTCATATATTTATCGTTTACCTGATGCTAAATGTTAGATGCATGTTTGTTAATATCAGACTTTCTTGATGTAATAATGGTATTTACCATCAGCCTCGTTACTTTCAAGTAACTCGTTGCCTGTCTGTTTGCAAAAGGCTTCGAAGTCTTTCACTGACCCGGAATCGGTGGATATTACATACAGTACATCTCCACTGTATAGTGTGTTTAACACCTTTTTGGATCTTAAGATTGGCATCGGGCAGTTAAGACCGGTTGCATCAAATTTTTCAGTATATTCACTCATAAGGTTTTGGTTAACCTGGCTGTTTACGTTTTTAAAAATCACTTACCCGACCAGAATCGATAGGGAGCACTCAGATTGCCTCTATGACAATTCATCGTTAATCATAGGCTGCCAGACAATTTTACACACTATTTTTTCGTAAAACAGTTAGGTATTGTCAACTTTCAATATAGAACAATTTGGACGATGAAAATACAGCCCTAATTGATGATGCACCATCCCATTTGGGATAGAAAATTAAGACTCTTCCCAAGTTGAGTAGTTCGATTATATTTGTAGGGCTGAAATCATTCGGCCAATAATTAACGAGTCTGGCCTCGATCGGAGACCTCTTAACAAAACGAGCAAAAAAAAGCCGGGTCGTTTTACCCGGCTTTCAATAAAATAGCGTATCTAGTATTTGTTTATTTACGTGCACCCGGGCCGTTGGCTTCCAAACCGTTACTCATATAGGTGTGGAAATACTCCAGCTCCCTGTATTCAGCGCTTTGCGCTTTAAAAGGTTTAGCCCTGATATTCGCGTTACAGCCGGCATAACGTCGGTGTAGTGTGCCAATGCCCCCCCATTTTGAGCGATACACGGGAAAGTGGGTTGTCTGCCCCAGTCCAGGGCCGAGTAAATCAGCGCGGATCAATCTTCCAGCATTGGCTATATGGCAATCAGCACAGGACACGTTAAGTTGACCGCGTTTGGCATAAAAGAATCTTTTACCGCGATTATATGCCGCCAGTGCCCGCGGATCGTCCGGGATGGTGATGTTGTACTTGTTACCGCGCGAGGTGTAAGCCATATAGGACGAGATATTCGCCATAGCGCCTTTTTTCCATTTTAAGGGCTTTTCGCCATTAGCCTTTCTGCACTCATTGATTTCCAGTTCGAGTGTTTTTACCTTACCCGACACAGTGTCGAAGTAGGGGTAGTTCTGGCGTATTCCGATGCCGCCATTTTCGAAACAACTGGCGTAGGTCTTGGCATTGGCAAATGGTTTATTGAACAATTCTTCGCCTTTACTAATGTTTAATTCATAGGGCGCGAATTCTTCTATGTCTTCCCACTGCTCACGGGATGCCGCATCGATTGAGTAGACACCATTTTTAAAATCGTCAAAAGGCGTATCAGGAAATCGCTTCATGAAGTATTCCTGGAATGCCTTCTGATCTTCCCGAGTGGTAGCAGAATTACCTGCTACTGGAAGTGCTATTAGAACCGCCAAAGTTGCAGTAGCAATAGTCTTGATCATATTAATTCCTCCGATAACTTGTTGTTATTTAGCAATTGTACTACTTGATTGCGGCTTCCAGGCTATCGCCTTTGCCTTTGTTGTCGACCCAGCTTATTTTGACATTTTCACCCGCAGAGCCACCTTTAAACTTGAATGACAGGTAGGGGTTTTTGGATATAGCAGGCCCCCAGTTTGCTGTCATCACGGTTTTTCCGTTATATTCTCCGGTGACTTCAGTAATGTGATGCGCTGGAATTTTTTTACCTGTTTTCTTGTTCTTGCGTAAACCGGTTTCCATTGTGTGACTGATCAATGCTTTTACAGTGGTGATACCATTTTTTACTTTGGCACGAATTTTAATTGTAGCCATGAATTTTCTCCCAATCTAAAATAATTTATTACTAGTTCTACTAGCTCTAGCCGCCGCAACCACCGATGGTGACTTTAACTTCTTTGGTTGCCGAAAATAATTGGCCATTAGATCTGACCACCGCAATAATGTTGGATGTCTTGCCCAATTTTATACGCGTAGATATGAATGCTTCTGCATCGTTTTGCAGCATATAAGTTGATGTCATTGGAGAAGGATTTTTCGGTGCGAGAATGGTAATCGAATCGACGTTTGGCAGCGTTGATGAAACCGTGATCGGAACCACTGCGCCATTTTCAGCAATGTCGGGCGCTTTCAACTTGATTTCACTGGAGGCAGTGTGTGCATCGCTACCAACCGCTGCTTTTAACGCACTCGATACATCACTGGCTTCAAAAGCATCGGCCAGGTAAGCAGAGATGGCGCGCCCTGGAGCTAGTAGCCCCGCTCCAATTGCGGCAGTAGTAGCGCTAAAAAGCGCAGTGCTTTTCAGGAATTTTCTACGTATTACGTTCATAAAGGATACCTCGATCTTTATATTTATAAAATGTTAATTTAAAGGCTGTGGATGAAATCGGTAATTTTGTCGACTTCTTGATCACTGAGGATATTGTGCCTGCCAAATGGGGGCATAATAGTTTTTGGGTTGGCTGCAGTAGCGTCCCAAATCTGGGCTCTAAGTTTTGCCTTATCCGGAAAACGAGCTTTCATCGCGATTAAAGGTGGTCCGACGTTACCTGGTAACGCACCGTCAGCAATCATATGACATCCGAGACAGTTGCCCTTCTTGCGGTTGAACGCAATCTTTTTTCCTTCAGCAATTGTCGCTTCGTCAGCGTTTGCCGACGTTACGCTGAGAAATGACAGGGAAGAAATTAATAGTGCGGAAGACAAGATAGCACTTGCGAAGCTGTTTAGCGTTCTCATACTTTACCCTCTTTAAATACGATTATGAAATTGTAATAGTGCCAGGCAGGAGATTTTTTTATAAGCCTTTTTGCTATCGTTCCGACTCGAAGTCGTTTTTTTATTGCGGTTAGTATCCAGTACTTTGAGAATATTTACATATCCTATAAGGGGTAAATTATAAAATTATCCCTATCTACAATTAACCCCTAAGTTTTTGCATGGTATTTTAATGCGCTAAATTCATCAAGCGAGTTTTAGGCGGCTATTACAATATTGCATGTATGCCGATATAGATATTCATACCCGTTCTCGACCATACTGATAAAGCTGCCAGGTATCTGTCAGTGAGAGCGGGACATGCTCCCGCTGATTGTAATAATCTTTTTCATTTATTGATGGGTATTGCCAAAACTTATACAAGTATGTAAATACAGTTTTTTATGCCGTATCCAATCCGGGGTATTTATTTGCGATCGTGTATTTGTTCTCCTTGGAGCCCTCAGGTTAATTAGTCCGATGAAAATAATGAAGAATGAGGACTGTGAATGAGAATTAACCGGGTCATTACAAATAGGAAAGCCCTAATATTTAATGAATATTCGAAAATCCGTTTTTAAGTTATCTTTACCGTACCTGCTAGTGCTTTTTATTCCAGGAATAGCCTTTGGCGAATCTGGAGAAATGATTCAAAGCTCAGATCTGCGTGAAGAATCTCGCATTGTAGATGCAAGAAATTTAATTCTTGTGATCGAATTCTCGAGTGATTATTGTAGCTATTGCCGTCGTCTCGAAGAAGATTTCCTCGTACCGATGCAGAAAAATGCAGCCTACAATGATAAAATTCTTATTCGCAGCGTCTCGTTGAGCGATTATACGAACATGGTCGACTTTCAAGGGCGGTCGGTTTCTCGTGCTCAATTCGCTTCGCAATATGAAGTTGTTGTCACACCTACACTCGTATTTTTAGATTCTAACGGTGAGGAAATGAGTGAAAAGCTGGTTGGGTTCTGGTCTGAAGACTACTTTGGCGGGTATATTGATAACCGCATTGGTGAGGCAAGAGAAAAGCTCTAGATTGTTTGACAAACGGGGAGACAGGCATGCCTTATTATTTGTATAAAATCAGTTCCCTCGATGGAATCGACCTGGTGAAAAATCTTCAACTGCTGGAAGTATACGATTCTTTCAGGGATGCAAAAAAGAATGCTAAAAGTCTGCGCCAGAAAGAAAATTCAGATGAGTTTACTTTCAAGGTGATGTTCGCAGAAAATCAACTGTCTGCAGAGGAGCAATTGCTCGAGAAGCGTGAAAAGCCGGTGTTGATGGAGTACGAACGCTAACCGGAGCAAATATTCAAACCCCGTCGCTCAAAAATCCAAATCGGCATTAAGTCGCGGCGACTAAGGCAAGCGCCATTTCCCCTGGCTTGGGCCAGGGTACGAAGCCCAATATGATTAATCCGGAGCAAATCCAGGCTTATGCCTAAACCGCTGCAATAATACCAATTTCGACCAAAAGATCAGGGCTTGCCAGGCGTGCCTCGATACAGGCCCGTGCGGGTGCGTCGCCTTCTGCTACCCAGGCATCCCAAACCTGATTCATTTCTGCAAAATGCCCGATGTTGGCGAGCCAGATTTGTGCAGAAAGTAAGCGTGATTTATTGCTACCTGCCTCGGCTAGCAGCTGGTCGATTTTATCCAGTACCTGTTCAGTCTGAACGCTGATATTGGCGTTACTGTCACTGGCCACCTGACCGGCCAGGTAAATTGTATCGCCATGAATAACAGACTGGCTCATACGTACGTTGCTGTGATTGCGAGTGATGCTCATGTAGTTGTCCTGTATTGATTGATGTAATTCGGGATTGATATTATTCGGGACGCTTCTATTAATTGTTTTTTCCGTGGTCGCGGCATTATACTTGAATTCGATGCCAGGTAGTTCCTGGTCACTGTACCGTGAGGCATGGCGTGTTCATCACCTGCAGATTCAAATGGTAGTGAAATGGCTCGTATTGTCGTTACTGTTAATTGGGCTGGGGTTCCTGCTGTACTTCCAGCACTTTACTGCCAATAAGTTAAAACCTTATCACAGCGCGGAGCGGGAGCTAATCGATATTTTCTCCAGCGAACCTGTCGTCGATAGGGGTTACCCGGATAACAATCCATTTAAATCGGACGATACAGGAAGCACTGGCTATCAACTTAATCCAGCACCTTCGGCCGCCAAGCTCAAAAATTCTTCAGCCAATTCCAGGCGAATTGAAATATTCGGCAGGGTGATTGACGAATATCAACAACCTGTCGAAAGCGTGCTGGTATCGGAAGACCGTTACTTGTATAACACGCGTTCAGATTCGGACGGGCAGTACCGTTTAACCATTGAGTTACCAAAGCACAAGATTCCGATATTGCACTTTCTTCGTACCGGGTACGAGAGCGACAGGCTCGGTATTTCTGCCGAGGATTTGGGGAATAACTCGAAGGTGGAGTTGAATGTCACACTGATTGAATCAATCGAATCGGTCAAAATTGATGGATGGATTAGCAATGAATATGGAGAAAGTTTGCCGGAACAGAAAATACGCATTTCTTCCTGGGGATACCAGGGTCAGGAATCTATATACCAAACCGTGGTCAGCGATGCGAAAGGGGAATTTGTGTTTGAGGCGGTTAAACCTGATATCAATTACGAGCTGGAGGTGTACCCATCGCCGGACTACGCTCCCTATTCAATAGAGGAACTGAAGTTAACCAGGACTACACCGCTTCTGATTATTACTCTCAAAACACTCAAGTTCATTCAGGTAAGCGGAATGTTTGTCGATGTTGAAGGTGCACCTGTACCTAATTTTGAAATAGACCTGATAAATATCTCTACCGGAAGCCATGTTCGCAGAATTGCCAGTGATTCGTCTGGATTCTTTAGCCTGGAAAATTTCCCTGCCGGAGAAGTGAGGTTTTCAAGCAGGCCACCAGAGCATTTTAAAATAACCGGTTTGACGCTCGCAGAAAACGAATATAAACATCTGGTGCTAGTCGTCGATAAGGGGACCTATCAGATTTCCGGTTGGGTAAGTGATCAAAATGGTGTTGCTGTGGGCCGGGCGATGGTAATGCTTGATTCAGAACTTTTAAACGAAGGTATAAGATCGGTGTCTAATCGGTCAACGATGACCGATAGAATTGGTCGTTTCCAGTTTGATCAGCTTACCGATACCCCTCACCAAATCACTATCTACGCGACTGGTTTCGATAAAAAGGAGCTGTTACATCAATTTCAATCACCCGCGAGTGAAATCCATATAGCCTTATCCCGACAATAGATTATCCGGCAACAGCAGGGTGATTATAAGGTAAGGCAGCTCTATCAACTAATAGTGGCCTGTTTATGGCCGTCACTGAGCGTAATATCAATTTCATCACCACTGCATAACTGGTTTACCGAACTAATCAGTTTCGCATTTTTACTGATTTTGGCAAAACCACGTGAAAGTGTTTTCAAAGGGCTTAGCGCGTCCAGCGATTTGGCCTGCAAAGCCAGGCGGTGTCTAGCGACTAATACATATTGTTTCATCGCGCTAGTATTGCTGTTATGAAGTGAGTTCAGGGCTTCACGTTGTTGTCTGATCATAATTAACGGGCTGGATTGAGCAATCACCGACTGGCATAGCTGCAGGCGATGCCGTTCATTGCTGATGCGGTTACGCTTGCGTTCCAGCAGTGCGTCGTAAGCATAGTTCAAACGTATCTTCAGTGCCTGGAACTGGCGCTGTGGGTGTTGTAGCTGTAGCCTCTTGTCTAGTTGGACGAGTTGTTGGTTAACACGTGACAGACGTTGCCTCGCCTGAATCGCGATTCGTCTTATATATTCGTCGACAGTTTGCATCATTTCGTAATGATCAGGACTGACAGTCTCGGCTGCCACCGAGGGTGTTGGCGCTCGCATATCGGCGACAAAATCGGCAATTGTAAAATCGATTTCGTGGCCTATACCGGTTACCACCGGTATCGGGAAATGGGCAATTTCTCGCGCCAGTGCCTCATCGTTAAAACACCACATATCTTCCAGAGAGCCACCGCCGCGCACTAAAAGTAAAACCTCACAGTCTCCTTGACTCTTAGCATTCTTCATCGCCTGGAGGATTTCTTCCGCGGCCCGTTCGCCCTGGACTATTGTAGGGAACAACATTACCGGGATATGCGGCGCTCGCCGGGCCAGAACACTTAATACATCTCGGATTGCCGCCCCGGTAGGAGAGGTGACGATACCGATCTTTCTGGGCTGCGCCGGAATCGGCTTTTTTAACTGGCTATTGAACAGGCCTTCCGCATCCAGCTTCGATTTGAGTACTTCATAGCGGCGCATCAGTTCACCGACGCCAGCGTCTTCCAGGTGATCCACCACCAGTTGGTACTCGCCACGCGCTTCGTACAGTGTTACCTGTGCCCTGATCAACACATGCTGACCATTTTTTGGAATGAAGCCGACCCGGTTATTACGGCCCTTGAACATTGCGGCCCGGCATTGGGCGCGTTCATCCTTGAGCGTGAAATACCAGTGCCCGGAAGCCGGGCAGGCAAAATTAGACACTTCGCCTTCAATCCATAACGAACCAATGCCCTGCGAAAGCATGGTCTTTACCTCGAAGTTGAGGGCGGAAATGGTCCAGACCGTGTCCGATCCGCTAAGGCGTGATTTCATCGGGTTCATCAAAACAGAATATTCGGAGCCGCTTATTTTATACCAGGTCGAGCCTGCTCGCATTTTTCATCGAGGGTATAATTTGGTAGGTTGGGTTTCGCACCAAAAGTAGGCGCTTTAGGCGGGCTAAGCCCAACCTTAAGAAATACAAATAAGTGCCTCGTCCGAAAAATTAGTGGGTAAAGGCGAACAGGAGAAAACAGATAAGTGTATGATTTCAAGTGACTTTTATTGTATCAAGATCGAGAAATCAATGCTAACGTGTAAACCTGAAAATGATGATGCTCTCGCAAAGCCGCCAGGCACGCTAAGAGATAAATGGTAAATGCTTTATCCACTTGAATATGCAGATAAAATCCTTTGCGTTCTCCGCGCCTTGGCGAGAACCACCTTTGTATTAACCCATGAATTATCCCGAAGAGCCAAATAAGTTAAGGATTCATTAGATCTGTAAAAATATGCAACTAAGCGACCGTACAGTCTTACTCTCGCTGCGGCAATACCCTATAATCGCGCTTTGATCGGCCCCCGCCCGGAGCAACTATGCGAATTAGCCAGGAAGCCCTAACTTTTGACGATGTTTTACTGGTGCCTGCCAGATCCGAAGTACTCCCCAACGAGGCTATTTTAAAAACCCGGCTAACCCGTAATCTCGACCTTAATATTCCGCTTATCTCTGCGGCCATGGATACGGTAACCGAATCCAGCCTGGCGATTTCGATCGCTCAGGAAGGTGGTCTGGGTATTGTGCATAAGAACCTGTCGGTAGCCGAACAGGCTAAACAGGTAGCCAAAGTTAAGAAGTATGAAAGCGGGGTAATCAAAGATCCAATCACAATCGCCCCGGGTACCCTGGTGCGAGATGTTATCGAATTGACCGAAAAGCAGAAAATTTCTGGGCTGCCTGTTATCGGCAGCGAGGGTCTGGTCGGAATCGTGACAAAACGCGACCTTCGATTTGAATCTAATCTTGATCAGCCGGTGTCTTCCATAATGACCGCGCGTGACAAGCTTGTGACCGTGGGCGAGGGTGCTGAAAAATCTGAGGTAATCGAGCTGTTACATCGTCATCGTATCGAGCGTTTGCTGGTAGTGAGTGACAGCGGTGAACTAAGGGGCATGATTACGGTAAAGGATATTACCAAGGCCAGTGTGTACCCGCTTGCCTGCAAGGATAACCTGGATCGACTGCGGGTTGGCGCTGCGGTCGGAACTGGTGCGGATACGGAAGCCCGGGTTGCCGCACTCATCGATGCTGAGGTCGATGTAATAGTTGTCGATACGGCTCATGGTCACTCGCGCGGGGTTATTGATCGGGTGGCATGGATCAAAAAACAATACCCGGATATTCAGGTTATAGGCGGTAACATCGCGACTGCGGCCGCGGCCAAAGAGCTGATGGACGCGGGCGCCGACGCGGTCAAGGTGGGCATAGGGCCTGGCTCGATTTGTACCACCCGAATAGTTGCCGGTGTCGGTGTACCGCAAATTTCAGCGATTAGCAATGTCGCCGCGGCCTTGAAAGGTACTGAAGTTTCCGTCATTGCCGATGGGGGTATTCGATTTTCTGGCGATATCTCGAAAGCCCTGGTTGCGGGCGCACACGCGGTGATGATTGGCAGCATGTTTGCCGGTACCGAAGAGGCGCCCGGTGAAGTCGAACTGTTTCAAGGCCGGTCATATAAATCGTACCGCGGCATGGGTTCGATTGCGGCAATGCAGAAAGGATCTAGCGACCGCTATTTTCAGGCTGACAGTGCCGATGAAAAGCTGATACCCGAGGGTGTCGAAGGGCGGGTACCCTATAAGGGGCCATTAACCAATACCATCTATCAACTGCTCGGTGGGGTGCGTTCCAGCATGGGTTACGTAGGTTGCAAGACGATAGACGAATTGCGTACCCGACCAGAGTTTGTCACGGTTACCCATGCCGGTATGATTGAATCGCATGTACACGACGTGACGATTACCAAAGAAGCACCCAATTACCAGGTGTAATCGCTTTGACCAATCTGCACGACGATAAAATCCTGATACTGGATTTCGGATCTCAATATACCCAGCTAATCGCGCGGCGCGTCCGTGAGTGCGGCGTTTATTGTGAAATTTATCCCTGGGATGTCGACGTCGATCGCATTCCGGAATTCGCTGCAAAAGGTATCATTCTTTCCGGAGGGCCGGAATCCACGCTCGCATCCGAAACACCACAGGCGCCACTGGAAATATTTAAGCTCGGGGTGCCGATTCTCGGAATTTGCTACGGCATGCAAACCATTGCCCAGCAGCTTGGTGGTAAAGTTGAAAATGTTGGTAAAAGCGAATTCGGTTATGCCAACGTGCGCGCTCGCGGTCATACCGGATTACTACGTGATATTCAGGATAGCGTCACCGAAGAAGGGCACGGTATGCTCGACGTGTGGATGTCGCATGGCGATCGTGTTGCGAAGCTACCCGACGGTTTCAAGCTCATGGCGAGTACCGAAAGCGCACCGATTGCCGGTATCGCCGACGAAGCTAGAAAGATTTACGGTCTGCAGTTTCACCCGGAAGTCACCCATACAAAACAGGGTATGGCGATCTATAGCCGGTTTTTGCACGATATATGCGGCTGTGGATCGGCCTGGACATCGGCCAATATTATCGACGCAACCATAGCCGAAACGCGTGCCCGGGTTGGCAGCGATACGGTCATTCTGGGTTTGTCGGGCGGTGTCGATTCTTCGGTGGTTGCCGCGCTATTGCATCGTGCGATTGGTGATCAGCTTATCTGCATTTTTGTCGACAATGGATTACTGCGTTATCACGAAGGCGACCAGGTGATGGAACAGTTTGCCGAGCATATGGGAATTAAAGTGATTCGCATAGACGCCGAAGATCGTTTCCTCAAAAAGCTCGAAGGAGTGGCCGACCCAGAGTTGAAGCGTAAAGCCATCGGTAATTTGTTTATCGAGATTTTTGAAGAAGAAGCGAGTAAGCAGGGAGATGCAAAGTGGCTGGCACAGGGGACAATTTACCCTGACGTGATCGAATCTGCGGGCGCTACAACCGGTAAGGCGCATCTAATCAAGTCACACCACAATGTCGGTGGGTTGCCCGACGATATGAAACTAGAGCTGGTCGAACCTTTACGCGAACTGTTCAAAGATGAGGTGAGACGTATCGGCGTCGACCTGGGTTTGCCAAAAGAAATGGTCTATCGACATCCGTTTCCGGGGCCGGGTCTCGGTGTACGTATACTGGGTGAAGTGAAAAAGGAATTCGCCGACGAGCTGCGACTGGCCGATCATATTTTCATCGAGGAATTACGTAAACATGATTTGTACGATGCGGTATCACAGGCGTTTGTGGTATTTTTACCGATCAAGTCGGTAGGAGTTACAGGTGACGGGCGCCGATACAACCACGTTGTTTCTTTGCGTGCGGTTGAAACCATAGATTTCATGACCGCACGATGGGCAAACCTGCCCTACGAATTCCTCGACCATGTGTCGCGCCGTATTATGAATGAAATAGATGGCATTTCACGCGTAGTGTATGACATTTCGGGTAAACCCCCCGGCACCATCGAGTGGGAGTGAAGCCCGCGCTCAAAAAGCGTGACTAAAATATTCTGATAGTTGGATCGTCTGAGTGGTCGACAAGCAGCCCCCTGGCGCTTAAATAGTCGTAGCTACTGACCAGGTTTCGTCCATTTTCTTTGGAGAAATAAAGCGCGTTATCGGCCATGTCGATGATTTTTGATATGCCTGATTCTTTTTCCATAGGCGCGTACCCTATACTGATAGAGATGCTTGCAATGAGAGGATATTCGAAGTTTTCAGCGTCCTGGCGTAATCGATTAAGAATTTCGAATGCCTGCTCAGAATCTGTATCATTGAGAATAATAATAAACTCCTCGCCGCCATATCGAAAAAAATAGTCGCTAATGCGCAGGGATTTTTTCACCATCTGGGCAAACAGCGATAACACCTTGTCGCCATGTAAATGGCCGAACTTGTCGTTTACCCGCTTGAAATGATCGAGATCTACTATCGCCAGGCAGGCAGAATTCTCAAGCTGGTGATATTCAAGCGAGTTGGTGTCCTGCGATGAAAACATCGCTTCTGTTATCCTGGCAAACGCCCGGCGGTTATTTAAGCCTGTTAGCTTGTCCTGTTCCGCACTTAATATAAGCTCGCATTGATTGCAATATATACTGATAAGCGCGTCGAGGGCGGTGATAGATTCCGCTTTTAGGTTGGCTGAATAAAATAATAAATACTCGACTATTTCCTTATTTGTTTTCATCGGTACGATATTTGGCTGATGCTCATCATCGGAATAACTAGGCGTCGTCGGCCAGTCGTAGTTAAGCTCATAGACGGGAATTGGCTCATTTTCTATATCGCCGTGAGGTGATGTTTTGTGATACGCGAATAAAGTAGTAGGCTCATCACCAGTGGCCGAATTATTTCTATATTCGAGACGGTGAATTAACTCAGAATTGTTGATTTCGAGAATGGAGTTAACAGCCTGGGTAATATTCATTCGTAAGGCTTTTATATCGCGCAAGCTGGACATATTGAGCATTTCTTGGGCGACAGGCGTTAACATGATGTGTATTGTTTAATTATTATTAACATTAGATAATAGCCCTAAACTACTGGATTACAAGTAATTAATGCCCAAACTAACCACAGATGAATACTGGATGCGAGAGGCCTTGCGACAGGCAAAGCGGGCGGCACAGAGTGATGAAGTGCCGGTCGGGGCAGTGCTGGTCGATCTGGCCGGAGATCTGATCGCGAGTGGGCATAATCAACCTATTTCTGCACTAGATCCTACAGCCCACGCCGAAATTGTTGTTATACGCGAGGCAGCAAGGCAGTTGCAAAACTATCGTCTTCCCGATACTACCATGTACGTAACGCTTGAACCCTGCGCGATGTGTGTCGGTGCATTGGTGCAGGCGCGTGTGAGTCGAATCGTGTTTGGTGCCTTAGAACCTAAAACCGGAGCAATCCAGAGCGCGCATCATTTATTCGAAAGTGATGGGTTCAACCATTATCCGGAAATACACGGCGGCGTACGAGAAGGTGAATGTTCCGCCTTGATGAGCCAGTTTTTCCTGAAGAAACGGCAGGCAAAGAAATCGCGCTAGCCCGCATATTGCATGAAGGGAACGAAGTTCCGGGAAAATATGGCAAACAAGGGGATCGATCAAGATTGGCAGCCAGGTTTTTCCTGAATTCGTTCAGGTGCAAACTGAATTTTTCAAATATCAGAGATTTTTCTCCTAAATACTTGATTTTTTTAAATAAACGCATAAGCTGCCACCGCCTTCGTGCAATATGCGGGTTAGTGGCTCGGTGACAGTGGGCGTATCGGCTCAGGGGTTTGCTCATCGACATTGCCCCATTCCTGACTATCCTTGATATCTGATCCGACCAGGTACGCGTAGTACTTGCGGATATTTTCTACATATTTCACCGGTTCCCAGCCTCGCGCGTATCCGAATTTGGTGCCTTTGTACCATTTCTTGCGTGCCAGCAGGGGCAGGCTATTCTTAACGTCGATCCATTTATCCGGATCGCCTCCATTCATCTCTGTGATTTTACGGGCATCTTCGACGTGGCCAAAACCGATATTGTACGATGCGAGTGCAAACCAGCTGCGGTCGGGTTCGGAAATACGTTGAGGCACTCTTTTCAGAACACTGGCAAAATATTTTGCACCACCCCGGATACTTTGCTCTGGATTCAACCTGTTCTCCACCTTCATCTGCTTTGCGGTTGCCAATGTCAACATCATCAGGCCGCGTACACCGGTGGGCGATTTAGCCCGGGCATTCCATAAGGATTCCTGATAACCGATGGCTGCTAGCAGGCGCCAGTCAATACCAGAATTTGCGGCTTCCTGCCTGAAAAGCGCTTCATACTTCGGTAGCCTGTTTTGGATACGCTGGGTAAAAGTCTGAATATCCGAATAGTTAAAGCGCGCAGCATAGGTATAATGACGATGAATCAATTGCTCGAGTCGACCGTCTTGTTTGATTTGAGCAAAAAAGGCCTCTACAGCCAGTACCAGACTGTTGTCATTCGCGTGATTAAAGGCCCAGCGTAACTGTTTAGGCTGACCCAGTTCGAAGGCAATGCGTAACTCAGGGAAAAACCGGCGTTGCAGGGCAATTTCATGCGAATCGGCGAGTATAAAATCTGCCTTACCTTCTTCAACCAGTTCGACCAGTTCTTCGCTGGCAATATCGTGCTCCTCAATCCAGGACAGTTGCGGGTGATTTTTCTGCAGTCGGCGCAATAATTTGACCTGGCTTGTGCCGCTGATCACGCGTAGCGAGCCATCGAATAAATCGTTTATTTTCCTGGGTCTTTCGACACTTTCACGGCGATATAAGATCTGGTTGGAGACTTCATAGTACCTCGGACCATAGATCACGGCATGGCTGAATTCGGACTCGTTTTTTGATAATCCCGCAGCAACAATATCACCGCTGCCAAATAGAAGTTCAGGATAAAGATCGGAAAAACGGGAAACAGTAATGAATCGGGCCTCGACTTCAATATAGTCGCTAAACAAAAGTCCAAGTTGATATTCAAACCCATTTTCTCCCTGATTATCCTGATAATAAGTGGAGGCACTGTTAAGGGTTAAAAATTTGATGTATCCGCGCTGCTGTATTTTTTCCAGCTGAGTAATCGAATTTTGCGTTACGCTGGGATAAACGATTAGCAAAAACATTACTACCAGGGCAGCGATAACGCCGAAAATGACCTGGATCCTGTGAGCTCGGGGTGATAGCTCAACCATAGGACTTGTTCAAAAGTTCCTCAGGTAATCTAGCCCGCATATTGCATGAAGAGAACGAAGCTCAGGGGAAATATGGCAAACAAGGTTGGTCTATCGCCCGCGGGTGCATAGCCGTAGCTGAGGAACCTCTGAACAAGTCCTATGGGGTCTCTGCGAGTCCTGAAGCATGTAGATGCAAGGCGCAGCGCGAAGGCAATGGCTTTAGCCCTTGGCGAGGGCTGCAACGCAGCAGATGCATGCTTCAGGACTCGCCCTCCGGGGCTTCCAGCGGAATCCGGACTCAGCGTTGCGATTTCTTGGCAGGCCACAGCATGCCTGCGAAGTCGCGCCTTGATTCCGAATTGAGCTAGAAGCCAGTGATCCCCATAGGACTTGTTCAGAGGTTCCCCAATCAAGGGGGATTGATCAAGATCGCCTACATGGATGTAGGTGGTAGAGCACCAAAAGTAGGCGCTTTTAGGCGACGACAGGAGCTGCTTGCCGGGCGCAGTCAGGTTTTTCCTGACTTCGTT
>Ga0255051_10000075_pt1 | contig 35187 bp, 29 predicted proteins | sample JV7_2_9_MG_FD_181719 | JGI IMG/M metagenome (GOLD analysis project Ga0255051, IMG submission 181719) | Seawater microbial communities from Jervis Inlet, British Columbia, Canada - JV7_2_9 | ecosystem: Environmental > Aquatic > Marine > Inlet | place: Canada: British Columbia | collected 2016-10-06
GAAAGATCTTTAAGGAACTATCCTATGGCCAGTACCATTCAAGTTGATATCGTTAGTGCCGAAGAACAGATATTTTCGGGTGAGGCTCAAATGGTATTCGCACCTGCGGTAATGGGTGAAGTCGGTATCGCACCGCGTCATACGCCGCTTATTTCACCATTAAAGCCAGGCGAAGTGCGGCTCGATATGGGTGATGGTAAAGAAGAGTTATTCTTCATTTCCGGTGGTATCCTGGAAGTACAACCACATATGGTAACAGTACTTTCTGATACCGCGATTCGTGCCCACGATCTGAACGAAGCGGCGGCGCTTGAAGCCAAAAAACGTGCCGAGGCGGCGCTACAGGATCAAAAGTCTGATCTAGATGTTGCCAAGGCAAGAGCAGAACTGGCCGCCGCTGCCGCGCAAATTGCTGCGATAAAAAGGATAAGAAAGAAATAATTCAACTCAATATCGGCACTTTGGTTGTTGAATTTCATCAAAAGGAGGCCTGGCCCGCATATTGCATGAAGGGAACGAAGCTCAGGGGAAATATGGCAAACAAGGTTGGTCGATCGCCCGCCGATGCATAGCCGTAGCTATGGACCAAGGGGGATCGATCAAGATTGGCTGCCAGATTTTTCCTGACTTCGTTCAGGTACAAACTGTATATTTCGCATACCATAATTTTCGTGCCTAATTATTTGAATTCATTGGTAAAAATCACTAGTAACCACCGCCTTCACGCAATATGCGAGCTAGTACCTCCTTTTTTTTTGCCCTTGGTCTACAATAAGCGAAATTTTTTGAGAGGTTTAAGGCGCATCAATGCCGCTTAGCATTATTATTCTTGCCGCTGGACAGGGTACTCGCATGAAGTCTTCGCGATCCAAGGTTATGCATGCGGTCGCCGGTAAGCCGATGATACAACATGTCGTGGATACCAGCCTGGGACTCGAGCCGGATCAAATTATAGTAGTCGTTGGGCAACAATCGGATCAAATTCGTCAACTCATGAAAGATCAGGACGTTGAATTTGTCGAACAGGTTGAGCAATTGGGTACCGGACACGCGGTTGCACAATGCCTGGGGGTTTTAAAAACTGGAAATGATGTGCTCGTTTTGTATGGTGACGTGCCCTTGCTTACCCTGGAAACTGTACAGGACCTGGTCCGTGAAGCTGAAGGATCAACGGTTAAGGTTTTGAGTTTTTTAGCGGAAAACCCATATGGCTACGGTCGTATCCAACGCTCCAGCAATGGTAGTGTCGAAGCAATTGTAGAGGAAAAAGATGCCAGTATTGAACAGAGAAAGATCTGCGAATCAAATTCAGGCATATTGTTTATCGACGGTAAAAAGATCAGGTATTTAATCGAAAAACTCGACAAAAATAACACGCAGTCGGAATATTATTTAACCGATGTCGTTAAGCATAGCGTTCAACAAGGTTTGACGGTATCGGCGATAACCTGTGCTGAAATCGAGGAGGTCTATGGCGTAAATAATCAGGCTCAATTAGCTGAAGTGGAAAAAATTTACCGGCGAAGACAAGCTGAAAAACTAATGCAGCAAGGGGTTAAGTTATACGATCCGGAACGTATCGATGTTCGCGGGGCTTTACAGGTTGGGTCTGATGTCGAAATTGATATTAACTGTGTATTTGAAGGAAACGTGACCCTGGCCGACAATGTGCGAATCAGCGCAAATTGTGTAATTCGCAATACCACGATAGGCGCTGGCAGTGTGATTTTGCCGATGACTAGCATCGATGAAGCTATTATAGGTCGTCAGGTTTCGATTGGTCCGTTTTCGAGGATCAGGCCGGGGACCGAATGTGCGGATGGTGTCAAGATTGGTAATTTTGTTGAAGCCAAGAATTCACAAATTGGAACTGGTAGCAAGGTCAACCATCTGAGCTATATTGGTGATACTGAAATGGGGGCCAAAGTAAATATTGGTGCCGGTACCATCACCTGTAATTACGATGGTGTGAATAAATTCAAAACCATTATTAAGGATGAAGTATTTATCGGTTCAGATACGCAATTGATCGCACCCGTTACGATCGCTCGAGGTACAACAATAGGTGCCGGTTCGACAATTACAAGGGATACGCCAGCCGATAAACTAACCTTGTCGAGATCCAAACAGGTCACGATTGATACCTGGAAGAAGCCGGTTAAAAAAATTTGAGAATAAAGTTATGTGTGGAATAGTTGGCGCCCTGGCGCAAAGAGATGTGAGCCCGATACTGCTGGAAGGACTTCGGCGCCTCGAATATCGTGGCTATGACTCAGCTGGACTAGCGGTGATAAACGAGCAAAAGCTTGATCGTTTCAGGGCGCTGGGTAAGGTGCGAAAACTGGCCGATCAGGTTCCTGAAGACCAGGCCGGCAAAATTGGCATTGCGCATACGCGCTGGGCAACCCATGGTGCGCCTTCCGAGATCAATGCGCACCCACATATTTCGAAAAATCGTATTGCTGTGGTTCATAATGGAATCATCGAAAACTATAAAGAAATTCGTGAATCATTACTCGCCGCGGGCTATGAATTCAGTTCGGAAACCGATACCGAGGTGATTGCCCACCTGGTAGAAAGCTACTACAAGGACGATTTATTTAGTGCCGTAAAAAATGCAACTGACCGGCTCAGGGGTGCTTTCGCACTCGGAATTATTGCGATCGACGATCCAACCACGCTGGTTGCGTGCCGCAAGGGTTGTCCTCTGGTAATCGGGCTTGGATTTCACGAAAACTTTGTTGCTTCCGATGTATCAGCTTTGCTACCGGTCACCAATCGTTTTATTTATTTGGAGGAAGGCGATTACGTCGTCCTTAATAAAAAAGATTATCAGGTATTCGATCAGAATGGAGCGGTAAAAGAACTGGAAATCAACGTCTCCGAGTTGACAAGCGATTCGGCACAAAAGGGCAAATACCGCCACTATATGCTCAAAGAAATCCACGAACAGGCAAAGTCCATCAGTGATTGCCTGGAAGGTAGAATCAGTTCAACCGATGTGCTCGATGAAATTTTCGGTGCAGATGCTGAGTCCATATTTAGCCAGGTAAAAAACATACAAATCGTTGCCTGCGGGACCAGTTATCATGCAGGATTTGTGGCGAAATACTGGATGGAAGCGCTGCTCGACTTACCCTGTCAAATTGAAGTGGCGAGTGAATTTCGCTATAGAAACTCAGTTGTGCCGAAAGATACGCTATTTGTTACCCTGTCGCAGTCGGGTGAAACTGCAGATACCCTGGCTGCGCTTCGAAATCTTTCCGTTGATAACTATTGCGGCTCGCTGAGCATTTGTAATGTGCCAGAATCTTCTCTGGTGCGCGAGTCAAGCCTGGTGCTGATGACAAGGGCTGGTCCCGAAATTGGCGTTGCATCTACCAAGGCTTTTACCACACAACTGGTATCGATGCTGCTACTGGTGATGGCGATTGGTAAGGCGCAAAATCTGGATGAATCACTGATCGCGTCGATTGTGCGAGAATTGACCGAACTACCACGACAGGTTGAAAAATTACTCAGACTGGACGAGCAAATCGAATTAATTGCCGAAGACTTTATCGATAAGCAGCACGCATTATTTCTGGGCAGAGGTGAGCATTATCCAATCGCCATGGAAGGGGCGTTAAAGCTAAAGGAAATATCCTATATTCACGCCGAGGCTTATCCGGCAGGTGAATTGAAACATGGACCGTTGGCGCTGGTCGATTCTGAAATGCCGGTTATAGTCGTCACGCCAAATGACGATCTGCTGGAAAAACTACAGTCTAATATGCAGGAAGTTAAAGCGCGTGGTGGAAGGCTTTATGTATTCGCCCACCAGGGAGCCAAACTCGACAGGGACGGCGACGATATTGTGATTGAAATGGACTGTGAAACCAGCTGGGTTACACCAATTTTATCGACTATCCCGCTACAATTGCTGAGTTATTATGTGGCGGTACTTAGAGGTACCGATGTTGATCAGCCACGAAACCTGGCGAAATCTGTCACGGTAGAATAAAGGAACCTCCGATTCCATTGGCGAACTCAATTATCCTCGCTAGACATTGCTAATTCGAGTTCGCGGCGTTTTTGTTGGCGAAGCATTATCCAGCCGGCTAATAGTACGCCAAGGGCAACGGTGACGATTATGATAGTCGCAAGTGCATTGATATCGGGTCGCAAACCTAAACGTATACGCGAATAAATCAACATCGGCATAGTAGTAGCACCGGGGCCTGATACAAAGCTGGCGATAATCAGATCATCGAGTGACAGTGTGAAAGATAATAACCAGCCGGCCAGCATGCCGGGTGCAATCAAGGGCATGGTAATATCAATTAACACTCGAAACGGTTTTGCGCCGAGGTCTTGCGCAGCCTCTTCGAAGTCTTGTGACATACCGGCAAGACGTGACTGAACAATGATCGCGACATAGGCCATAGAAAAGGTAATATGTGCGATGGTGATAGTGGTAAACCCGCGCTTACCCGGCCATCCGATCAAATCGCCTAGTGTAATAAACAGTAACAATAAGGACAGGCCGGTAATGACTTCGGGCATTACCAGGGGTGCGGTTATCATACCGGAGAACAGTGTACGGCCTTTGAAACTTCCGAAACGCACCAGTGCGAGCCCGGCAAGCGTTCCCAGTAGTGTTGCAAAGCAGGCGTTGGTTATGGCTATTTTCAGGCTCAATGCCACCGCCTCCCAGACGTCTTCGCTTTGGAACAGGACGGTATACCATCGGGTCGACCATCCACCCCAAACCGGCACCAGCTTGGAGTAATTAAATGAGTAGATTACGAGTAGCACCATCGGGATATAAAGAAACGCCAAACCAAAGCAGGTGACTGTAATCAAAAACCTGGAACGTTTTCCACTGTTATGCATTATCCACCTGCCTTCCTTGCACATTCTGGTAAAGCATCATCGGCAGAACCAGGACTATCAACAATATTATTGCTACCGCTGAGGCCACCGGCCAGTCATGGTTGGCAGTAAATTCGTTGTAGAGTAAACGGCCAATCATCAGTACATTGCCACCACCGAGCAGGTCCGGAATAACAAATTCACCGGTTGCCGGAATAAAAACCAGTAACGAGCCTGCAACTATGCCTGGAATCGTCAGTGGTAAGGTCACGGTCAGAAATGTCGCGACAGGTTTTGCGCCAAGATCTGCTGCCGCCTCGCGTAAAGACGCATCGAGCTTTTCCATATTGGCGTAAAGCGGCAGGATCATAAATGGCAGATAGGTATAGACTATGCCGACATAGACCGCGAAAGGCGTATAGAGTAACCGAATTGGGTCGTCGATTATGCCAAGAGAAATTAGTAAATTATTGATCGTACCCTGATCGGCGAGTAATCCCATCCAGGCGTATACGCGTAACAGGAACGAAGTCCAGAACGGCAGGATAATCAACATCAATAATATATGCTTGTAAGTGTGGCTGGCGCGGACGATGGCATAAGCCATCGGATATCCAATGAGTAAGCAGAGCAGGGTCGATATCGACGAAATTTTAATCGAGTTAATATAGGTATTGAAATATAAATCATCCTCCCACAGGTAGGTGAAATTATCGAACACCAGTTTAATCTGGATAATGCCATCGTCGATCCATTCGGTCATCGGCAGGAATGGTGGACTCGCGATAGCGGGTTCGGCCAGGCTAATTTTTAATACAATAAAAAACGGTGCGAAGAAAAACAGCAGGAGCCAAAAATAAGGAATGAATACAACAACAGACTTCCAGTTGTGTTGCAAAGAGTGCAGCAGGCGTTTTTTCAACGTCGAATTTGAATCGACTGGAGGGTTACCGATCTCATCGGTATCGATCATTTAGTCAATACAACCACGCTGGAGGCATCCCAGCTTAAATAAATTTCGTCTTCCCAGTCAAGCAATAGCGAGCCGTCTTTGGGCCTTGAGAGATTGGGTGAGGTAATCTCGATAACCGTATCGTCGCCGACTCTCACTCGGTAGGTGGACAGTTTCCCGAGATAGCCGATGTCGTCGATGATACCTTTCATTTGATTAGACGTGATTGATTCGGGAGGCGTCCTTGAAATTCTTATTTTTTCCGGACGAATTGCGGCCCAGACCCTGGTGCCTTCCTGAATAGCAAAACCATGATCGACATAATATTCGCACTCCGGTTCTTTACCCTGCACAATGATATGGTCTGGTCCGTTTTCCGATACACGGCCTTCAAACATGTTGGCACTACCAATAAAATTGGCTACCAGGCGTGATTCTGGAAATTCATAAATTTCAGTAGGCGTACCGATTTGCATAAAACGCCCGGCATCCATCATTGCGATACGGGTTGACAGGGTCATTGCTTCTTCCTGGTCATGCGTGACGACAATAAAGGTAACACCAAGTTGATCCTGAATATTCATCAATTCAAACTGCGTGTTTTCACGCAGGCGTTTGTCGAGCGCGGCCAATGGCTCATCGAGTAGTAGTACTTTTGGCTGTTTCACCAGTGAGCGTGCTAATGCCACACGCTGTTTTTGACCACCAGATAATTGATGTGGCTTACGTTTGGAGAATTGGGTTAATTCAACCATTGCAAGCATCTCGTCGACCCGTTTTTTGATCTGCTGTTTGTCGATACCGTCACGGTGTAAGCCATAAGCAACATTTTTTTCTACGGTCATATGCGGGAATAACGCGTACGACTGAAACATCATGTTAACTGGTCTTTCATAGGGCGGTACGTTGGTCATATCGATACCGTCGATAAAGATAGAGCCCGAAGAGGGTGTTTCGAAACCAGCCAGCATACGTAGTAAAGTTGTTTTACCGCAACCCGAGCCGCCGAGTAGGGAAAATAATTCGCCCTTATAAATATCGAGGTCTACACTATCTACCGCGGTAAATGGCCCAAAGTGTTTGGTGACGCTTTGTAGCCTGATAAAGGGCTGCGCATCTGGGTCCATCCATGGTCGGTCAACGAAATTCGCCTGATTAGACATTCAGTTGCTCCGCGATATTATAACTGGGCCAAAAAAAATGGAGTGGCTAAAGTAGCCACTCCATTTTAATCTATCGGATTTTAATTACCAGACTTGAAGTTGGTCCAGGTTCTAGTTTGTATCCGTGCAATTTTCGGAGGTAAAACTTTCAAGGTATACATCATAGCGACCTGGTCCGGTGTTGGGAAAGCAGCCGGACTGCCGGTGACTGCCGGGTCGATTAAATCGAAAGAGTCCTTGTTGGCTGTCGCATACCAGATGAAATTGGTGTCAGCTGCGCCAACTTCTGGGCGCATCATGTAGTTCAGGAACAAATAGGCATTTTCAATATTCTTAGCATCCGCTGGAATAACCCAACTGTCAATCCACAGCTGTGCCGCGCCTTGCCCGGGTGGCAGGAAGAAATCGAGTACCACGCCGGTATCGGCTTCTTCAGCACCAGACATTGCCAGCAAGCCATCGGGACCCCAGGTAATTGATACACAAAACTCGCGTTGAGGCATTCTTTGATAAGCATAGTTATCAAAGGTTTTGATGTAAGGACGTATTTGCTTTAGCAGAATCTCAACTTCTTTGTAGTCATTTTTATTGGTAGAGTCTGGTTCCATACCCAGGTAGGCCAGAGCCATTGGTATGACGTCGCCCGGTGAGTCGAGGAATGAGACGCCGCACTTGGCGAGTTGTTTCATGTGCTCGGGGTGAAAGATCATATCCAGCGAGCCGATAGGTGCTCCGGGATAAGTTTTCTTAACCAGTGCCTCATTATAGGTAACACCGTGGCTTCCCCACATAAATGGGACTACGTGATTGTTACCCGGGTCCCAGTTGCTGCTCAACTTACCCATGATTTCGGGCCTCATGTGTTTGAGGTTGGATAACCTGGATTTATCAAGTTTCCGTAATATCCCCGCTGGAATTATACGCCCGGCATCGGAACTGGAGTAGCTAACGACATCGTAACCCGAGCTACCGGCCAACAATTTGGCTTCGATGGCTTCAGAAGAATCATAGACATCGTAAGTGACTTTGACGTCATATTCTTTTTCAAAGTTGGCGATTGTATCTTCGCCGATGTATTCCGCCCAGTTGGTTACGTTCAATACGCCTGCCGCGCTCGCTGCGCTTGATCCGATGATCATTGCGGTTGTGACGCAGCTGACGATTGCGTTTTTAACGAGATATCTAGAAGTTTTCATTATTTCCCTCCATAAGGATGATTTACAGTTCTTGAACACTAGATTGCTCAATTCTATTTTATTGTTAATAGGCTTTACCGGAGCTTAATCACCTATAGCGTCGTGTTTGAGCCCTCGACATTGCGACATTAGCATAATGGTGCTTAACTTGTCATATTATCCAATAGTATTAATTGTGATCACAATAATTATCGATGTCAATCGCTATGATGCTTAAGTCTCTTAAAAAATAACGCTTTATAGGGTAAGTTTTCATCGGTAGTTGTATCGGTGGTGATCACATTAATTCGAAGAACGCGAAAATTGATGAATTTTTTCATGTTCTTTCGGATAAATAACTTCAATCAGTTCAAATACCGACGAAATTGCCTGCTGCCGTTTAAATCCGGACGCACCAATAAGGAAATTTTGCCAGAGTCCGTCTATCATACCCTCAATGCTGAGCGCCGAGGTTAAAGCGCTGAGGGTAGATGTTGTGTTCGACTCGATCTGTTCGCACAGGGACAATAATTTACTTGAATAGGCGAGGTCATTGTTGCCGCACAGTTTCATATACCTGGGGCGAGAGCGTGTTTCCCCCCAGAAGGCATACCAAACGCTGATTTTCTTACGGTTGCAAATCGACGGCGTAAAGGAGGCTTTTATTAGCGCGCAAAGCTGAGATACAGGGTCTGGTACTGCATTATCACAGGCATCTTTCCAGCATTGCATATATTCATGGCTCAGATATCTGAGCGTTTGCTCAAGCAAGCCTTCTTTGCTCTGAAAATGAAATACAACTATGCCCTGTGAGACGCCAGCATGTTCGGCAATACGCGCCAGGGTGGTTTGCGAAAGACCGAGTTTATCGATGCAGTCGATGGTCGCCTCGATTAATTGTTGTTTGCGAAATTCGCTTTGAACTGCACGACTACGGCTTTGCAGGTTTTTTTCGGTTACCCTGGTTTGCATCGGTTGCTTCGCCGGACACTCCGATAAAAATAATCGACGTAATCTAAAACTAAATGAGTATTTAGTCAACCAATATCCATATATCATTGATATGGTTGATTTTTTTATCGATATATTTATAATCCAATTTGCCTGTTTTAGCAACACATTGAAGAGGGAGTGCCATGTCAAGTACAACAGCGGATTTAAAGCGGATCGATAATCAATTCATTCACCCCTGGGATGATATCGTCAAGTTAGGCCAAAATAAACGCACCGTGGTTGAAAAAGGCGAGGGTGTTTATGTTTATGATAGCGATGGCAAGCGCTTACTCGACGGTCCCGGGGGCATGTGGTGCGTCAATATCGGTCATGGTCGCAGCGAAATGGCACAGGTAATTTACGATCAAATTATGCAGCTGCCGTATGCTTCACCCTGGTCGGTAACTACCGGGCCGGCTGCTCAATTTAGCGCCGCGGTGGCAGCTGAAGCACCCGGTGATTTGAACCATGTGTTTTTTACCACTGGTGGTTCGACTGCGGTAGATTCGGCGCTGCGCTTTGTGCAGTTTTATAACAATGTACGCGGAAAGCCGAGAAAAAAGCACATCATATCGCATAAAAAAAGTTACCACGGCAGTACCTACCTGAGTGCTAGTGTGTCGGGTAAGGAAAGAGACAAAAGTCACCTCGATCATGAAGAGGGGTTTATCCATCACATTCCAGCACCGCATTCCTTATCGAAGGCCAGGCAACAATCTGAAGCAGAATTTCTCGATCAATGTGTCAATAATCTGGAGCAATGCGTTCTCGAAATTGGCCCCGATCTTTGTGCGGTATTCGTCACCGAGCCAATTTTGGCCTGCGGTGGAGTGATTGTACCGCCCCAGGGATATCATCAGCGCTGCCTGGAAATTTGCCGTAAGTACGACTTGCTGTATTTGTCGGATGAAGTGGTAACCTCTTTTGGACGCCTGGGACATTGCTTTGCATCTGAGGCGGTATTCGGTATCCAGCCAGACATCATTACCACTGCCAAGGGCCTGACATCAGCTTATGTACCGATGGGCGCATTCCTCGTTTCTGATCGGTTGTTGGTAGAAGTTAATCGCTGTGGCGGTGATAGCGCGGTGTTTTCTAATGGCTTTACCTACTCGGGTCATCCGGTCGCCGCGGCCGCTGGGTTGAAAAATCTCGAAATCATGAAACGCGAAAAATTGTTCGAGCATGTACAGGATGTTGGGCCTTATTTTCAGCAGCAATTACAATCCTTGCGCGATATTCCGATCGTCAACGATGTGCGTGGCATCGGCCTGATAGGATGCGTTGAATGTGAAATAAACCAGGGCGATGATGATTTAGCGATGGACTACGAAATTGGTAACCGAATCGACAAGCATTGCCAGGCGCTCGGATTAATGGTCCGCCCCCTGGTTAATATGTGTGTCATGTCGCCACCATTGACTATTACGCGCGAACAGATAGATGAAATGGTGGGTATATTGCGCCAGGGTATCGAGCGTACAATGACTGATATTTCGGCCGAACGGCCAGGGGCGGACGGACAAAGGTATCACTTTCCATAATCTGAAGGGTAGCAGTGAGATGGTCTAAAACCGACTATTTTTATTTGAGGTAGAGAAGCAAATGAAATTTACCACAGTAGCAGCACTGTTTGAAAAAACAGGTGGAAAACGCAACGGTTTACCAGCCTGGAGCTATAACAAAGCTGAACAGACAGAACTCGAAATGGAGCGGGTTAACCAGCAGTTGCTCAAGCAACGTAAACTGACTCATGTAGCTTAAATGCGCGATCCCCGTTACGACCCACTATTCGAACCGCTAACAATCGGGCCGGTTACCGCGCCTAATCGGTTTTATCAGGTGCCTCATTGTTGCGGTATGGGGTATCAAAGACCGCAGATGATGTCTGCGATGCGCGGTATCAAGGCCGAGGGTGGCTGGGGCGTGGTGTGTACCGAATACTGCTCGATACATCCCAGCTCTGACGATATGCCTTTCCCACATGCCAGCCTGTGGGATGATGACGATATTCGTAATCTACGTCTGATGACCGATGCGGTACATGAGCATGGTGCACTTGCAGGCGTCGAACTCTGGTACGGTGGTCATTCCAGTGCAAATATGTATAGCCGGGAGCTGCCATTCGGCGTCGGTAGCCTGCCCAACACAGCGCTCGTGGGCATGCCGGTTCAATCCCAGGCGATGACGCGGGCAGACATCGATACTTTTCGTGTCTGGCACAATGCAGCGGCAGAACGTGCAGTCGAAGCCGGCTTCGATATCGTCTACGTCTATGCCAATCATGGCTACTTGTTAAGCAGTTTTCTTTCATCGACATCCAATACCCGTTGTGATGAATATGGCGGATCACCGCTCAATCGGGTGCGCCTGGTGCGGGAAGTGATAGAGGATACGAAGGCAGCGGTGGGCCATCAATGTGCTGTTGCGGTACGTTACTCGGTGCCGGCACAAATCGAATCCGACCCCGATGACCTGTTTGAAATGTTTCAGCTTATCGCCGATATGCCGGACCTGTGGGACATTACCGTGACGGATTATACGCTCGAAATGGGCAGCTCGCGTTTTGTCAAGGAAGCCGCAAACCAGGCCGCGGTTAAAAAGGTTAAGTCTTTAACCAGTAAACCGGTGGTTAGCGTGGGTCGATTTACCTCGCCGGATACGATGCTGGGTCAGATTACCAGGGGAGTGCAGGACTTTATCGGCGCCGCACGACCATCGATCGCAGACCCTTTTTTGCCGCAAAAAATAGACCAGAACAGGCTCGATGAAATCCGCGAGTGTATCGGCTGTAATATCTGTTATGCGCATGATTCGCTGGGGTCGCCGATTCGGTGTACGCAAAACCCGACCATGGGCGAAGAGTGGCGGCGTGGCTGGCACCCCGAAAATACGCCACCGAGGCACGCGGATGACGCGGTATTAGTAGTAGGCTCGGGTCCGGCGGGTCTTGAAGCGGCTTGCACACTGGGGCAGCGTGGATACCGGGTGACACTGGCCGAGGCGGACAAGACACTGGGTGGCCGAATTAGCAGCGAGAGTCGGTTGCCGGGGCTGGCTGAATGGGCACGCGTACGCGACTGGCGGCTGGGGAAAATTGGTAAAATGCCGAATATTGAAATTTATCCCGACAATTGCCTCGACGCCTCGGCGGTACTCGAACTCGACATGCAGCATGTCCTCATCGCTACCGGCTCACAGTGGCGTAGCGACGGTGTTGGCCGCCGGCGCTCGACTGCTTTTGACGGCTGGGATCTACCGAACGTGATATCGGTTGATCAGATATTAAGCGGTTTTATGCCGGATACCAGTGTCGTTATCTATGATGATGATCATTACTATATGGCGAGCGCTATTGCATTAAAGTTGCGCGCCGGGGGTATCGAAGTGACACTGGTAACACCGCAAGGCAGGGCTGCCGGGTGGAGTGTTTACACCCAGGAACAGGATCAGGCCCTGAAAGCCATGTACGAGGCCGGTATCGATATTGTCACCGACCGGGGACTGACCCATTACCAGCAAAACAGGGTTGGGTTGCAATGTGTGTTCAGTGGCAAAGAAACCGAACACACGGCCGAATTTTTGATTCCAGTGACCGCGCGGATTCCCTTGGCCGAACTATGGTTTGAGCTGGAGTCCCGGGCCGAAGAGTTTGATGCCAAAGGTGGGTTGTCGATACAACGCATTGGTGATTGCGCTGCGCCCGGAATAATTGCTTCAGCGATTTATGCCGGGCATAAGGCAGCGCTGGAACTAGGTCAAAATAACATCGATCTGCTTGATATAAAACGAGATCGAGTGGTAGTTAAGGGTAAACAATTATGAGTCATGATCCAAAATACGACATTCTATTCGAGCCTGTACCAATAGGACCGGTCACCGCCAAAAATCGATTTTTTCAGGTACCACATTGTAATACTCTGGGTCATGGTCGCCCCCGGGCTGAAGCGGCAAATCGACGCATCAAGGCCGAAGGCGGGTGGGCAGTGGTCTGTACCCAGGAGGTAGAAATTCATCCTAGTTCCGAATTTTCACCTTATGTCGAAGGTCGGCTATGGGATGATCGCGACATACCGGCGCATTATCTAATGACCGACGCGGTGCATGAATACGGATCGCTCGCCGGTATCGAACTTACGCATAATGGTTGTCAGTCTAAAAACTTGTACAGTCGTATTGCGCCATTTTCGCCGAGTGCAACTGTGGTTCACGGTAACTTTCCGATGCAGACGCGTGCGATGACACGCAGAGATATTCGCGATTTACGCCAATGGTATGTCAATGCGGCCAAACGCTCGAAACAGGCAGGCTATGACATCGTTTACGTGTATGCCGGACACGATTTGAGCATCCTACAGCATTTCCTCAAGCCACAGTATAACCAGCGCTCGGACGAATACGGAGGTTCTTTGGAAAACCGCGTGCGCCTGTTGCGTGAAGTATTGATTGATACTCGGGAAGCGGTCGGTGACAAGTGCGCGGTGGCACTACGCTTAGCCGTCGACGAGCTGCGTGGAGCCGACGGATTGCAGGCTGAATGCGAAGGACGGGATGTGATCGGGATGCTGGCCGAGTTACCGGATTTGTGGGATGTCAATATTAGCGCCTGGGATAATGATTCGGCAACGGCGCGATTCGAACCGAACGAAGGGTACCAGGAACCCTACATCGCCTTTGTCAAATCCCTGACCAGCAAGCCGGTTGTCGGGGTAGGTCGTTTTACCTCGGCCGACGCCATGGTGTCGCAAATTAAACGCGGTGTACTCGACCTGATCGGCGCCGCACGTCCATCGATCGCCGACCCCTTTTTGCCGCGAAAAATTGAACAGGGTCGAATCGAGGATATTCGTGAATGCATTGGTTGCAATATCTGTGTCGCGCAGGACATGATGGTTGGGCCGATACGATGTACGCAAAACCCAACGCAGGGCGAGGAATGGAAACGTGACTGGCATCCTGAAACTATCCAACCTGCGGTCAGTGATGATGCGGTATTAGTGGTCGGCGCGGGACCAGCAGGACTCGAATGTGCGATGCAACTGGCTAATCGCGGTTATCAGGTCACGCTTGCTGAAGCAAAGGAAACCCTGGGTGGGCGTGTCGCACTTGAAAGTCAGCTGCCGGGAATGTCGAGTTATGCGCGAGTAGGTGATTACCGCGAATCGCAGTTAGCGCGACACCCTAATGCCCAGGTTTACAGAGGTAATGCATTATCAGCAGACGATATTCTCGAACTCGAAATGCCGCATGTCATTCTTGCCACTGGGTCGAATTGGCGCAGGGATGGCGTTGGACGGGCGCACGATTTTGCTGTCGACGGAATCGAGTCGATAGCAGTCCTTACGCCAGATGACATTCTCACGGGATCGAAAGCAAATGGACGAGTGCTGATTTATGACGATGATCACTATTATATGGGTGGTACGATTGCCGAACGCTGTCGTCAGGAGAACCTGCAAGTTTGCCTGATAACGCCGGATTCGAAGGTATCGAGCTGGACTGAAAATACGCTTGAGCAGGAAAGAATTCAGGCCAGGTTACTTGCGCTTGATGTCGAGTTGATCGTCTCGCATAAACTTTCCAAAGTGGCGCAAGGGGCCGCAACAATTGCCAATGTATACGATCAAAACCGGCAGATGGAAATCGCTTTTGATACCTTAATTATGGTGACGTCGAGACAATCCAATGATGCGCTTTATGAGGAATTATCAAAGCACGCCGATCGATTCAAAACTTTGCTCTGTATTGGCGATTGTCTAGCGCCCGGTACGGTTGCGGCGGCGGTTTATGATGGACATCTGGCCGCACGTAATCTGGAATCGGAGGTGGATTTTTATCAGCCGTTGTTTCGGCGGGAGATGCCGGGGTTGGAGTGAGGGGTTGGTTTTAGTTTGTTGAGTTTTATTTCGCACACCAATCCTATCACTGCTACGTAGTAATGAAAGCTTTGGTGTGCGAAATACTGATCCGTACATATGCAAACGGTGCAACGCCCTGCGATTATTGCACCTTACTTCAGCTTAAATCAAACCGATCCGGCTAACGACCAGCCGCCAAAACATACAACATCTCCAGCCCAAGAGTTGCCCCGGCCAATGCCGTAATCTCCGCATGATCATACGAAGGCGCCACTTCTACGATATCCATGCCTATTAAATTTAAACCCTGTAGACCGCGTATAATTTTAAGTGCTCGATCGGTGGTCAGGCCGCCAACAACGGGAGTACCGGTACCCGGTGCGTAAGCCGGGTCGAGGCAGTCGATATCAAAAGTTAAATAACAGGGCGTATCCCCGACGCGCTGTTTGATTTGTTGAATGATTTGCTCTGCCGATAAATCATTGGCTTTAGCGGCGCTAATAACTTCGAATTCGTGTTTGCTCTCGTTGTATTCGGTGCGTATGCCGATCTGTATGCTTTTATCCGGGTCGATGATTCCTTCGCGGGGCGCATGGTAAAACATACTGCCATGGTTGTAGGTGGAGCCTTCTTCTTCGTAGGTATCTGTATGTGCGTCAAAATGAATCATCGCCAGTTTACCGTGCACCCTGTTATGCGCACGCAGAAGCGGCAGCGTCACGAAGTGGTCTCCGCCCAGGCTCAAAATGGCCTTCCCTGCATTTAGTAATTTTCCATAATGCTGCTCAACCTGGTCGCACATTCCCTCGTGGTTCCCAGCCGGAAATTCCAGGTCACCATAGTCTGCCACTCGAATGCGATCAAAGGCGCAAAAATCCCACGGCCAGCGCTTTTCTTCCCAGCGCAGATTACCGCTAGCCTGGCGGATGGCACCTGGTCCACTGCGAGTGCCGGCGCGGCCGGTAGTGGCAAGGTCGTAGGGCAGGCCGATAATAAATACATCCGCGTCGTCTGGATTTCGGCTCAGTGCCGCGCCCATGTAGCCGAATATATTAGCGTGTATCGAATAGCTATAGGTAAAATTGTTGCCGCTCATGAATTTAGCCTTTTGTGTTAAATTGTTGGACGATAGATAATTCCAGAATTGTTATCGCTAAAGGTACCAGTCGTACTCCCTGGGACTGATCGACTGTTCGAACAAAAAGGTTTCGGATTCCCGGTGTTGGCAATAGAGCTCGATAAAATTCTCACCAAGTGTCTCGATTAAGGCTTGACTACCGATGGTTGTATACAATGCTGATGGGAGGTTTAGCGGCAGATTTTTATCTTTCCCCTCGACAGAGTCGTCAACCGCTTTTCCCGGATCGAGTTTATGCTCCATGCCATGCCACATGCCGGCCAGAGTTACTGCCATCGCCAGATAAGGGTTGGCGTCGGCACCGGGCACTCTATTTTCTACGCGCCAGGCGCCGTCTTTTGCGAGCGGAATACGAAACGCGACAGTACGATTTTCGTTACCCCAGGTCAGGCTTACAGGCGCGAGGTTGGAACCCCCTGCATATCGGCGGTAGGAGTTGATATTTGGCGCCCAGAAGGACATCGCCGCCGGCATGGTATCGAGCAACCCGCCGATGGCATCGAGTAGTCGTTGATGTGGTTTGTTGCCATCAGCAAAAATGTTTTTTCCCTTGTTGTCGATGACACTGATATGCATGTGCAACCCGTTACCGGGTTGTTGCAGCAGTGGCTTTGCCATAAAACTGGCCATCATGCCGTGTTTTTTAGCCACCTCTATTACGGTGCGTTTGAATAAACAGGTTTCGTCGGCGGCCCTCAATACATCGGCGTGGTGATTAAAATTAATCTCAAACTGGCCCGGTCCCATTTCGGCTGAAATTGCCCCGGTTTCGATATCCTGCTGCTTGCAGGTTTTGATTATGTCGTCGATTACCTGCTCAAAATCAGAAATACGGGTGCTCGATAATACTGTGGGTGTGTCGAGGCGGCCGGTTTTTGGATTGCGTACAATTTTGATCAAATCTGCATCATCGCGCTCGCGATCAAACAGGTAAAACTCCAGTTCAAATGCCACCATCGGCTGCCATTTCTTGTCGGCGTATGCCTGAAGTACCTTATCGAGTACATTTCGTGGTTCAAAAAAAGTAGGGTCGTTGTCGCTATGCGAAGTTGCCATGACTTGCGCACGGGGCTGGCTGCCCCAGTCGTTTACACATAGACTGCCGGGTATCAGGAAAAAATGGGCGTCAGGGTCACCATCATCATTGCCATAGTATATATCTGGCAAGGGCTCTCCCAGCGTGCTTAATAAAAACATGCTGCGCGGAAAGGCCAGGCCTTCGGTGGCGAAAGGCTCAAGTTTGGCGATGGGGTAACGTTTACCAAAAAAGTGACCACTGATATCGATGGCGATAACTTCGAATTCGTTTAGGCCAGGGTGTTTTTGCCTTAAAGTGTTTATTTCTTTGTGTAATTGATCGCTGGATGATTGCTTCATGTCTCGTCAATCTGATTAAAAAATTTCATTTATTGTGATCACAATAATCCACCCCAGTCCTGAATTTTCCAAGATCACAAATATACTGATATTTAATAATGTGATCACGTTACTGGAAATCCGAGATTACATGGGCGGGCTACGCAACACCCTTGAAATAATTGTGAATACCCTCGACGGTCTTTATAGATGCAATGCCATCACGGATGTCGGCTTCTATAGCGCGTCGAAGTGCAAAGCCATTTTGTTGCTTCAGGGCTTCTATGGCCTCGACATGACGATCAACAATATAGATTTTTTCCAGCTTGCTGATAGCAATCCGGGAAAAAGGCCCAAGCTGTAACCACAGGCTCTCGACTAGCGGTACTACAATCTGGAAGGGGTTGGCGCTGTATAAGCTGCGGTGAAAATCTTGATTGAGCAGGCTTGTGGCTTCGGCATCGCCTCGCTGGACCGCATCATCGATCGATGCGTCAATACGCTCGAGATTACTAATATCACTCTCTCGTACATAGGGCAGGGAGCTTTCTGCCGCGTGGGTTTCGAGCAAAATTCGCAATTCACACAGCTCGCTGAACTTTTCCGCCGTCATCAGGGGCACAATTACCCGCCGATTATTTTTTGCTTCAACTGCGCCCTCGCAGGCCAGGCGATGCAAGGCTTCCCGCACCGGCATCGGGCTTACGTCGAGCGCCTCTGCCAGGCCACGAATTGTCAATGGAATCCCGGGGGCTATTTTGCCGCATAACAAATTAGTCCGCAGAAGTTGGTATACCCATTGATTGGTTTTCAGATCGGCGGTTTTTTCCAGCATGAGTAATTCGAGCTTAGCCGATTTTGGCGTTTTCATAAACCTGATGTCCCAGTCGCAAGTAACAAATATTTAATCACAAATTTGAGCAAGAAACTATATCTGGAGTTAATGTCCGCTTGACCCTGTAAAAATAATGTGATCACATTAATGCTAGAAGCATAACTCAAAACCTTTGCTGTGTCGCCTAATGCCGATTATTGGATTCAGGCGTTATATTACATGGCACAAACCCGGCATTTGAAAGGGCCACCTATATGAAAATTGGCATACTTGAAAGCGGATTGCTGAATGAAAGACTGTCTGATCGTTACGATCCCTACCCGGTTATGTTTGCTAGTTTGCTCAATCTGGCAGAGCAGGACCTGGAATTTCAAACCTATAGCGTTATACGGGGTGAAATGCCGAAATCCACCGACGATTGTGATGGCTGGCTGATTACCGGTTCGCGCCACGGAGCCTATGAGAAGCTCGACTGGATGCTGGTCCTGGAGGATTTCATTCGCGATCTTTATCGTCAGTCGCTCCCGCTTGTTGGTATTTGCTTTGGTCATCAGATTATCGCCCAGGCATTGGGGGGAGAGGTAATTAAATCGGAAAAGGGCTGGGGTATTGGCTTGCATTCCTATGAAATTAGTAATCCGCAGGACTGGATGGTTGAGACGCCGCAGCAGGTTCGTATTTATGCGTTCCATCAGGACCAGGTAAGCGTACTTCCAGCGATGGCATCTGTATTTTCGAGTTCTGAGTTTTGCCCCTACGCAGGACTCAGTTATGGAGACTCGATTATATCAGTACAGGCTCACCCGGAATTCGAAGAAGATTATGAACTTGCGCTGATCGATATGTATGGTGGTAACATAGTACCGGAGCCGGTCACTAAAGAGGCACGGGATAAAATGCAGGCCTCGGAATATAAGGCTGATACAAGAATGCTTGCCGACTGGATAACCACTTTTTTCCTCAAACGGGCAAGACGATAATTAACCTGTCCCGCATACTGTAAGTAGGCGGTGGTTGCCTTCATATTATACGCGAACTAGCCCGCATATTGCATGATAGGGAACGAAGTTACTACGTGCATCCTGCCCTTCGCCCTTCGCCCTTCGGGCCAGCGGAGCTGTTCAAATTCGCTCCAGACGAATTTGTCAGGGGAAATTTGGCAAACAAGGTTGGTTGATCACCCGCCGATGCATAGCAATAGCTACGCATCAAGGGGGATCGATCAAGATCGCCTACAAGGATGTAGGTGGTAGAGCACCAAAAGTAGGCGCTTTTAGGCGACGGCAGGAGCAGCTTGCCGGGAGCAGCCAGGTTTTTCCTGACTTCGTTCAGGTACAAACTGTATTTTTCGTTATTCATGATATTCCCGCCTAATTGTTTGAAATTAATGATAAATATCATAAGTTGTTACCGCTTTCGTGCAATATGCGGGCTAGCAACAGTTGCTTTGCAGTGATCCAGACTCATCAACACAACAGGCTGAATCTTCTGCATTTAGACTATCCGAACCATAAACTTCGGCATCCTTCATCGTCATAAAACTTTCCCAGGGAATGCCCGCCTTATCTATTAGTCCAGGATTTTGATGATTCAGAATAGCAGCAGACCCCCTTATTGATTTCGCCAGTTACCTGCGACGCCTGTTTCAGGCGCTGGTTGATTTCATTGATTCTTCTATCGGTGGTGTTTAGGGAATCTCTGATCGATTATGACTTAACCAGGGATTCCATGGGTTCGCTACAACAGTTTGCGCTTAAAAAAAGCATCAGCGATTTCATAGTGTCGTAATTAGTTGAATATCGTATTGAGCGACCTTGTTTCTGCATATTTACCAGTCCAGCGATACGCAATTCCTTTAGGTGAAAAGAAAGTGTTGCAGCGGGTATGGATAACAGTTCGGCAATTTCTCCTGGTGTCTTACCAGCGGGACCTGCGCTTACCAGCAAGCGGAAAACGATCAATCTGGATTCATGCGCTAACGAAGACAGGACTGTAATATAATTCGATAATTCCATAATATTGGAATAATGAAAATTATAAATGCGAATGTCTATTTGTTTTTTACTGAAATGGTTACCCATGACATTTGCTGGTAAAAAAATAGGCTATAGTCAAATGCAATATTCAATATTTATATCGATATGAGTGAATCAGATAAAAAACCAGCTATTTTATTGGTAACCAAGCCAACTCGAAGTGCAGATTCGATTAGAAAACTCCTGAGTAATCATTTCGTTGGCAGTAAGGCCGAGGACGCCGAGACGGCCTGGAAATATTTGGTCAAGAAACAGGAACTCACGCTGCTCATTTGTGAGCTTTCTCTGGCGATTGATCAGTTTAATTTGCTGGAAAGAATCAGAAATGCAAGTGACAAGAGTCTGGCGGCCAAACCGGTACTGCTACTAGTTAGCGAAAAGGATGACGAAAATGACCTTGAAAAAGCATTTCAGTTAGGTGCGACAGACTTTATCAATATGCCATTTTCCAGCACCGAGTTGACTACCCGGGTGCGATTGCATGCCCAACTTTTTATTAATCACGCGATGGAAGATACCACTGAAATCCAGCAAATGTCGGCTGTTAATGTGTTGCAGCAGCTATCCAAGGAAAAATTTTTTAAATCTCGTTTACAACACGAACTGTCGTTTTCCTTAAGACATAAAACCAGTGTCAGTATTTGCAAGCTGAAGGTAAATAACCTGGAAAAGATAATTGCAGGATTCGATAAAAATGCGGCGCTTTCGGTAGTAAAGGCGGTTGCAAAAATAATGCAACATACAGTCCGGGGGGAAGATATTGTGTGTTATCTCGGAAATGCGGAATTTTATATTTTGTACCCCGCAACCAACCGTATCGATGCCGCCACTACTGTGAATCGCTTTCTAAACAATATCGGTAAACACAGTATCTGCATAGCAGGCAAGCAGGTACCAGTGACAATAAGTGGGGCCATTGCCAGTAATGTTATTAACCAGGAGATAACTGTCGAAAACATAATTAAAATGGTCGATGAACAGCTCAAAGAAGCTATTAGTCGGGGCGGTAATTGTATAGTGAGCTCGCCTCAAGCCAATGAAGATGAATATATTTCGGTAGCAAAAGCACTGAAAATGATCGAATTCAACACTACAGCCGGCTTGTCTTCCCGTGTTGGTAACTTGCTGCTTGATATCATGCCTTTACTTGAGTATGCCGATAAGGTTCTGGATCTGGATTTAAAATCCGTGAATCAATCATTGCGGGAACGTTTGAATCGCAGTTCTTGAAAAAGGCTAACCCTGCCGGGGGAGCGATCGTATTTCAAAGTGGTGGCAGTTAACCCGCATATTGCACGAAGGCGGTACAGTTTAGTTTATTTAATATTTAAAATCAGTGAGTTATAGAGAGAATTGGCGAAATTAGAAAAATACAGTTTGTACCTGATCGGTTTTAGAAAAAATCTGGCTTCACATTTTGACCGATCCCCCTTAAACCATAGCTATGGCTATGCTTCTGCTGGCGATCACCCAAACTGTTTTACCAGCTCTTCCCTAAATTCCGATCCCTTCATGCAATATGCGGGTTAGAAAATTAAGCCAGGAACCACTGTATATTTTCTGCACGAATTATCAGTCAACGACAAATGAAAAATGTGATTTTCATTCCTCTAAAGTCAGGCCTGGCCTGGATCAGTTGCCCTGCCTTAAAGAAGTTAGAGTTTGCCTTACAGGTTTTTATATTAGTTTCAAAATGAAACTTTATTTTATTATTAGACTCGATATAATAGGTAGCTGCCACTAGTTATATCAACTGCCTGGTGATCTGGACACTGCTTTGAATATATTGGTCTTCCTATTTGGTTTATTCGCACTTTTATTCGTTGTAGCAAGGTATTCGATATCCTTTAGAATCCTTGCCACAGCCACGGCAGTTTTCCTGTTTGTATTTACCCTGGCCGGTGGATTCAGCTTTATTTGGGGTGCGATTGTCTGGTCGATGTTCTTGTTGCCGACGATATTTTTAGGGGTGCCAGAAATACGCCAGAACTCCCTCTCATTTCCGCTGTTGAAGCGAATCAAAACCGTATTACCACCGATGTCTGATACCGAACGCGATGCCATTGAAGCGGGAAACGTATGGTGGGAATCGGAACTTTTTCGTGGAGCACCCGACTGGGGTCAGTTGCTGCATTACAAAACCCCGGCTTTGAGTGACGAGGAAGCCACATTTCTCGATGGTCCGGTAGATCAACTTTGCGGCATGATCGACGATTGGGATATTACCCACAATCGTATGGATCTCCCGGAAGAAATCTGGACATTCCTGAAGCAACATGGTTTTTTTGGCATGATTATTCCGAAAAAATATGGTGGTCTTGAATTTTCTGCCTACGGCCATTCCTGCGTGGTGATGAAAATATCGGCCCGGAGCATATCGGCCGGCGTCACCGTTATGGTGCCTAATTCACTCGGCCCCGGTGAGTTAATTTTGTACTATGGAAGCGAAGCTCAAAAGAATCATTATTTGCCTCGCCTGGCCGATGGCCGTGAAATCCCCTGTTTTGCGCTGACTGGTCCCGATGCTGGTTCGGACGCTGGATCAATTCCAGATACTGGAGTGGTTTGCAAGGGTAATTTCGAAGGTAAACAGGTACTTGGACTAAATCTAAACTGGGAAAAGCGATATATCACGCTAGGTCCTGTTGCCACGGTGTTGGGTCTTGCATTCAAGGTTTATGATCCTGACGGCTTACTCGGCGATGAAGTTGATCTGGGTATTACCTGTGCATTGATACCTGCTGAAACCCCGGGAGTGGAAATTGGTAATCGCCATTTCCCGATGAATGCAGCCTTTCAAAATGGTCCGAATAGTGGCAAGGATGTTTTTATTCCAATGGATTATATTATTGGCGGCAAGAAGAATATTGGTAAGGGCTGGCGCATGCTGGTCGAGTCTCTTTCGGCTGGGCGTGGTATATCGCTGCCTGCGGTTGGGGCGGCAGCCGGTAAATCTGCGGCACGTGTGACCGGGGCTTACGCTCGAATTCGAAAACAGTTTAAGACATCTATTGGAAAGTTCGAAGGCGTTGAAGAGCCCCTGGCGCGCATCGGCGGCCTGACCTACATGATGGAAGCCGGGCGACTGCTCACTATTTCAGCGCTGGATAGTGGTGAAAAGCCGTCGGTAATCACCGCGATACTGAAATATCACAATACTGAAAAAATGCGTCAGGTGATTAATGATTCGATGGATATACACGGTGGCCGTGGCATTTGCATGGGACCGAGCAATTACATCGCCCGGGCCTATCAGGCCCTGCCGGTGGGTATTACAGTCGAAGGCGCCAACATACTCACGCGTAGCATGATAATTTTTGGTCAGGGAGCCATACGCTGTCACCCTTACCTGGTCAGGGAGATGGATGCCGCAACCCAGATTGATGAGGTAGCCGGGCGGCAGGCTTTCGATCGTGCTCTGGTCGGCCACATTGGCTATTTTGTTACCAATGTATGTCGTGCTTTTGTGTATGGTATTAGCGGTAGCCACCTGGCTGAATCGCCGCTACCGGGGCGCATGGCAACCTATTATAAGCGGCTGGGGCAGATGAGTGCGGCGTTTTCGGTGACAGCCGATCTGGCATTAATGATTCTCGGTGGCGCTTTCAAACGTAAGGAAAAATTGTCTGGACGATTTGCCGATGCGTTAAGTTATATGTTCTATGCCTCGGCGGTACTAAAGAAATTTGAAGATGACGGTCGTCCCAGATTAGATATTCCACTAGTCGAATGGTCAGCTAAATACTGCCTGTATCAGGTGCAGATAGCGCTCGATGAGATATTGCGTAATTTCCCGGTGAAGTGGTTGGGTGTGCTGGTTAGAACCATCCTTTTCCCGTTAGGCCAAAGCCTGCGTCAACCTAACGATTCCCTCAGCCACCGTGTTGCAGCACTGCTGATTAAACCCGGAAAAGCGCGAGATAGATTGACACAAGGTATTTTTATCAGTGATGATGCAAACGATATTACAGGATGCCTGGAAGATGCTCTGGTGAAAGTGATCCAGGCTGAACCAATTGAGCGCAGGCTGCGTGCCAAGGATCAGGTAAAATCCGATTTACAATGTTACCAGCAATGGATAGATGATTTGCTGGAATTAGATTTGGTGTCTGCCGAAGAGTCAGAAATTTTGCTTGTGGCGCAGGCGGCGACAAGGAAAATAATAATGGTGGATGATTTTACACCACAGGAACTTAATAAAATAAGGCGAAATAATCGCAAGGTTGCATAAATCAGGGCTACCAGCTGTAATTTCAATCGCTAAACAGCTGTGAATCGGATTTGTTTGCACTAACCAAAATCAGGAGGACTAATGGAAAAGGCATGGTTAAAAAGCTATCCCCCCGGCATGCCGGAGACAATCGACGTCGATGCCTATCAGTCGGTAGCTGAGGTATTTGATCAGGCGGTGGTAAAATATGGCGACAGTCCGGCGTTTACCAATCTGGGCACAACGCTCAGTTATGCCGATATGGATCGGTTAACCGATAATTTGGCCAGCTATTTACAGCGACTACCCAACATGCGTAAAGGCGATCGCGTCGCGGTAATGATGCCCAATGTTTTGCAAAACCCGATTGCAATATTCGCGGCCTTACGTGGTGGATTTACCGTGGTAAATACCAACCCTCTCTATACCACCCGTGAATTGAAACATCAGCTCAGCGATTCGGGCGCAAAAGCGATCATCGTCATGGAAAATTTTTGTCACGTTGTACAAGAAGTCATCGATAAATCGCCGGTGCAGCATGTCATTACCACGCAGCTCGGCGATATGCTGAAGTTCCCTAAATCACTAATTGTCAATCTGGTGGTGAAATATGTGAAAAAAATGGTGCCTGAGTTTTCGCTGCCGCACAGTATCAGCTTTAAAGCGGCTTTAAAAATTGGCGCACAAAAACCCTACGTTCCGGTAAAAAGTTCTCACCAGGATATCGCATTTTTGCAATATACCGGTGGCACTACGGGTGTTGCGAAAGGCGCCATGCTGACGCACCGCAACATGGTCGCAAACATGCAGCAGGCGTCGGCCTGGATTAAGGGTCAGCTCGAAGAAAATAAAGAAACTATTATAACCGCACTGCCGCTTTACCATATATTCTCGCTTACTGCTAACTGCCTGACTTTTATGAAAGCGGGGGCAGAAAATTATTTAATTACCAACCCCAGGGATATGCCGGGTTTTGTTAAAGAATTGAAAAACGCCTCATTCACAGCGATTACTGGCGTCAATACCCTGTTTATTGGTTTAATGAATACCCCCGGCTTCGATGAAATTGATTTCTCGAAATTAAAGATGACGCTGGGCGGTGGTATGGCGGTGCAAAAACCGGTTGCTGAACGCTGGGAAAAGGCAACAGGTGTGCCACTGATTGAAGCTTACGGTCTCACCGAAACTTCTCCGGCTGTGTGTATTAATCCGCTGAATTTAACCGAATACAACGGCAGTATTGGATTACCGGTACCCTCGACCGAAGTTTCAATACAGGATGAAAATGGCAATTTATTACCCCAGGGAGAACCGGGGGAGCTCTGTGTTCGGGGCCCGCAGGTGATGAAAGGTTATTGGAATCGAGAGGATGAAACCGTGAAAGTGCTTAGCCCTGATGGTTGGCTGAAAACCGGTGACGTGGCAAAAATGGATGCGGCGGGTTACTTTCGTATTGTCGATCGGTTGAAGGATATGATTCTGGTATCCGGATTTAATGTTTTCCCAAATGAAATAGAAACGGTCATAGCCGGACATGAGGGTGTGCTGGAAGTAGGTGTTATCGGCGAACCTGACGAAAAATGCGGAGAAATTGTGAAAGCGGTTATTGTTAAAAAAGACCAATCGCTAACAAAAGAAGATGTGATAAAACACTGTAAGGAGAGCTTGACTGGTTACAAGGTCCCCAAAATTATCGAATTCAGGTCCGAGCTGCCGAAAACTAATGTCGGTAAGATTTTACGGCGTGAATTGAGGAAAAAATGAGCTAACCCGCATATTGCATGAAGGGAACGAAGTTCAGGGGAAATATGGCAAACAAGGGGGATAGATCAAGATTGGCAGCCAGATTTTCCCTGACTTCGTTCAGGTACAAACTGTATTTTTCGTTATTTATGAATGTCGTGTCTAATTGTTTGAAAATAAGGATAAATATCGTAAGTCGTTACCGCCTTCGTGCAATATGCGGGCTAAGCTGGCTGATCTCAGATTGATCGTAACCAGCGTTTCTTGCTTATTTCTGTCGTTGCCACCTGCCTTGATCGTGCTTCCATGCGTTTGTCGACTCGGATGGTATAAATTCGTTACCGTCGACGCGTCCTGAATAGATCATGGCATCACCCTGGAAAGTCCATATATGTCCATTTTCCGAATCCAGAATTAAATAAGACTTTCCGTTCCAGTGCGCCTGATAGCGTCCTTCGACTGCCTGGATAGCGGTACTGGTGAGTAGTATAAAAATTGTAATGCTGATAGCACTAATTTTGGACAAGACTGACATTTTAACCTCCTAAAATCCGGTTTCAGTAGCCGAGGGTGTTGACTGTTTATGCAACCGCCCCCGATTTCTCCCTAGTATATCGCAGGTCGGCACACTATTGCGGCCAATGGCATATGCGGGTTAATAACCAGTGATTTTTGCGTGCAGGTCGCTATTTTCTTCAAAGAGTTTCAATTGCTCGTCACTGGCCTTGCTCTGGTAGTTCGCTTTCCACTCACCAATCTCCATGCCGTAGACTATTTTTTGCGCCTTTGCGTAATCAAAATCGAGTCCCTGCTTTTTCGCTGCCGCGGAATACCATTTTGCTAAACAGTTTCGGCAGAATCCGGCCAGATTCATCAAATCGATGTTCTGCACGTCGGTGCGTTTTTGCAAATGATTCATCAGTCCACGAAACGCAGCGGCTTCGATTTGGGTTTGTTGATCTTTTGTCATTGGGTTGCTCTGTCATATAATGCGGAGGCAAATTTAAACAGAGATTTTTTCACCAGTCCACTCAATAATGTCGAATACCAGTCCACATAAAAACGCGCATCAAGATGAGATTATAATCTGGTTGCAGGCACTGTCGGAGCAATTACAGGACGCCCACCAGCGGATTGTTTTATCGATCCAGGGAGATCAGGACTGGTGCAGGGAATTATTTCTTGCTGTGCAGTTAGTGCATACGGATGCATTGGTAATATCGGATCGAGAATTGGGAAACAAGCCAGTCGCTTACGCACGGGTTGAAACCCTGCTGGGGAGTGAATCGTCTGTCGTGGTGGTCGATTTATTTGATGGACTGAACCCCGATGTATTGTGTATCGCCAGTGGCCTGGTACGCTGTGGCGGCCTACTGATATTACTGTCACCGCACTTGCATAATTGGGGGACGATTAATGATCGTTACGGGGTCTGGCAGGATAATGCGGTGTCCAGGCACCCGGTGTTTGTCGAATATATATTTGACAGTCTTGGCCGTGAGTCGAGCGGGGGTATCACGCTAGTGCAGGGTCAGGTGCTGCCCCCGATTTCGAGATTACCCCGGGCGCAGCCAACGCCCCTGATCTCGGGTAAGACCGCCGAGCAATCCACAATTCTAACGGAAATCGATGACTGGTTAGGTGATGCGACGCAGCCTATCGCCTTAATCACGGCTGACCGCGGGCGGGGGAAAAGTGCCTGCCTGGGTTTTATTCTAAGCGATTTAATTTTAAATCGGCAATCGTCGGTTTTGGTGACTGCACCTTCCCGGCAATCTGCCGCAATTTTATTGTTGCAGGCGAAGCTGCAATCCGAATCTGATCTCGAAGTAGACTTAGTCGCGCCGGATCGACTGATTGCTGAGCAAGAATCTGCCGATTTACTGATAATTGATGAAGCGGCAATGTTGCCTTATCCCATGTTGCAACAATTGTGCAGGCAATATCCCAAAGTTGTCATGGCTACCACCACCGGCGGTTACGAGGGTACCGGCCAGGGGTTCTTGCTGCGTTTTGTCGCGCGTCTGCCGGATGAGCAACAGCGGCGACTAAAATTATCCTTACCGGTTCGCTGGGCGTCGGGCGATCTTCTCGAAACATGGTTGCAGTCAACCATGTTGCTAAAACCAGTACCCGGTTTTATTTCGATGGATGCTGGCAGACGAAAATTATGCAAATTTCGTGTGCTTGATGGAACAGAGTTTAGTGGCGACCTTGTGCTGTTAGAAAAAATTTATTCACTAATGGCCTCCGCGCACTACCGCACACGTCCTTCGGATTTACGCATGTTGATGGAAAACCCGCATCTTCTGGTCATTTTGGCCGAAGTAGAGAGTGACCTGATAGGCGTGGCCCTGTTAAATCACGAGGGCGGGCTGGATAAAGACTTATGCGAGCAGGTGCATCTCGGCTTGCGCCGACCCAAGGGTCATTTACTCGCCCAAATGATTACCGCCCAGGCTGGCGACGAATATTTTGCCAGCTACAGGGGCTTGCGAGTTCAGCGTATTGCAGTGCTTGAACCCTGGCGCCGAAGCGGAGTAGGGCGAGAGTTAATTGAAACCGCTACACAGCATGCCAGGGCGCTAGAGCTCGATTATATCGGCGCAAGCTTCGCACTTGATTCTGAAAGCGCAGCATTTTGGAATTGTTGCAAATTTTCTCTGGTGCATATCGGCTTCGGATTGGGAAAATCGAGCGGTAATCATTCAGTAGCGGTGCTCAGGAGTCTTGACCAGGCGCTCGACAGTCATATTATTAAATTGCAGGATCGAATACAAAATTACCTGCCGGTCTGGTTATGCCAGTTTTTACAATCGATGGACGCTGCTAATGTCGTGGCACTTTTAAATTATTGTCGCTTTTATTCGATAATGTCGAAAATGGATTTAGCCGAAGTGCGCGCTTTTGCCTGTGGCCATAAAGGTTTCGAGCTATGTTTTGGCAGCTTGCAGCGATTTGTAATGGCGAAGATTGCCAGCCTGCCCGGGGATGCCGAAATACACCCCTGGTTGATTGAAAAGGCGGTACAAAATCGGCACTGGAACCGGCTCGATAATTATCCTGTGGTGGCTGGACGTAAAGCGGCCCAACAGAAATTGCGCGATTTGATAAAATCTTTGCAATTCAAAAATCAATAATACGGCCACTCATTAAAGGGAGAAAGCATGTATCAAGACTTGATAGATTTCTGGTTTTCTGACGAAACGAGTCAATACTGGTTTAAAACGACCAAAGCATTTGATGCGCGGTTGCTCGATTCTTATGCCGATACCTGGCAGCAGGCGAAACAGGGGAAGTTGGATGATTGGCAGCAGAGCGCAACTGGAAGCCTGGCGCTGGTCATCGTGCTCGATCAATTCCCGCTTAATATGTTTCGAGGCATGGCAAAAAGTTTTTCCACTGAGGCGCAGTCTCGCTCTGTATCCCGCAGTGCTATCGAAAAAGCTTACGATCAGGAATTACCGGCCAATCAGAAATCATTCCTGTATATGCCATTTATGCATAGCGAAGATCTGGCCGACCAGGCATTAGGTATTGAGTTATTTAGTCAACCCGGGCTGGAAAATAACTTACGCTTTGCCAGACACCATTATGACATCGTCGAACGCTTTGGACGTTTTCCTCATCGAAATAGTATTCTGGGGCGTGAAAGTAACGAAGCAGAAGTGGCATATTTGAATTCGAAACAAGGCTATCAAGGTTAGTTCGTATATTGCATGAGGGCGGCAACCATCAAAGCTAAAATTACTGACTATGTGTGGTCTTACAATCCCTGTGAGCCAGGCCCGCAGCGTTCTCACTGGCATCACTTTTTACAAATTATGGCATTGGTTGCACGCGATCTGAAGGGTGGCATGCTGGGCCTGAGGACGATGAGTTTGGTATATACTACTCTGTTGGCTTTCATACCCTTGCTCGCGGTCAGTATGTGGGTCTTAAAATCGCTGGGAGTGCATGAGCAATTAGAGCCAGGCCTGGCGAGTTTGCTGGCGCCACTAGGAGAACAAAGCGCAGATTTCAGTTCCAGAGTAGTCGAATTTGTCGAAAATATGAAGATTGGATTGCTTGGTTTACTAGGTCTTAGTGCTCTGATTTACGCTGCAATTACCTTAATGAGAAAAATTGAGTCGGCCTTTAATCAAACCTGGCGATTAAAAAACAGCCGAGGTTGGGTGCAACGTGTGAGCATATATCTGGGCCTGCTAGTGATAGGCCCCGCACTTGTTTTTTCTGCCCTTGGTATAACTGCATCGCTAGCTAACCACTCATTGCTGACGGCGATCAGCGAATTGCCCTTGCTTGGTAGCCTGGTCGAAATATTTGGAAAGTTCCTGCCTTATATGCTGGTGACAGGCGCTTTTACTATAATTTATTTAACTGTACCCGATACCAGGGTCAAGTTTAGTTCTGCTTTTTATGGTGGCTTGCTCGCAGGTGTTGTCTGGCAGAGTACAGGTATACTGTTTGCCGTATTTGCCGGAGGTTCGACCAGCTACACCGCTATCTACTCGGGATTCGCCATTATAATCCTGCTTATGGTCTGGGTTTATATGAGCTGGTTGATATTACTCATCGGTGCCAGCATCTCCTATTATCACCAGCACCCCGAACGCCTTAAGTGGCGTAAACTGGATGATCATTTGGGTGCTCGAATTCGTGAGCATCTAGCCTTGCAGTTGATGCTGAATATTGCCCGCTGGCCTGACCAGCAATCGAATATACAAAGCTCGATCGAGAATTTGGCAAGACAGCAGCAGATGCCGGTGGAAATACTTCTCCGCATATTGAATGCCCTCGAAGGCGACGATCTGGTGCGTCGCTCTGGTGATGACCCGCGGTACTATGTCATGGCACGGTCGGTTAGTCGCATACGCCTGTTTGATATATTAAGTAGTGTGCGCGGTGCGGAGGGGACTGACCCGGGCAAGGATTTTTATTGCGACAAGTCAGTTTTAAATTTACTAAAAGATATTGAATCCAGTTATGAGTCGGTTTTGGGTGAACTCACCCTGGCTGAACTGCTGGCGCAAAATTCATAACTTAATAGGCCACTTAATGATGAAAATAGTATCGTTTAATGTCAATAGCGTGCGTATGCGGCTGCAACAGCTGACACGGGTGATCGACAAACATGCGCCGGAGTTTATCGGCTTGCAGGAAACCAAGGTACAGGATCATGAATTTCCGCTTGCCGAGATCGAAGCGCTCGGATACGAGGTCATCTTTATGGGCCAAAAAACCCATTACGGGGTAGCGTTATTATCGAAATCGACCTGTCGAAATGCCTACTACGGATTGCCAAATGATGGCGAACAGACGCAAAAACGTTTTATCGGTGGCGAATTCAAGGTTGATGGTAAGTTGATGAGTGTGTTTAACGGTTATTTCCCACAGGGTGAGAGCCGCGATCATCCGGTAAAATTTCCAGCCAAGATACTGTTTTACAAGGAATTAAATGAGTTTTTAAAATCTTTTGATATGAATAAAACACCATTGATCGTGATGGGTGACTACAATATTGCACCACAGAATATCGATATAGGAATTGGTGAAGACAACGCCAAACGCTGGCTCAGAACTGGAAAAACCAGTTTTCTGCCCGAGGAAAGAGAATGGTTCGAATCACTCATAGCGCTCGGATTACACGATGGTTTTCGATTGTGCCATGCGCAGGAAAACAATATATTTAGCTGGTTTGATTACCGCAGCAAAGGTTTCGAGCGCGAACCAAAGCGGGGTCTACGAATCGACCACCTGCTGGTATCGGAAAACTTGCGATCTGCTGTGGTTGATGCCGGGGTTGATTATGAAATCAGAGCGATGCAGAAACCGTCAGACCATGCACCAGCCTGGATAGAACTAGAAATGAATTAAAGCAGTCAACCTGGGTCAAAACTCGGCGTGATTTAACATTGGAGGATAATATGTTTTTTTCTAAACCAGTAGAAATTCCTGATAAAGATCAGGCGCTATCCGGTCGCGATGAAAAAATGCAGATTAATCCAAAGCATTATGTACATGGCAGAAGTATGGTGAGTCCCTTTCCGCAAAACATGGAACGGGTGATATTCGGTATGGGTTGTTTTTGGGGTGCCGAACAAAAATTCTGGGATGTGGAAGGCGTTTATACCACGGCAGTCGGTTACTCGGCCGGGCATACATCAAACCCTGGTTATGAGGAAGTTTGCACCGGTATGACCGGGCACAACGAAGTAGTCCTGGTGGTTTATGACCCAGGATTGGTCTCACTTCAATACCTGTTAAAACTGTTTTGGGAATCACACGACCCTACGCAGGGCATGCGTCAGGGCAATGATCGAGGCACGCAGTATCGTTCAGGCATTTATTTCACTAATGAAATGCAACAACAACAGGCGCTTGCAAGCATGCGGGATTACCAGGCAAAATTATCAGCCCAGGGATTTAATACCATTACTACCGAGATACGGGCAGCCGAAGAATTTTTTTATGCCGAAGACTATCACCAGCAATACCTGGAAAAAAATCCGGCAGGTTATTGTGGTTTGGGCGGCACGGGGGTATTTTCGTCATAAGCATTTAAAAAAGCCGTGTAAGTGATTGAAAAAAAAGAAATATGAAACAAAGAATTATCTAAACCTACCTTTTTATTGGCAGTTCTAATCAAAATAGAAAAATGGCAATCTCAATGGTTGCCGAAGACAGTGGTAATTTTATACAGACTGCTATACTCAATACAGGCCATGGATTCCGTGGTTAATGCAGTCGCCGATTTTTTTAAATATATCCTATGTGGAATTAGATTATTGGGCGATAGGACTATCAATTTCTAATCGAGAAAAATTTTGCTGGCCCGTTTCTACAGTTTTAAGCTGATAATCTGCGTAGCACTCCTATGGTTAATTCTATTGGCCTATGGGTTGGCATTTTACAGCACTCAGGTTTATCGCGAATTAGCTGTACAAAACCAGACCGAATCGTTACAGGCGATAATGGAAGCAGAAAGTCGGGAGATAGTCAACAGCCTGCACCACCGCCAAAATCTCTTTGCCTTGAAGCTACTGGAAAAAACCTCTTTTAAACGAGTACTGAATAGCCCGGTTGAAGGTCGCTTAAAATCCTGGCTTACTGAAAATTTTGATAGCCTGGCTATGGAGACAGATCAATTCCATTTGAAATCGGTGATTCTCCGAGATCTCGAAGGTGAAATTCTTGCTCAGGCTGGCGATAATAGTTCACAGGGCTATAGCGGTTGCATAGTAATACTGAACGCTATTTCCGAAGCTGGTTCGAATCTCCAGATTTCAAAAAATGCCCTGTGTTCTTATGGTAATAATCTTTACTCCGAAATCCTGTTACCGATTGATATTTCGAAATCACCAGTCTATTTGCAGGTCATCGCCTACGCTATCGACAGCTTAAAAGAACTCGAACAGCATATAAACATGCCGTTACGGATTACTACCGGTAATGAAAACCTTCGCTATCTTTCCGATAACTGGCCGGATTCCGATGGAGATAGTCAGTTGTTCCCTGTTTACCGGCTATACGGGGATGATTCGACCCTGGGTGCTAATATCATTGGATCGTCTGATCAAGCGCTATTTCTCAACCGGCTCGAACGAACCGAAGATAAATTTTTGATCCTGGCGACGATTACGACGCTGCTAACGTTGATATTGGTATTATTGCTGTTAAACCGCGCTTTTTCGCCTTTGAATAAGCTTAGAAATTCTGTCGGGGCATTATTGACCGGTAAATACGCTTCGCTTAGTGAAAAAAAATTACCCAGTGAATTGCGTGATTTAGTCCTGGCCTACAATGAGATGGTCGAAGGGCTCGAGACTGAGACCATCAATCGTCGCCAAATGGAGGAAAGGCTTAGATCCGAAAAAGATTTTATCGCAACCACGCTAGATTCGATTAACAGTCCCGTCATCGTTATCGATTCTAAAGGTAGCATCAAGCTGGTCAACCCGGGGGGTGAAAGTCTGCTCGGCGACAAGGAAGCGGACCTGATAGACCAGTCGATCTACGAAGTTTTAATCCTCTATTCGAACCGACAGACGACACGCATTCTAGACATTAAACAATTGTTAGACAGTAAAACGACATTAAGCTCGATGTTTTATTACGACTCCAGACGAAATATTGTCGAACTGGAGTTTTCAGCTTCTCCGATGATCGACATCGAAGCCGAAGACGTTGGCTATGTCATCATTTTAAAGGATGTTTCAGAAGACCGTAAACTACGGCGCAAACTCAATTATGAGGGTAGTCATGATCGGCTCACCCGATTTCTCAATCGTAGCGCTTTTGAGCACAGGTTTGAAAACCTCGTGACTGAAGACTACGGCAGCAACCCACAGCATGTGCTGGCATATCTAGACGTCGATCAATTCAAAGTAGTGAACGATACCTGCGGCAATGCAGCCGGTGATGTTTTGTTGCAGCAGGTAGGCACGACTATTAAAAAACATGTACGTAAGTCAGATATATTGTCACGTTTGGGGGGCGACGAATTTGGCCTCATTATGCCGTTTTTCGATATCGATCAGGCGATGCAGGTGATGCAACAGATCCTCATTGATATACAGCAAGCCGGCTTTGAATGGGACGACAAGCTATACCAGGTTACCGCGAGTATCGGCGCTATGGCATTTGGCCAGATGAATGACGAATATCCCGATTTTTATTCCAAAGTTACCACCGCCTGTTTTTTAGCCAAGAAAAATGGCGGTAATCAGTACCACGCTATCGGTGAAAACGATGAAAAGGTGATGCAGCAGCAGGAGTCGATGGACTGGGTTGCCGGCATCATGAAAGGTTTTGAAGAGGATCGCTTCTGCTTATATGTGCAACCGATTGTTCCGATGGATGGGGACGATGACA